>Ga0164310_10000040_pt1 | contig 61847 bp, 118 predicted proteins | sample GuaBasSedimGuay1_FD_121795 | JGI IMG/M metagenome (GOLD analysis project Ga0164310, IMG submission 121795) | Subseafloor sediment microbial communities from Guaymas Basin, Gulf of California, Mexico - Guay1, Core 4569-9, 0-3 cm | ecosystem: Environmental > Aquatic > Marine > Hydrothermal vents... | reverse complement strand
TGTAGTTCATTATAATGCTGTACTAATTGTTTAGCTGGTTGCAATGCCTGTGTTGAAGGTATCCTAGAAAGCTCGTATTTGGCCTGTGCTGCATTTTTGTATGCATTGTATAGTTGGGTACGCGTTTCACGTAATTTTTCAAATTTGGCCCGTTTACGCTCAATTTTGGAAAGTTCTTTATCAGCCTGTTCAACATGCTCTAATAATGAAAGCTGTACTTCAGTTTCTTCTATAGATTTATTAACAACATCTAACTTACTTTTGTGGTGTCTCTTTTTTGCTTTGATGTATGCAAGTGCTTGCGTAGGTCTATCCAAATCTATTAATTCAGACAACCTTTTTGCTACTTTACCAGGACTATCATCTAATAAAAATGGACTGTCATGTTGCCCCTGTATATTAACATCCCCTATATTTAGGGCACTGGCAACTTCATCAGGTACGGCCCCCCTGAGAGCTTTGAATGGGTCTTTTTTGCCAGCTATGTAGTACTTAGTAGAAGATTTTGTTTTTTCGTATGAAACATCATCAATAGTTACAGTAGCTTTTTTAGTACCTGTACGAATAAAAGCATTACCAGCAGGTTTATTATGTACTACAGAACTTATAGCACGGCGTACAGCAGATTTACCACTGTCACTCCTACCTGTTAATGCAGTAAGGGTAGGGGCAAATTCTATAACTGTATCTTTGTGAGATTGATAGTTTTGCAGTATTAATTTCTTCATTAATGCTTGACATTTATTTTCAAGGCAGCTAGATGTTTCCTTGCTTTTTCTTTAGATGGATGTTTCTTGAGTTTAGTCCACCTATTATTCTTTTTCACCTGTACTACAGTTTTGTTTTTAGGTGATATTCTATACGGCATTTTGCTACCTCTCAGTTTTGCATACAGTGCATCTGTACTTTACTTCTGTACTGCCTTTACCTATTTTTGTTTTATTGTGGACACGCATACCCTTACCATGTAATTTATCTTGCCCATCGTGTTTGCACGTACATTTCTTTATAGACATTTTATACCTCTTTTGTTAAATTTAAAAAGTGTGGTGTAGTAGGGATAATATTATTCCATAACGGGACTATCCCTAATTGGTAGTACACATCCCTACATTCCACACATGCATGTAGTGTATGGAGCTACCCTATTATAACTCACTCATACAATACATGGTCTGTCATACTGTTGCATAACCTCAGAACAGACAATGCCAAGGTAGGAGTTCTGGATTTCAGTATACAGGAGGCAATACCTACGTGTGGCTGCAATGAGAATTGCCACGAAAAGATGTAGGCCCCAGAACATCGCACAGTACCCACGACTCCTGTATCAGGTTTTCTTTTTGCCATACCTAGATTTTGCTAATTTACTCCTCTCTTTAAGCATAGCATCTGCTATTAAATAAGATTGTTCTGCTATTTCTTGTGCTACTGCGTATTCATTACCTAGAGTAAGTGACGACAGTACACCTATAAGAGCTGACATAGCAAACTGATCACGTAGAGAAACCCCTTGAAAATCATTATTCATCTAAGTACCCCTCATCTATTGCTACCTGCATTAGTTTACTCTTAGCATTTATCAACATAGCTTTAACTTCTATCAACCTTATTTTAGAATTTCCACTAAAACCTGATGGTTCCCAATTAGTATCTTCTATTAATAACAGTAGTCCATCAGTAACTTCTGATATAGTAACCCAACCATTATTCGTATTCATACATTTCTATTCCCCTATCTTCAGCAAGCCATATAGGCATTATTACGCATTCTACATTATCAATAGTTGTAAATTCACACATAGATGTTGGTATCCATTCTTCAATATGGTCCTCAAATTCTATTAAACAAGCATCCTCTGTTTCAAATACTATGCTATCGTACATAAGTTGTATGGTTTTATTCATATACCCGACTTCTCCCTAATTTCTTTTATATCTTGCTGTTTCATATCCCATCACCTGTTTAATATGTCCTCTAATGTATCTGGTTTGTCTTTATCATCCCTAAAGCATACAAAAACTGGTGGTCCATATAATGACTTTACTCCATCTTTTCTGGATTTTGATTCTGAAACATCTTGGTACTCAATTTCACAAATCCTTCCAATATTGTTGTCCCAATTATCAGCACGAAGTTCATCAGAAAAACCACCACCAATAGAGCAAACCAGACCACCGCAATCGGTACCAACAGTAATTCTCCCCATAACTGTCTCATGTTTTTTGCCTTTATCTCCATAGTCCCATGAAAGTATTCTCAATTCTGCTTCATACAATGCTTTTAGTTTGATCTGCTCCAAACTTGTCCCGTGCTTCCATGTTGCCCTTACATTTTTAAGTACAGCCCCTTCCCCACCTAATTCTATAATATCGTTTGCGTAATACTGTGCATCTTTTTCAGAATGAACTATCATATTACGTATGGGTTGAAAATAATAGTCACAGGCACATGATTTACAGAACATTTCTACGGTATTAAACCGTGAATAATAAGGTATACTGCATTTTTCATTCAAGTAGTCTTCAAGAGGTACAGCATCCCACATAGTAAAGAATACTCTCTTTGCTTTTTTCTTATTGACTGTTCCCTGAATACATTGATTAATAATACCATTGCCTGTTTGTCTGTCTAATACATTTCCATGCTTATCATATACTCTGAGTTCTCCCATTAGAACAATATTATTAAATTCTTCATGTTCAGAAGCAGAGCAGTTCCAAAATACTTCCTTAAGATGTTTCAACTTTTTTATCTTTTTGCTGTCCCTTGTACCAAAAGTAATTTTGCCATTATCAATTCTCATTTCTGCATACATGCCATTTGCTTTCTCTTGAACTATAGCAGGGTATACTATGTTGTTAATATGTCTACGGGTGCTGCATCTTAAATAAGGTGTAAATGGTATTGTATTTGGTCTTACTTGGTTAAGTATACGTACCCCTACACCACAACGTAAATCACCTTTACAGATGCGTTTAACTACTTCATACGTTTCTTTATCAATACTGGCAAGTTGGTACAAAAAATCTTTATCAATATTACTAGCACCTCTTTGATTACTGAGAGTATCTAAATATGAAAATAAGTTAGAAGGGCCTTTCAGATGATCCTTCAGGATAAACATTTGAGGTTCTTTAGGAAACCTTTTTATATGGTATTTCTTAGTTGGGTCCAAAGCGTACTGCACAGTTTTCAGGAATAGTTTGTCCTGTAATGCTGTTTTTAGATACTCTCTCTTATCTAATGTAGAAGATAAATTAGCAATGTGCTCTAGTTTTTCGTATACAGATTTTAATGACATTACCGCTCCTATTTACAAGTTGGGCTTGATTTCCACAAAGCATCACAAAGCATATCATTTAATTTTGTTGGATACACCATAGGCACTTTAGCTTCTTCTCGTAACCACCCTAAATCTTTTATCCATTGTTCACATTCCGGCCATACTTCTAATAGTTGCTTTGTAGTATTAACACTATGCAATACTTTATTTATCTCACTACGTAATTCTCTTTTATCAGAATTTATTTTATATTCTTTTTCTTTTAATGTCAGCCATTTCTTAGTTAGATAATGATCACTGTCAAATTTACGCAGACTGTCATAGTCACTAAACCAAAATGGCCTCTTGTCAGACATATGCATATATGCAGCACTACCAGAAAACCAACACACTATAGTCTCACGAACCTCGAACATCTTATCATAATAAACACAATTCATGTACTTTTGCTGTTCTCCATTGTACCTATAATTATAACATTCATCAGCGAATTGTATGAATTCTTCTTTTAGTTCTGTATCTTTATCATTAAATGCTAAGTATTCTATATGGCAGCATAGTTCAGCACGCATTCCATTATTGATTCTTTTTGATTTCATGTTACCCCTATTTAAAAGTTTTATACAGTATATATACTATATTTTATTGAATTTGTCAAGGTATAATACTAACCACGTGTATGTTCTAATTTCTTACGCTGGTACATCTTTCTTAGGCTATCTGCATGTACAGTACTAGATACACCATCTGTGCTGTATTTACGCATAATAAGCCCAGACACTCTATTACCATAGCATTGTTTTCTTATACGTTTAGCTACTTTTCCTCTCATGATGTCCCTCTAAGGTATTCAGTTTTCTTCTTAAACTTTTTGCAGCTTTTGTGCATCCATATGCTCTTTTCTCCAATAATTAGCAATTTCTTGTGCTACGTATGTAGTAGGAAGTCCTACAGTATTTAATACATTATCAGAAATCATGTACTTAATATCACAGTATCTATCTTCTGTGTATACATGAATTAAAGTTTCAAACCTTTCTCTATATTTTTCTATATCTACACAGAATTTACTAAGTTTTACTCTACTTACTTCTAGAGGTACTGGTACAGCACTATTTGTCATATCAAAAGAAATAGGGCTATACAATGGCATATACATTCTATCACAATTTACATGAGCTTCTATTTTTTTAGGTGGTAAACACACTGAATTTGGTGCAATCTGTTCAATACAAGTGACTAACTTATTAAACTCATATTCAAGTTGATCTATTCTACCCCTCATATATTTTATAAGGGAATCATCTCGTTCTAATGCTTCTTCAAGTTCTTTTATCCTATTTCTTAGTTTTCTTTTTTGATTTCTACCGAATCGTTTGCTCATTAAGGAACCCTCATTAATACAGTGTCGAATGATAATACTGTTTGTAGACAATTTATATCATAGCTATAAAGTACTCGTATATTACTCCCCCTAAAGTAGTAAATACCTCCTGTAATATTATCTGGTACAGAAAGAACATCACCAAAGCTAAATTTCCCTCTATATGCTTTAATATGATTTACTAATGAAAATGCAGCAGGTTTTGCAAAATGTTGTAAAAACTGTTCTTTATCATACTCTTGTTCTTTTGCAGTAAGTCCGATAGAAATATCTATATGTTTATCATAATTAGGATGAAACGATTTTCTTCTTGAATAAAAAGATATTTTATTTGCAGGTAGGTTGTTCCGTAAGTAACTAGCAACGTACATGCCGCATGTATTTAACTTTTCATTAGAACTTAAAATTGAAGTTGGTGTTCTTTGTATTATATCTACTCCCCTATCAATAGTATCAATAGGGAGTGAAAAAGCTAATGGGGTAGCAGCAGCTAATTTAAGAAATGTTCTTCTATTCATTTCATTAGCCTTTTCATAGTTTTAAGATAATATTCATGTTGAGTAAAGTCGTACCTACATCCAGTAAGCCATATACAAAAATCTTTCAGCTCCCCTACTTTTTGTTTTAATGCTGCTATTTCTGATTCTTGCTCATGATATGTTTCATTCCATACTTGATGTAGTGCATTATGTACACTTACACTTTCAGGATATGGGGTCTTGCTTTGTATCTCTTTTATTCTGTCAGAGTTCATATCAACCTTTCTTGTAGAATTTAGGTTTAATGCCAGCCCATTTAAAAGCTCTATCTAGAGGTTTAGTCAACTTTCCACTTTTAGGGTAATCTGGTAATTTAGCACTTCCTCTATAGTGATTATGATACCATTTTCTAAGATCTGCATAGCTTCTCTTTGTCAGTATAGGCGGTTTTGGAGCTTCACTTGGATGTATATATGGGTAATGATCTTGCTCTAAATAATCAGCACACGCCCTGAGAATAGTAGGTAAATCATCTTGAGATATACCATACCTAACACAATTATTTTCTGATTTTGCTACAAATACATTGCATGTAGAACACAATACTCCACGTACAAGACCTGTACCCTTAGTTCTTTTTACATGGCTATGGTCTAAACATGGTCGTTTTGGTATTTGCTTACAAATAGCACATACACCATCTTGTTGACTCAGTATACTCTCTCGTATTTCTGGTATTTCTTTATGTTTTAATTGTGTGGGTTTCACATCAATCCCCAACTACACCATCATCTTCATATTTATCTTGGTTTAAACCTAGTCTTTCCTCAGTATATTTAAGGAGTTCATAGAACTCTTTAATAGGAATAATAGAAAGATCAGTACTATCTTTAGGTAAGCATACTATTAATGCACGTATATTCATAGCAGTCAATTGATTAGCTAATTCCTGTACATATTCATTTTCCCATTCTCCCTTTAATAATACAATGTCATTGTTAGAAAATGTCATTTTCTCTATACTCCTGGCTACTTCATCCTCAAATGTAGACATTACATTTCCTCACCAAATTCATCATAGTCAGCATCACCTACAGGACCACCCCAATGTACTGTGGAAGTACCATCAGATCTACGTGTCACCAAAACTTTTCCACCAGTACCATCATCTTCCCATTCAGTAGTATGGTATTGGCCAGGATATTCTTCATCTGGTATATCATTTCCAAAGTTAGGCATGGCATCCTCCATTATTCTTTTATTTATTAAATTGGGCGGGGGGAAATCGCTCTCTCCAAGCTATCGATTTTTACCGATAGGCGATTCTCAAGGTGGAATGTACAGCCGTCTCCGGAGTACCCCGTGCCCCACTACACCCGCCCAAACTCATTATCTTTTCAGTTCTTTCCACAAAGAAATACTCTTATCGTCGTGTACTGCGCCTCCATCAGACAATGCTAAATAACCATCATTAAATTGAACAAGAACAGGGTGATTATAGTCATTCTTAGGCATCATTTCATCTCTGGCATGCCATTCATTACTCTGTGCTTTTATTAATTCTTGCATGAAGTCCATTTTTATACTCTTTTCTAACAAAATTAAATTGAGTGCTGTGTTGCAACTAACCGCTTACGTATTCCTGTCTTGTCCAAGTTCGCAGGGTGATCAAATCCTAATGCGCCTAGGGACTTTCACTGTATGGCATTGTTGCAATTTCTACAGCATCCTTGTTTCAACGGTACAGCACTCAAACTTTTTTTTCTTAGTATTTTTTATTCTGGTAGATATATATTCATTTTGGAATTCTAATATACCTTTTACAGATTTATATAAATTCATTTGTAGTTCATGCATAGCATTTAATAGATCAGTCTTTATAGCAACTTCTAAATACAAAATACCCACTAGTATAGTAGTAACTAATCCTGTCTCTCTATATATCATAGGGCATACTATAATAAAGAATATTGTACGTACAACTAACCTTGGAGTAATATTTATAATTGATAGGTGTTCTTGTTGTACTTGTTGACTCATTGTATCTCCTAAAATTAAAGTGTGGGGTCATAAGATATCCTTCCTATGACCCCTATTCACGAAGAGGGAATTGAACCCTCGACATTATGCGTTACAGGCATATGCTCTACCTACTGAGCTATTCGTTATACGTCTATGTACATTACCAGAGTTTCCTTCAACTAGCAAATCTCATTCTTACAAAAACTGTCCTACCATTAGACGATCCGGCCTTAATTAGAGGGGGTACAAAGTGACCTAACGGGCACGTTCTATCATGGGTGATAACTTTTACAGACTCGCGCTTTTCCAGCACCCTTTAACATAAGGTCATCCCATTTACTCTTTACTTTGTACCCCCTACAATGGAGGCCGGAGAGGGATTCGAACCCCCACTTGTAATTAATTAGGATTTGCTACCGTTTACTCCTCCCTACATAAAATCAAACTATTGAGGCATAAAACTAATACTGATTGGATAGATGACCCTATCACCTATCTAGGCATTACACCATAAACTAACACCAATACTACCTCAATATTATATTATCCTAACAAACTTGCAGCAGAATAGGTTGTAGTAGTAATATTGTCTGTGTAATCAGAATTTCCCCTCCATGTTGGAGTATGCTTAAATATTTTCTTCAATGAATCGTCGTATGGTTGTGCTATTCCTATAGACCCAGATTCCCCCATACTATTAGAACAGGGCCTATCTAAAAAGGGCGAATCACCAATTCAATTCTTTTTTGATCAAACTCCCTAAGTTTTTCATTTCCAAGTAGCACTTGGGTTGCAGCAGCCTGATCTGTGTCAGCTACAACAAATTCTGGACCCAAGATAACTTTTGACATGGCATCATTTTCTTCTACATCTTTTTTAGTGGGGTTTTCCACAACAACAACCATAAATACACTGCCTTCCATTTTGTTCCTCCCAATAGTGAATAGTACCAACAGGCAACCAACTTATAGGGTTGGGGCTGTTCCAGCTTTACATCCTATCAGTACTATTATGTACATCAGCTACGCACGTTTTTTATCCCTTTTACGGGCAAGTTTCTCAGCCTTTTTAGCTTCTTTAGCTGCCTTACGTGCTTTGTTTTTTTCTCTGCGGTTTTCAGCCTTATACAGAGCCCTCTTTCGTTGCGCGGCATAATTAGGTTTATGCCCCTTTTTACTACGTACTTTCTTATCAGCCATCGCGAATCTCCTCTAACCTAGAGAAGCAGGTTTGGTACGGAGGGAGGGATTCGAACCCATCACTGTAAGGATTTTAAGTCCCATGCCTCTGCCGTTAGGCTACCCCCGTAACTTATTTATATAGTATATATACTAATTTTAGTGTATAAAGTCAAGCCTTATTTTTATTTAATGCTGACAGGCAAGGTAAGGTTTTATTCTACGGCCAATGGATTAGCAATCAAACTCTCTACACGCCTGTACTAATGGTGGGGAGCGAGGGATTCGAACCCCCAACCTCGTGGTGCTTCCGGGTTACAGCCGGACCATTTACCAGTTCATGCAACTCCCCTTGTAATTTTGGCAGTAGGTACTGGAATCGAACCAGTGCAAGTATTACCTTGTCCTCGCATTAGCAGTGCGGAGCCTTCCCACTCGGCCAACCTACTACTGGTTGCGGGAGGGGGAATTGAACCCCCGATAACTAGAATATGAGTCTAGTGCCTTACCACTTGGCGATCCCGCAATACTATGGAGCCAATGACAGGAATCGAACCCGTGACCATCTGATTACAAATCAGGCGCTCTACCAACTGAGCTACATTGGCTTTTGGCAGGCAAGGTAGGGCTCGAACCTACGACCAATGGATTAACAATCCAACGCTCTACCAACTGAGCTACATGCCTGCACAATATGGAGGAAGGCCGGGGATTCGAACCCCGAAGAGTGTTACCTCTGCACACGGTTTTCAAGACCGACCCGATACCATTCCGGCAACCTTCCAGTTATATTTGGTACTCCCGGCTGGATTCGAACCAGCAACGCATAGAGTCTAAGTCTATCGCCTCTGCCAAAATTGGGCTACGGGAGTACATATGGTACAGGTGGAGAGATTCGAACTCTCACTGGACAGATTTTAAGTCTGCTGTCTCTGCCTAATTGGACTACACCTGCTTGGAAGAGGCAGAAGGACTTGAACCTTCAGCCACAAGAATCAAAATCTTGTGCTCTACCAGTTGAGCTATGCCTCTATAAATAGGGGCTGTATTAAATGACAATGTAGCATTCCCGTGGAACATCAGCATATATTACAGCCCCAAAGCAGTTACCCACCATTAATAAAATTTACAATAGCCGCGCCCACATTACCTTTTACTACAGGTTCTGTATTAGCTTGCTGCCGTTGCCTTTTTACTGCTTGTATAAGTTTGTCTATACGTCCAAGTACTTCTGCCTTTTCATGCGATGTTATCATGCTACACCATACATTCTTGACAAATTTACCTACTGGTACCTGCTCTTCCCATTTTTCTATTTGGGCTGGTAGTGATTGCCCACTACGCCCTTCAGGTGGAAATTGCGCTTCTACAAGTACCTTAGACTTGAACGTCATTTTAGTTTTCAACTTTTCTTCAGGGTGTACCATATCCCAAACACCCTCACCCTTATCTTCAGAAGGTTTCCATTCTACACCTGCTGGTAGGGTTGGTATGGTCTCGTACACACTACGTATGTACTTCAAACGTGATTCTAATGCAAGTAAAAAAGTTGCAGGAAGATTTGTACCTATAGTAACCCCATCAACAACTAAGTCTGCCTTAGCATTTTGATTAGTGGCTTCTTTTTGATACAAAGCATCCAAGTAAGAAGCAATAGATTCACCAGTATAGTTCACACGATCTTCTACAGTAGTAGCCATAGCTTGATTTTCGTCAGGGTACTCAATAGGATCATCTTCAAGAAATGAAACCAGACTTCTGTGATACCCCATAAACATAGCAGGCTTGTTGAATACTTTTTTTGATTCTTCGCAGACTCTCTTGTACTTACCTTCAAGGTCTGATTCTACAGCTAATAATTGATGTAATTTAGCATTTCCCATTTTACTGCTCCCCAAACTGAAATTAATAATATACTGCAACAATACTATTGGTGATCCCGACAGGATTTGAACCTGCGATAATCTGATAGAAAGTCAGATGGCTTAACCACTCGCCTACGGGACCACTACTTAATTGGTGGGAGCACCAGGACTCGAACCTGAAACTACTTTCTTATGAGGAAAGGGCTCTACCATTGAACTATACTCCCACACATACTTCTTACTTAGCCTTCTTTAATGGTGCGTTTCAGTGCAGCACCAACTTTAAACTTTACACCTGTACTAGCGGGAAAAGTCATTGCTTCTCCTGTAGCTGGATTACGTCCTTCACGTGCAGCACGTTCTACTGTAGTGAATGTACCAAAACCAGGAAATTGTACTGATTCACCTTCTAACAAAGTTTCTGTGATAGTATCTAACATAGTCAATAGCACCAGTTTAACACGTGATTTAGACATATCACAGTCTTGTGCAACTACTTCAATAAATTCTTTCTGTTTCATTTCTTTTCTCCTCCAAGGAATTCTTCTTCATACATTAGTACTTGGCCTGTACATTCTTCAAACAGGTCATTGTACGCTTCGTCAACATCTGCACTATTACTGATATCTACAGCTATACCAGTGTGTACTTTTATAGATTCATAATTGCCTAAATTTATTGTTTTACTGATGCCTACAGTTAGTCTACGGTTTTCATATTTCATATTACCCCCTATTTTTATTAGTATATATACTATAAATAAAACAACTTGTCAACATTAAATTACACGCCGTGTACGTTTTACTTGTCTTTTTGGGCCATTATACACAAAGTACCCCTCATCATCTATAGACAACTCACCGTCTTTTTCCATTTTAGAAAGTACTTTTTTGGGTACTTGTACAGATCTAAGTGTACTTATACGGAATAGTTTACCATTCTTGTTTAGGCAACCCCAATAGTTAGTGCCTATTGATTCCTTTGATAAACATTCTATAATAACATTTTCCCAATCAAGTACTTCCCTTGTCACGAGTTTTCTTCTTTTTGCCACAAAAAGCCCTCCTAAATAAATGTATTCTTTCCCTAGAAAGGTAGGAATTTAGGTTGAATTGTTTAGCTATATTTTTTAGGTATTTTACTTTGCATTTATCTTTTTTCAATTTATAGGTAGGAGTCCCCTCAAAAGGTAATACAGTCAATTTGCGTGTCAACTGTATTACATCAGAACTCTCTTGTATACGTTTGTATAGTACAGATGTGGGTTTCATATCACCAAGTAAATATTTTATAGCCCTATCTTCACCTATACCACGTACTCCTGGTACTTCATCAGTAGTACATCCTGCTATTCCTTTAATGTCTGCCCACATATCTGGGTATACACCATACCTATCAAAGAACACTTCTTCATCTATTGTTTGATGTGTGATTATATCAAACATAGTGCAATTACTATTTATTAGTTGGTACAGATCTTTATCTCTGGCTATTATCTTAACAAAGTGCTTCTTGCTGTATTTTTGAGCAACACTCGCTATAATATCATCCCCTTCTAATCCATCTTCATATAATATATTACTAAATCCAAGTTCAGGTAGAATATAATTCCGTAGTAAATCAAATTGGCGTGCCCTATCCTTATTTACTAATTTTTCTTCATCTGTATACTCTGTTTTTTTACTTCTGCGTTTATACTTATATTCAGGAAATAATTCTATCCTTTTTGAAGTAATACTATCCCATGCAAATACTATACGGTCAGCTTTATAAAAATCTTGTAATTCAAACAGGTGATTTAAGAAACCGTATATGACAGCTGTGCCTTCTTCTTTATGAGATAATGGTGGTAATGCATGAAACACTGTCCAACATATACCATCACAATCTAATACTAGAATAGTTTTCATTTCTTCCTTGGTGTAGTATCACGTTTTATTACTTCTTCAGTCATAAAACGATGACCACATGCATTACACTCTCTGTATCTACGCATAATACTTTTGTTAGGTAATGGTACAGAGTTATTAACGTGGGTTGATTCCCCACATTTTGGGCACCGTATACCAGAACCTTGTTGTATATTTACCTTTTTTTCTTTTTTCTTTTGTGTTGAAATGCTTCTTCTACCTCTTGCCATAATTCAATAACTTCTTTTCGAAGCTCCTCTTCCAGGTTATTTTTCTCAATCCAGTCTATAGCCTGATCCATACGTTGGTAGGTCTTATCTACTACCCTATAGGTTGTTAAACCTAACGTATCTTTCAACCATTGAAGATTGCCTCGTATGTCGTCTATCTTCTTCCATAGAAGTTTTCTATGGATACGGCTTACTGTTATTACACTAACATTAAAAAATTCAGCCACACGTAGTTGGTTATATCCATAACCACGCAAAACTCTAATGGTTGACACTTCTGCTTCTGACAATTTACTATTACCATTGCGCTCACCTTGTGGACCTCTGCCCTTATTATCTCTATCCCTCATGTTTTCAGCATCTGTGCCTAAAAACAAATGATTTGGGTTAATACATTTTGGGTTGTCACACTTATGACATACTTTTATGCCTTTTGGTATTGCACCGACAAATGTAGTATAGGAAACTCTATGTGCTCTTTGAGATTTACCTCCTTCCTGTATTTGTCCGTATCCATCCTTAAACAATGCCTTGTTCCACTCCCAACATCCTGAAGGTATATGGTTAACATTTCTTTTAAGTCTAATGCTTACATGAGTTTTCGTCCTACCCATGTTTTGCCCCTCTATTTTTCTTTTTTCTCTTTTGTTGAAATGCTTCTTCTACCTCTTGCCATAATTCAATAACTTCTTTTTCTAGGGCTTCTTCATAATCATTTTTCTCAATCCAGTCTATAGCCTGATCCATACGTTGGTAGGTCTTATCTACTGCCCTATAGGTTGTTAAACCTAACGTATCTTTCAACCATTGAAGATTGCCTCTTATATTATCTATTCCGTAATCAAATACTATATAAATGGGAACATCTCTGTACGGCTTGTCAATAGATGATTTAGTTATTACACATCTAGACTCTATTCCAAATGCGCGTTTTATTTTCTTGCCTTTCCTGCCATCCTTTTTTAATTGTCTTTCTTTAAATAATTTACCAACTTGATTAACACTTATACGTAATGAAGAATAGAATTCTACGGCTTTACCACCAGGAGTCACATCACCATAATCACCCTGACGCACTTGATTGCTACAGGCTAGAATCCAGTTATTTTTATTTATCATACGTGCTTTCTTACGTAATTCCTGACTAAACTCTTTAGCCCTTCTCATACCCATTTTATCACCCTTCTCCATTTCTAGGTCAGTTGAAAGAGCTGCAAGTGAGTCTGCTGCAAATACGTTAATAGTATTATTAGTGTCAGGTTTCCAATTTCCAAATTTATCGAATAGTTCTGTTACTGTATCTGGTTGAAAATATGCATTTTTAGGTACTTCTACACCATATGTTCTTGCATACTCTTTATCTAAACGTGCTTCAGGATCTGCAAAGAATATTTCTCCACCATTAGCTTGTGCAGAACCACACAACTCACTAAGTATAGATGTTTTTCCAGAACCAGATCTACCATACACTTCCATCAGTATGCCTCCTGGAACACCGCCACCATACTTTCTTCCTGAACTTATTGCAAGATCTAATAGAGTGCTGCCAGTACTGAGTGTTTGTTTCCAATTTACCACCAGATCTTCCAGTGGTTCCATTTCAGCAGATTCTTTAACAGATTCAACTGCTTCATCCATTTTACTTCTACGTCTGCGTACCATTTTTGTCCCTCAAAGTGTAGAGTGTGGGGCAGTAAATGAATACTACCCCTTATTATTAATTACATAGCATCTGCAATATCATTACATTCATCCCATTTTTCGCACTCTTCACATTCGTCATATTCATCAATATCTTCACCTATGACAAACCCATGTGGACATTTTGGGGCACGCTTACGCTTACTTTTCTTACTTTTATTCCTACGTTTGGGTGGTGCTTCTTCTTCATCCTCAATTTCTTCATTTGAAGTATTTGGTTCTGTATCATCAGCATCTTCTTCATTGTCAGAAGATTCCCCATAAAATATACTGTATATTTCATCGTAGTCTTTTATTTCAATGAGGTCATCTAAACAATAAGCAGAATCAAGCTCTTCATCTGAAATAGGGTTTGGCCTATCAGCAAATCTGTGCCCACCGTACATTGTGTTTTCAGAACCTACACCAGTGCGCTCAAAGGATATAGATTTACCTTCATCTGGATCACTAAAAACTGTAAAGCCCCCACCACGAGGATCTTTGGCTATTTTAGCAAGGTGTCTTTCCATAAACCAGTGAGCTATTTCAAATACCTGTACACCCTTCTTTTCCATTTCACCGTCATCACGTACAATAACATTGTACATAGCTCTACGGCTTGGTTTGAGGGGTTTTATCTCAGTTTTCCAATCAGCCCCCTCCCTATTGAGTTCCCTAGAACGTTCACATATAGGACAGGGTTTACCATACTGTTCTAGGCATACTACCATATCATCCATAGGGCCTACATATCTATGTACTTCAATATCAAGTACGTAAGAAGGCTCCCCTTCTTCATTACGTGGATCATGCTTTCCAGCAATGTATGGTATAATATCAATTATATGATCTCCTTTACCAGCCCACCAAGTAGACACACCTTCCATTTTTGATTCATTAAAATAATTTTTAATGCCCCCACCACTATCCCTATTTTTATGGGACTCTTGTGTACGCTTTCCAAGGGACTTCTTCATTTTGTCTCGCATGTTTATTCGCTTTGCCATTTTATTTTTCCTCTAGTTGACGTCTATGTCTTTTAATCATGGACTTTTTAAGTTCATTGGCGCATTGTAATCTGCGACTTTCATCTAGTTCCTTTTTAACGTCCTCTTTTATATGAGGGCGTGCAAAATACCCTGTTATCCACAGATTGGCCTCAACCTTTATCATAGATTTTCTGTTTTCCATTACGGATTTAGCATTTTGTAAATATTGCACGTTATTTTGTGCTTTTCTTTTACGTCTTTGCGCTTTTCTATATTCAGGTTGGGTGTGTACCCACGCTTTAACGGTAGCTTCTGTGGGTTTGGGTCCTAGTGCAGGAACACCCTCAGTTTTTACCTTTAAGAATAATTTAGCTTCTTGATGTAGCACCACCTCCTTCGCCTTTAACAATTCAGCCTGTGCTTGAGAGAGTAAAGTTACCCATTTCTCCATTAACTGTGCTTGATTTTCTGCATCAATATCTAATGCATACTTATCAAATTTAGCGTCTTCATGGAGGTCATACTCATCCCAATCTCTAAACTTTAATTTTCCGTCAAATTCATTCATAGTGTGCTACATATACCATATAGTAAATAAGAAGTCAACCTATTTTTCATTGTACAATCAAATAGTAACCTTTTTCATTTTAGCAAATGACCCACCTTGTTCGTATGGGGCACTAATTTCGAAATCTAGCCCCATAGGGAAATCCATCCAAGTAAATTTTTTATGTAAATTACTTATTATATCTACTAGTATTTCACTAACAATATCAATTTCATCTATAGGTATGTCTAATATTAAAGAATCGTGTATCTGACCTATTATTAATGTATCCAAATTTCTTTTTATACATTCCTGCCAAAAAGCGTAAGCTGTGTACAGTAGTAAATGGAATGAGGTGCCTTGGATTGGATAATTAGTACATTGTTTGCTATTCATGTACCCTTTAAACCTAAATCCCATGAATGTTTCAATGTACCCATCTTTTTTATATTTTTGTACTACACTTTTTTTCCACTCTGTGTATACTTTAAACCAATCATTCCAAAATTTATCTTCAAACTTTTTGAGATGATTTTCAAATACCCTGTAGTTTTTGAATGTTTTTTTCATCCATTCATCTATATTAATGCCACGTATTTGTACAGGTGCCCCATCATCATCTACAAGTAATGGGTATTCCTCCCACCCCTGTTTAGCACATGAGCCGTAGTAACTACCATAAAATTGTGCAAATGTCCATATACTTTTAGTAGCCTGCCGTACAGGTTTAGATACTTCATCACCAATTATTTTAAGTATTTCAGCACTGGCATCCCTATGCATATCCCCACCACCTTCTGTTTGGTACTCATAGAAAGTAGGATCCTTATGATAATAACAGTTCTTTACAATGACCCCATTAGCAGAGTAACAGTGAGTGCCCTCAACATTTATATTGTATACATTTTCATACCCACATTCTTCAATAGAAACTATTTTATGATTATGTACTTTTTTGTATTCCTCTAGTGTCATATCGTGCGCATATTTAAGATGAGTATTTGTTACTGTTTTGAATGACCTTCCACATACATGGCATTTTTCTAATCCTCTTGTTTCCCACCATTTTTTCTTTGCTATAGCAATTTTTCTTTTATGTTCTTCTGTTTTAGGTATACGTAATTTTTCTCTATGCTCTTTTGAAAGTACCCTACCTTTTAATGCAGCACTTATACGTAGTTTCCTCTCTTCTGGACAGGGCACCCTAAGTTTGTTTTTGTGCTCTTCTGTCAATGGGGGCAGTTTTTTGCCCTTACACCAAGGGACTCTTCCCTTATTAGCAGCACTAACAGCTTTTTTGCATGTATCACTTTGTATTTTTCCATACATAGGGTTGAATTTTCCCCTATTACCATTACGTTTTGTTCGTATTCCTTCACTAACTCTACGGCTAAATTCCTCCCAATCTTTTTCAGTCCACTCTTCTTTACGTTTTTTGTTTAATTCTATGGCCCTTTTACGCAGAAGTTCTTTATTAAATGTCCTATTTGGCCTCCTTTTCCACCCTTGAATAGAATGAATACGCATATGCTCTCTTCTATCCATTATTTGTAAGTTATCTAAATCATTGTTTAGCCCATTACCATCTTTATGATGTACGAGTAAATTAGAACCTTTTATGATTATACCATGTACATCTTCAGCTATTAAGTTATGTGCTAATATATGTGACCCATTGTTCAAATACACATCTTCGTAGGAAACAGCATCGCAGGCCCTCCTTTTTGCTTTTTTGTAAAAGGGCATTAAACTATTTCCTACAGACAATTCGCACAGTTGTGCATAGGAACCATTACGAAGCATGAATTTATGGTCTGAAGTAGCTTTGATAGTAGACCCATTATCTAAAGTGACTTTGTATACTTTTTTATTTCTTCCTGTAATACCACCAGTGGTTACTTTAGATATACATATCCTTTCTTTTTCAGTACTATACGAATATACATACGTGTCTTTTTTTAATCTGAGCCTACGCAATAAAGAACCCATTGTCATTGAACCGTGAATAGTATCAATGATTGTATCTAAAGTTACACAACTAGTTGAGATCTCTGCACCTGAGAAATCACATTCACCTAACACCCTTCCTTCTCTAGGGACCATACCAGAACGTACAATACGTTTTGCTTCTGGTGCACGTTTAGGCACATTTTGCTATATGTTGCGTACAGACCAGGATTGAATGTACTCTCACTGTTTCCAGTGAGTTCGGACTATATCATAACTACATATGTAGTTGCCGCCGCTTCCTACTGCTTCTCCCTACAGTAGTACTCCCATATGGGATAGTCTCTGAACCTTCAACTTTAGGAAACTTATTAGGAATAACATAGAAATGCTTCAACTCCTGTATTATACGTAACCCATATGGTACAGGCATTTTCCATGTTAGATTGTTTTCAGTAGCTTTGGAATTATTTTTGATAATAAAACCAATAGAATTACCTCTAGTCTTTATATGACCGAATAATTCTCTGACCTTAGATAAAAAGGCAGCTTTTCTATTGTTTCCTGTAGCAGCATCCCCAATATGAATCATAAATCTATGTCCTCTTGGGGGTCTAGCTATGTAACTACCATCATCTAAGTACCACAATGCAAAATCAAATAATGTCATTTCAGGCAGTACAGTTTCTTTGGGCATACCATAATAAATTGTAAATATAGGGTGTACCAAAGAAGTCAATTTGTACAATGGCTTGCTGTTTGTGCAATAATTGGTTACAGCGCCACCTTTTCTATACAAAGAAACACCAGATGGGAATAAAGATGGGCATAGCCCCATTTTCTTTTTTAATAATCCTTTATCTGTAGAAGTGAAAATGATTTTATAGTTGACACATTCTGGATGTTTCCAATAATATCCATCACCAAATTTTGCATTACGGGCTAAAGTTTGTATTCCTGTTAAGTTGCTTGGCTGCTGATTGTCCATTTCATCCTCTATCTTGTATTTTTAAATTAACTAATGTACATAATACCCCAAATAGAGAAATCATACAACACATTTTTGAGCGTTCGCATTTATTGTCACCAATTCTGCTGTAGCTGTGTGTCTTTAGGAGGTTCCAGCAATTCAACGGCTTTTACAACTTCCAAAATTAAAAGTTGGGATTAGATGAACTATTGTGGACACAAATTCCATCAACAAAAAAATTGTGCTCATCTTCTATTTCTAAATCGTACACGTTCGTATACCCCACATCTACTACGTTTAATAATGTCCCCATTAATATTCCTCCGATATGTTATCTGTTGGTAATAATGAATCAGCTCTTTTGTAAGATCCGTCTTGTAACCTTATTTTATGTTCTGGTGTACATTTAATAGTACACAATGCACCAGAGCTTTTTTTGATAGTTAACGCTATTACTTTCTTATATCCAGTGCACCCAGACCATACTACTGTTTTTTTGACTGGTTTCATTTTAGAATCAAAACAATGTACAGTAGAACCTACTGGCACTTTTTCAATTGGTACGTACCCATTAGTTGTAGAAATAAGAGAACCTTCCGCAATACAACTCCTAAATGACCGCGCCCTACTAAGCGAAAAGGTGGGGTGCAGTACGCCTTCTTGTGTTAGTTTAAGATAATTATCTATATATGTAGATATCATCTTATTTATTTTACGTACCTTAACTATATCATTAGTAAGGGGCACGTTTAATTTACCTAATACTTCTTCATCTACACTGTACCCAGTCTTTGTCTCTTTTATTGGTTTCAACTTCATTAATTTAAACAGGATAACTTGTAAGTCTTTTGGACTATCATAATTAAATGAGCCGTACCTCTTTTTGAAAGTACTTACTTCCTTTGTACTCATTATTTTCTTTACAAGTTTGTCGCGTTTTTTTACTAACTCTTTTCTTTGCTGTAAATAAAAAGCCTCTTTTATTTTTATACCGTTGTAACTCATTTCAGATAATGTGAGTGCCCCTCTATGAAAAAACTTGTAGGCTTTCAGTTCATTTCCTACAAACTCTGTAAGCTGCTCACGGTACAATTCAAAAGTATATAGGGTATCATATGCATTGTACTGTAAAAGAGCGTCTAACGGCATTTTAAGCATGTTATTAAAGCCGGTATTAGTTGCTTTAATATATTGTTTGCTTAATACATCATAATCTTCTATACCCCACCGCATAAATGCCTGGAATTTTAATTTTGTTATACCCCTTCTATTATCTAATACGTGGGTTGCTAATTGTGTACAATAAAAAAAGTTACGCGGCTCTACACCCAATACAGCTTTAGTCCATTGATACTCAAAAGATACATTATGTGTTATTTTCTTTATTTTACGCTTCTTGAGTATCTTACGTATGATTGATAATATTTTATTCTGTTGTTTTTTAGTAAAGGTGGGATGTTCTACTGGCACTGACCAGGAACCTTTATGATTTGCCCATGCGAATGATACTGTTTTATGCCCTTCCTTATACATATCAAGGCCGGTTGTTTCATAGTCTATTGCAATTATTGTATCATTTTTTAGGCAATTTGTGAGCGCATTTACTGCATATTTATAATCAGATATTGGATAGGTTTTATTCCATTGTTTTTGTAATGGGGTAGGGTCATCATCAATGGCCCGTTTTAGACACCTGACAAATTCAGCTGCAAGCAGATCATCATAACTCATACGTTCTATATATGATGGGTGCCATATAGGATATACCCACGCTTTATACGTACTATCCCAAAACTTTAGACCTGCAGATATACCTATGCCCTTGTTTGGCCTATCTTTATAAAAAGATTGTAGTGCTATATTACCTAATAATATTATTTTCTTAGGTTTTAACGTTTTTATAGTGTTTACAACGTATGGTCTACAACATTCTATTTGTTTAGGAGTTGGTGTGGCATTACCACCTTTATTATCTATTGGCCTACAGTTTACAGCATTTACTTTCCAACAATCTTTATTTAATTTTATTCCTAATAAACGTAACTCTTTACGTAACCTTTGTCCTGCTTTACCTACTAATTGTACCCCCCTTTCATCTTCATATTTACCAGGAGCTTCTGCTATTATTAATATTTCTTTTCCACCTTCACCAGAAAATTTCATATGTGGGGATAAACAATCTTTATATAGCCCACATGACACACAGTTGGGTTTTGTTATAGTATTCTTTTTGAAAAATGCCATGTGATACTCCTTATACTAACTCTTGCCAATGCTTTTTAATAAAGTGCTGATATTCACCTCCTTTAAATGAACATGTAGAACATAATTTCAAACCAGACCTGTTGTATTTTATTAATTTTTTCCTATACATTTCCAGTGTAGTGCTTTTGTACCATATATCCTGGGCGCTTTGTTTATTTACATCACCACAAATAACGTCAGCATTGTAATCGTTACAACAAAGTATGACTTTTCCATTCCAATTAATTTGCATAGCCCTAAAAGGACGTACACATAGCCTTTTTAGTGGTTCTGTTGGTGTACCTATGGGTATATGTCCACTCCTGTTAGATAACTCAAACCTGCCTATTTTCAATGCTGTCTTAGTCAATCTCTTATCAAACTTTATTTCTATTGAATAGTACTTTTTCTTTGGGGAAGTATTACAGTATATATTACCTTCTTCAGCATCAGTCTCTTTTACTATAGAAAGTAACTTTCTATACCTACGCATATTTGAATAGACATTTATTTGCAATTGATTAAGTCCAGAATTAAATAGTTCCTGTATTTGTTTAGTATTCTTTATGTAATCCCCATTTGTGGCTATCATCAAGGTCGCCTTTGGCACTGTTTTTCTAGATAGCCTGATTATATCTAACAATCGTTTATCACGTAATGGTTCGTTGTATATATAAAATATTATTCTTTTATCATACTGTATAGAGCCTAATTCAGATAAAATTTTTTTTATCAATTCGTAAGGCATAAATTCATCTGGGCGTGTATTATACGCATTTGGGCAGAACCAGCACTTGCGATTGCACATTGCTCCTATTTCTAATGCTATTGTATTAAATAATATCATTTATTAAGTAACCTTCTAAGGCCCCCCCTAGTTCTTTTCTTTACTGGCTTGTACGCTTTTTTCCATTGCACCACCATATCTACACGTGCCCCTTTGTATCCCTTCCAATTTTTACTAGATTTTACTTTTACAGTAACTTCTGGGTGATTATCAGCCATCCAAAAGGATACTCTCTTTTGTAATTCCTGATTTCTATATACACTGCATCCACCTTCTGCATTACTACCAATATCTTCTTGAGCATATGTATACAGTATACGATTATTATACCCTTTATTAAGGAAGCATAAGTTAATATGAAAATCTTGTGCCAAGAATGGTTCAAATGGAGCAAAGGTAGCACCAACATCTACAAATGCTTTTGTACTCATAGCGTAACAACGAGTAATCCGATTAGTTTCATCATAGTCTTCCACTACCCTATTATTTCCAAGCCTAGTTGAGATGGCTACTACTGGCATTTCTGTTAGGTGTTTACGTACCTCATTTACCATTTTTGCTACATGCTTCTTTTTGCATTTCTTGAGTCTCATATCAACTCTTCTAAAGAAGGTAAGGTCATCATCCATAAACCATACGTACTTATATCCTTCTTTAGTGAAATTTTCCATAACCCATTGACGCTGAGATGATAAAAATTGTGGCACTTCTTCAGGTATGGTAATAATATGATCAGAAATATTAGGGTTATTTAAATATTGTGTATGTTGCTCTACTGGTACAGCATACAACCATTCCATCTCAACATTTTTGAACATCTTGTGCGTAACTACTTTGTCTGCCCTGTTACTTGAATTAATGATTATAATAGTATCCTTAATCTTCATAATTATTGTACACCTCTTCTATTATATCTAATACCCAATCTCTAGCAGGTTTGGTTAGCATTAAAATACAAGATACAGAAACATCTCCATTACAATCCCATATGAATTCTTCCATGTTTTCCCTAACTTCTCCATAACACCAGCCACTACTAAAAAATACCTGTCTTATAGAGTAACAATCCTCACACGTTTTATACGTAGATATACTGTTTTCATAAGAAGTTACTTCCCTAAAGTATTCTTCACCTATTGCTATCACCCTACGACATTCAGTGCACTTATGTTCCTTACGGGCTTTCACAAATTTATTAGATAAAGATTCACAGTGATCATCTATGTATACTTCTACTGTACATGCACAGTCCATATTATACCTTTTCTATATATTCTATCTTACTTGGTGGTATCCAATAAGCACAATCAGACCCATTAGTATACTCCAATAGACTAGTCACCCAGAAACCATGCTGAAATACACTAATTTCTTTTGCCTTTGTTTTATAAGTAAGTCCATTAAACACAAAAAAACAATAATACATCACTGCCCCCAATTTAATATTACACAGAATTTTCGTGTAATTTTATATGATCTACTAGGTCAAGTGGAATTATTTTTATATGATCATCATCCCAAAAAGAAACGTATTTTTCACCGTCTCCAAGAGGAGCTTCAGGTATATCTTTACGTTCATATACATATCCATCCCTCAGCACAACAGTTATTTGTACGTATTCTGGGTTTTTAAATTCTCGTATCATTGGCACACTCCTCACAATTATCCAATTTTATATTATCATTGCCCCACATATTTATATCGTAATATTTTGTGTGTGTATCTCTCCAATCCCACGACAAGTCTACACCATCATTTGTCCACACTTCTTCATATGCACTTGGATTATATCTATATAACATATTATCAGAATTATCTACACCTATTGGCACTATTTTACCATGTAAATAATTACGTGGATTAGCATATGATTTAAGGTTGTTCCATTTTTCTTGTAACAAATGTTTTAGTGTTAATTGTTTACGCATAGCGTATGGATATTTAGTACACCCTATATCTTGATGGCTTAATGCTATATCATCAAATATCCAATCAGGTGTGCCGTACACTTCATCAAATTTAAATATTCTTAACTTACCAGTTTTGTGATAATCTATCCTGGCTTCCATAACGTAACTGGTAAGTTGATTAGATGACCAGTTATTCAAATCTCTGGTTGGGTGGTACCCTTTTGGTGGGAGTCCACAGCAATTAGCTGTGCCTGAACATAGTTCTTTGTAATCTGGGTCACTACATGCAAATACCATATCGTGCTCTTGGCAAAATGTATACATATATTTTACGTAGGGTTCCTTTATGAGCCTATTTAATCTATTATACCCACCACGTTCTTTTGGTGAGAGCTTTGTGAAATACGTAAATATGTCCTTTATGCCCATCAATTCTCCCATTCTGTTGGTAGCTTTTCTCATACTACCAACACACCTATGATCTAATGCGTAGAATTCTGTGCTTATAGCCTTTGCACCAGATTCATACGCTTTTTGTAATAGCTCTGGCAGGGTTTCATCTGTAACACCTATAATGAATGGGCGTAGTCGCAGCACGCAGTTATGCGTTACTATTCCATTGGTTAGCTCAAAGGAATTCCCTTCTGGGACTTCTAAGCAGTAGGCATATTTTATTCTTGGGCGTTTGTACTTTTCTATAGATACCACTTCGGAGTACATTTTTCTACTGTATGGGCTTGTATTAGGGTTAAATTTGTAGACTTTGGCATTCTTAGTAAGTATATCACACACCTGCAATATAGTGGGAGAGGGCATACTACACTTAACTCCTATAGAATTAGCAAGGACAAACATATCCTTTATAAGTTGTATAGATGTTGATCCAATCTGGCGTTTATCATTCCCGTCTCCTTCCTCCCATCCAGCAAGCAGTCCTATTTTAAAATCTTTGGACATTGAATGACATACATCATCTAGTGTTATAGTATCACAGGTACGTCCTCTAATAATAAAAGAGTCCAGCAATGTTTTTATATAATTGGAATACACAATCACATCTGTCCAACTACCATTATGCTGAATGTGGACAGCCCCTCCTAATTTCTCTGCAAACTGTCTGGTGAACTGTATGTATTCTTCCTCGTGTGTGCCATAGGTAAATTTAAAGCCCTGTTTACTTCCTATGTAACACCCTTCTGCTACCCACAAACCCACAAATCTTCCAAGATCAAATGTACCCCTGGAGCAATCCCAATTCATAGGTTTTGTAGATACTAATAATCTGTCACCAACTTTGAGGTTTTCCCCTTTTTTAATGCCACTGTCTGTGAAATTCTCGTGCTTGTCTATTTGTATTATTTCAGCACCATTGCGCAGTGTTACTTTATACCAATAACCACTATATTCTATACGCATGGGGTACGCTTCTTTCCATTTCCCATTACAGTTCACTTGTATAGTATTTCCAGTTTTATATACACGTTGTAGTGTAGATTTCCTAACATATGGAGAATTTTCAGTTTTATGGAAAATCTCTGTATCCTTATCTAAACACCAGTACCCCATATCACTAAGCATCTTCATGTATTCTAATCGTTCTGTGGGACTGGGTACTCCTGGTTCTACTTTTTTTGCTAAACTGTCATCTGCTGTTACTATGCTGAATTGGAATGCAACAGTATTCTGATAAGCGTACTGCTCAAATAACTGAATATATTTATCATCAGTTATAGCAGGGCCTTTAGAACTGAACATGAGTGGGTACTTTCTTTCTAATAAACCCTTTAATATTTCGTAAGAAGTGCCATACTTTCTTTCATAGTGACAAAAACTATCTGCTAACCCACCCCAATGGAATAGAAATTTATCCTTAAAGAAATACTTATAAAATAACTGAGCTTCTTTGGTTTTAGAAGTACCATCAATCATTTTAAATAGTTTATCTACATCTACACTCTGTAATGGGGCATCTTTAGTGCCAGGATTCACATCCTTTTGAGAGTGTGAGAAACAATTAGACACTACAACTCCATGATGTAATTCAAACTTTCTTGTGTTGCGCTTATTTTGTGTACAATAATCATTATTAGGCCAGCACTCGAAATTATGTACTTGTATTGTTTTATAATGTGTTCTTACATATTTAATTTTCTCCCATCTAAATTCAGCAAATGGGATCCTTTCAAAATTAACAGGTTTTACTTTTCTATCGTACAATATGGCTGCTTGTTCTGGAAGTGTATACGACCTATTTTTGCCATGTTTTCTAATGTAAAATCTGCCGTTTTTTTGGTATATACCAGTATATCCAGTTTTATTATCCTTACCATTCTTATTTCTATTAGATGAATTTTCTTTATGTGTCACCCACCTACAATTAGATGGCGTATAATCACCATTAGTACTTATACGATCTAATTCTAATCTTTTTCTGTACCCTTGTTTTTCAGCCCATTTATAAAAAGGTCTGGGGTCATATCTCCATTCTTTACAAACTTGTACACCACGTAGTCCATAATATTTAAAATTATGGGCATTTGGATTATGGCATCTTTGCACCATTTGGTTCCATATAGGGTATAATTGTTTATTCTCAGAAAAAGCACCTTTTGGTACTTTTTTATGAAAGATTAATTCAATAAACCTAGATTCTGTAATTTCAGGTGCGAATTTATTATGCCGTAGTACATGCATACCCTTTTTTACGTATCTAGCATCAATCCAACCTTGTTCCTTTGTAAAAATAGGGTGGTTTAATGTGGTGCTAAAAGAACCCCCATTACCAGAAAAGACGAATGTTGCATACATACTTTCTGTATGTTTCATACATTGTTTTACTACAGTGGCTTCCGGTTTCTTGGTTTTTTCATTGTACCCAAGAAGAATATCGCCAACTATTACTTCCTCTACTTTTTTGATAGTGCCGTCTGCCATTGTTATTCCAGAACCTTTAGGTACGCAATATTGGCAGCGCATTGAGCATCTGCTGTACGTATCAAAAGTTAGTGGGCTTGAACAATCAGGTAATTCACTTGAAATTCTTGGGCTGTAGTATGAGGGTAAAGTATCAGGTAATTTTTTCATTTAGTACTCTTTAGTATATTTTTCAATGGTAGCATCAAATAATGGGGGGCAGTCTACATATTTAATATGCCCATATTGACGTTCTAAACTACGCATTATATGAAGAAGTTCTCCCATACCTTCATGAGTGAAATTAAATGTCTTTACATAGTCCCTATTGCGATATCTACCAATAACTATTACTGATGTTGGAAATTTACTAATATGATGTATGTCAAGATGTACTTCTGTGCGGTGTCTCAGTTCATTTTGTAAATAAACCAAGTCATTCTCTACACTTTCTATACGTTTGCACAGCCATATATAGTCAGACACCATACTAAATAATGTCTTGAACCATTTTATCATTATAATTTTCTCCTTTTACGAATAACCTTTTCCTCTAGTACTTCCACCTCTGATTCTGGTACTGTTTCATGTATATCAGGAAAATGTTTAGACATAAATTTTTTCATAGCTTTGGCATCATTAGTATTTAGTATTTTTTTGTATTTTTTTCTAGCTTTCTTTTTTAATGACTGTTCTTGTTCAGTACTAAGTGGCACAAACTCATAATCTGATTGACATTCACCAGATTCAAGTGGGGCTATTTCAACTATCTTACCATCTACAATAGAATATACATCCTCCTTTACCATTTTTGCTATGTTTTCTAATAGGGAAATATCTGTGATATACGTAGTGCCATTGATAGATGTGCGTATATGGAATATTTCCCCTATTAAATCTTGTTGTGCCTTATCCTTAAAAACTATTAAAGCAGTTCTAGAAGATAATTCGCTCTTATGTTTTGGTTGTTCACCATCATACGGTGGTATAGGTTCTGGTTTAAGTAAACACAGTTCAGCTTCACGTATTTCTTCTTTAGTCATCCCTTCAGTAGCTTTTTCAAACTTCTTGGATTTAGACTTTTTCTGTTTGTCAAAAAAACTCATTACATTTCCCCTACCAATATATCTATAAAACTATTTTTGTCAATATTCTCTGGAGATAAGTCAATATAGTTATCCTCTAATATCTCCTTTTTATCAGTGATTACTATAGCCCCTGCTGATTCTAATACTTCGTTAAGAATTATAGGAGATGCCATTTTTGTCTCTAAGAACTCACGGGTTCTTATAGTGTTACTGTCATACCTAGAAGATATACCCCCACCAATAGAGGTATGATAAAAGTAAAATCTGTTTTCACCTTCATTGTGCATGTATAAACCCAAGAAATTTTGCTTCTTGTTTACAGTTATTAATGAAGAAAAAACTATGTTATTAACATCCACCATATAGTTTCTTTTCATATTGCTTATTCTTTCTGATGCGGCAAATAATTTAGTAGGTACAGGCACATCTGAATCAAAATTATAGTAATTCAAAGTAATCAGCATAGGGCTGTACGGTTTAGAACCTGAAAAGTAAAATAATTCTGAGGCACCATTTCTACCACGTGCATCTGTGACATCCCCAGAAAATAGCACATTATGTGAGACACTGCGATAAGAACTGTCCCACCCTATTTTACCTTCTACACTTATAGAAGCTAGATCCAAATCTACTCTATATCCATTCTGATTCTTCCACTGCACTCCAACTACTAAATCTTCAGGCACAGATACATAACTACCAGAAGGTATATTTCCAGTAAACTGTTTCTCAGTAGCCGGTATTGAGTAGTACACCCCTTCAGGTATATAGATAATTTTATCTTTAACATTTTTGCTGATATCTAGCATTATAGAGGACATCACCGCTCTAAATACTTCATCAGTCTTTTGTTTAGGTACTCCCCAATTAAAAGTAGTAGACCATCCTTTACCATTACGTACTTGATACACAATAGATTCTGAAGTACTCTGTACTTCCATTCTATGACGTAAAGCATAAGCAAGGCGTATCTTCCTAAATATAGGGGCCTTTTCTAGTTTATCTTGCAGTTTTTTAATGTCTAATGTGCCCTCTTTCAACCTACCTGTGACATTATTAAGGTAATCTTCAGGCAGAGGCTTGTGCATAGTAACAGCCTGCCTTCGTAGTTTATTAAATACCCCTTTGTTTTTGGATATAGAACGTAAGGCTAGAAATATAGGTTTGTACCTCAAGAATATTGATGCAAGATCAGGCGGAGCCTGTTTCATAAGTTCATCACAGAATTTACCATTAGAAGCTTTTATTTTCTCTATTAATGCAAAGTTCTTAATTAACAATGATTCATCTGTGAGCTTGCTGATAACATGACGTAAAAATTCTACAGGTTCAGATGGAACCACACCATAAAAATCAAGCAGGCGTGTTTTAAGTTCCCTGTTTTGGATATCATTTATAAAATATTTGCTATCCCACTTATTATGCTCGATGATAGTCATAATATCATCTAGTATTTCTTCATGTAAAGCAATACCAGAAGACCCCAATTTTATTATTGATGTTATCATGTCATTCCCAGTAAATGCTTTGATAACAGTCAAAGGAATTCCACCATCACGTAGTTCAGGTAATTCTAATTTTTCATTAGGGATGTATACAGTAGATTCATTATAAATACCAAGGGCCTCAAATCCATAGGTAGTTATGTAGTGTACAATTTGATGCATGACTAATTCTTCCATGCTAGAATCACGTACAACAGCCCATGATTTATGAAAAGAAGAGTTGGCTTTTTCACCAGATATTCCAACTACATCCTCTATAATATTTAGTAATTCAGTAGTGGCAAATATGTAGGGATTAAGTATGTACCCATTAGGCACAGTTCTTTCTAGCAAAGTATCATTTATTTTTTCATCCTTTATGGCATCTTCTTTGATCTGTACAGCATTAAATAACCGCAATGATGCACGTACAACTTCTTTATTCATTTTTAATTCTCCTATAAAGTGGCGAGCGGTATTAACATGGGGCATGGGTAGCCACCACGTATCCTTTTTAGGGATTAATAAGGAACCGCTTATGCCGTTAATAAATAAGGCGGATGGTATTTTTAGGTTATAGGACTACCTAATAAGGAACCACCTATGCCTAAGTTTAGCTTTTGTACTTAATTTCAAGTAGTCTAACCAGTCACAATATACTACCAAGTAAGAAACAGTAATAAATAAGGCGGATGGTATACGCTGGTTAGAAGGGTAGGATTTGAACCTACAACCATCTGGCATAGACCAGATTGCTCTAACCATTGAGCTACCTTCTAGATAGTTAAGGAACCATCTATGCCTATCAAACTACTGGCAGGGGCGGCTGGATTCGAACCAGCGACCTCCGGCTCCCAAAGCTATTAAAAGGAACTCCTTTTGCTGTAAGGCCAGAAGTATATAACGGCGCTCTCCCTGACTGAGCTACACCCCTGTTATATGGGCGAACGGTATTTTATATATCTAAAGTATATTTTTTAAGGAACCGTTTATGCCCTTTTCATTTATTAATGGTATATATACTATATTTTTATTAACCTGTCAACTATTTAATTGGCATCAAGTGAAAAACCTTGCATTTCAAGAAGCTGTACTATTTGCTTACCGTGAAATTCAGATACATTGAACTTTCTACATATTCTTTTTAAGGTTAACTTCTTTTTATCTGATAATTTCTTTTCTTGTACTAACTTCTTTGGGTACTTATTCCTAGGTGGGGCCATTGTTGGTGTAGAGCATTTTAGGAATGGGAGTGCAGCCCATTCTGGTAAACCATGCATCCTATTACAATCACTTGCTGCCAAAAACCCATTTATATCTAGTGACAAGAATCTGTTTGTCATGTATACAGAGTTAGGTTTGGTTTTGGTAGTTATAGAACCACTACTACTCCATACATCATTTATTTGTTCAAATAAATCACTCATAGATACACCATAAGATTACGTAAAGGGGGTAAATTTCAATTTTCAGTGGTTGCCCTATAGGTAGGCATACAATAGGCCAAATTTTGATTTAAGGGCTATTTATTGAAGTTTGGAGTAACCCCTAATGATCCCATTATATTTATGCAGCACCCTACAAATTCTATTTCCCTGTCTGGTACAGTGTTATCATACCTACAGGATTCTGCTATAGCCAATGCCATTTCGCTTTTTTCAGCATCAGAACCATGACTGAATAAGAACTCGTCAAATAGGTACTTGTACATAAATGCAAAGTTTGTAATACCAGCTACTTTCTGCCTTATACTAAGTATAGCACCATCACGTATGTGTTTAGTAACTTCCTCAGGATCTACTTGTAATGACCCTATTGCTTTAGGATTGAATGAGCCATCCACACATGCAGATTGTAAGTTGTTTATAATAGAACGCATGTCAGGGTAAAATCTATTTATTAGATTATTTATGTCTTCCCTGCTGACACCATCAATTTCTTCTTGTTCTAATATTTTTTCACATACATTTACTAATTTACGTTTTGGAAACCTATCAAATGTAAATCTTGTGCACCTTGATTGTATTGGATCTATTATCTTATCTACATAATTGCATGTAAGGATAAACCTACAATTTTTATTGTAAGTCTCCATAAGGTTTTTGAGTGATTCCTGGGCAGGGCCTAACATACCATCTGCCTCATCCATAAAAACTATTTTAAGTTTTCCCTTTTTGGCCTGAGAACCAGCAAAAGTCTTTACCCTAGTCTGCATTGTATCTATACTTCTATCTTCTTTACCAGAAGCATTTAACATTAGTACAGAACTTGGTATGTGGTTCATAAGTATATGTGATATAGTGGTTTTTCCACTACCAGCAGGCCCTTCTAACAAAAGGTGTGGTATTTGTTTGTCTTTTACGTATGCCTTAAAGGCTACTCTATGCTCTTTATTAAGAGAAAGATCCTTTAATTTTTGTGGTCTGTATTTTTCAAACCATATGTAGCTCCCCAATTTAGCCATTAATATTCCCCTAATTTATCTTTGATTTGTTATTATTTGTGTCAATTTCTTTTACTGAATTATACATATCTGTGTATACCTGTTTCCTAAGTATACTCAAGATACAGAAAAAGGCTTCTTGTGTAGAATTTACAAAGAAGCCATTATCATTTAATGCAGAAATTACACCACGTGTAAATGCCACACATTCTTTTTCGTAAGATATGTTAGACATCTACTGTTTCAGGCTGTAGTATCCATCCAGTATTATCAGTAGTAATTATAACAGAAGAGCCTTCTTCATTACTGATGAACATTTTAGGATTATGCTCAAATTTAATTATAGAAAGTATAGAGGCAAAGTATTCACTGTATAATTTGTGTTCACATTCTTTGCAGGAAGTTTTACCAAATGATATATCAGATTGATGCTGCGTTTCATTACCAGTATGTATTGTAAGTTTTCCCTTACTGTTCACCCGTAATGATATACTATTAGGATCAAATAACGATATTATTCCCAATAAATCTTTAACTTCTTCCTGTTTTAGATCTATGCCTTTACCATAATCATAATCTGAAAATTCTCCCTGTATTACATCACCCTGCTCCAAAAAACTATCTTCATAAGTTACTATTAAATCTGGTTCAGCTAATAAGTAACTAAGTTTACGTCCTTTCTTTGGCACTATAATAAGCCTGGAGTCATCTATTGATACTTTTATAGACGAACCCCGTATCATATTTAAGTAGCGTACAAATACATCTAATGATCCAATACCAAATTGACAATCTTCTACCCCTTGTAGATCAGTAGATGTTTGCACAAATACAGATTCAGTAAGATCCAAAGCATATACTGTAGCAATCTCATCTTTTACATTAACTACACATTCTGTTATTGTTTTGTTCAAAGAAACATCTGTGAACATAGCAGATAACTTATCTGTTTCTATCATTGTGTGCCTCTATAAAAATGGGACGTGTAGTATACACGCCCCGTTTGACAACCTTACATATTACTATTCAGATAATGTGCATTTTTGGGTATTGCTCTTATCATACCCATCTGCGTACTTTTGCTTTGCTTTTAACACATCTCCTTTTTTCTCTGTAATAGTAATGCCTTTTTTATTAATCAGAGTATTAAGGTGACTATTCACCTTTCCTTTAGCCTTATCTTCTGAGCGGCCAAATTCTTTCATCAACACCTGCACCATCTCATCTTTAGTATGGCCTTTCCATACCATATCATCAATAAATCCAGCCATACTATTTGGCATGTGGCCATACCTTGTACGTTTCCCAGCATTTTTAGTGCCTTTAGATTTTTTCTTGCTTTTCTTAGATGCCTTAGCTTCTGTTGCTTTTTTACATGCACTATATTCATCTGGCATGTCTTTTTTACATTCTTGGCAATCAGGTTCAGTATCATCACAACCTGTCAAGAACGATGGACAATCAGATTCAACTACTTCCTCTTGTTCCTCTTGTTCCTCAACAGGCTCACCCTTAGAATCAGATTGAGTGACTGTATTATCGTCATCATCAAATGCTTCTTGTGGAATAGCATCGTAATATGCGCTTACTTCAGCAGGTATATTTTTAACATCCTTATCCTCTACTGCTTCTATGGCATCCATAAATGAGGACAACATGTCCTCACCTTTAGTACCTACTTTGACAGTAACAGCAGGAGCAATACCAGCCTCATTCAAAGATACACATACCTCTTTCAGCTCTTTGAACTTGAGTCCATAGTCCTTCAATTTACCTAATCCCATTTTTTCCTCCATTCTTCTGCCATATGGCTTTTTCATTACAGCATATCGGCACAATGCCTACCTGCTTTTTATTGTTATAATATATATACTATATTTTTATTTATTTGTCAATGCTTTTTGCTAATTAAACTCCAAAATTCTACTAAAAATATAAATAGTCTATTTCATTACAAATTCTGAATCAAGATGTGACTGCTGGTGACTTATATCTTGTAAAACAGTGCAAACATGGCTTTGTATATATTCTTTATGCCTATGTACAACTTTATTTATATTCATTATCCCCATTTCTTTCATTTTGTCTGTTTGGCACAACCCTATAGCAATATCTAATTTAGCTATCTTACTATAGTCTTCTGCTACATGAATGTCTCTAAGGTAATCAACATCAGCACTTATTCTATTGGTTTGTGAGGCTGATATTATAGTTACCCTACGTTCTTGCCCCCAACTTCTTAGTCCCTCCCATATATCATCTAATTGATGTCTTTTCTCTCCTATACTATCAGGTTTTATTAAGTCTGCATAATCTATTATTATTATATCAGGGATAAAGTTTTGAGTATTTTCTAGGTAGTCTACCTCACTACGTATATCTGCAACTGTGACAGTTTTAGAGGGCATATGCACTACCCTACCATATTTGCCAAAGAATTTATTAAACCTATGTACCTTTTTTATGTATCTACCTTCTGATATATAATTTTTCTTAATAGGTATTTTCCAGGATGTAGGTATAAAATCTTTAGTACCCCTACATTCTGTACATACCTCCCATTCTGGGTTATCATCATACGTATCTAATTTTCCTTCATGTAATAGCCTATCTTCACTAACACATTCACTCTTGGTACATTCCCCACTTTGATTGTACTCACAATCCATTATAGGTACCATAGTAGTGTACTCTTCTACTTCTGGCTTTACACCTGTTATAGCCAGTGCATATCTCTGCATAAGTTGTTCTTCAGTCATTTCTAGGGATACTATAAGGGTATTTTTTCTTTGCCTTATAGAATCAATGGCTGCATCCAGCATATATGTTGTCTTACCACGTTTTGCAGGGGCTAAATAAGCTATAAACCAGCCACGATCTATTGGGCCTATAAATTCACCAAGTTTACCACTGAACATAAAGAAAGCATCATCAGGGTCTTGCTGTCTAATCATATTACGTATGACAGACCGCATAAAACCATCATCATTAAAAGCTATAAAATTTCTACTGCTGCCTTCTATATCTTTATAATGATTAGCAAGCGCTTTCTCTGCTTTACTTATCTCTCCATTTCTTAAGTAGTTATCTACAGCTGCGTTTTGTAATGATATATGTTTTTCTTTGAAAAGATCATTAGCTATATCTATAAGATAAGGAATATTATGCACATCTGTATCAGAAATATCTGATAAGTGTTGTAATATACTTCCTATTTGTTCATGAATATCCCTATCTAATAAATGACCATGCTCTTCAAACATTTCATTGATATGTCCTTTAGGGGCAACACCATAAGAGTCATGGTACGCCTTTATCCAATCAATTAGTGTTGAGGCATATTTTAATTCAAAGTATTCATCCTTTGCAGCAGGTAGTACCTTATCACAAAATTCTGTGCTTAATATTAGATTTATAAGGACACGTTTTTCTCTGTTGTAGTTTACCCTATCAATTTTTATGGACATTACTACAATCCTTAATCTCTGAATTTAAGGTGTTTTTCAAAAGTACGCTCTAAATGCATAAATCCAAAGTGTAAGTTGTCCATAGTCAGTTTTCCTTTTACTCCCTCTGCCACACGTTGAGGCAATTCTCCTAGATTTGGATTGAAATTTCCATTTGATCTGCGTTTTATCATTGCTACAGCAGGATCAACATACTTAGCAACTCTATTGTAATCCTCTATACTGTCTGACCCTATAATATCCAATATTCTACCAACAGTAAGTGGGTACTCAGTATTTTTCTTTTTCAATATTTTAGATTTGTACTTCACAGGTTCATTCAATATGAAATGGAGCAAAGGGTATTTATATCTGTATTTAGTACGCCCTTCACCAACATTTCCATTTGTTACAAAAAAGGTTGTCATGGACATTTTATAGGGATTTTGGGCATATTCAGGACTAACTGCAAGGGCGCATCTTTTTATTGCACGTCTTATCAAACGGAATTTCATTTTTTTGGGCACAAACTTTTCATCTACTCCTAACTTTCTATAAAACTGGCCTCTCATTATTGATTCAAGGGTATCGCATACAGTTTTAATAGTCTTTGTTTGTTTATCATACCAAACATGTCTTTTACTACGTTTTATTCTATGAGTATTCAAGGTGTCAAATGAATTCCAATATTCTATGAGTTTTATATATTCGCTAGGTATTTTCTTATGAGCAGCTTTTTTCTCTTTATTCAACGTAGTTGTCTTTTTCAATGAATTTAGTTTTGGTTTTAATGTAGACCTGTCAACACGTGTGTTACGTTGTTCAATAGAATTATCAAGATTTACCAAATCATTTTGATTTGTGACTGTATTACGAAGTAATACACTATCATTACTTTTATTACTTCCTTTAAGCATTTGTGCATTATTTTGTTGCCCCCCATCATTTTGAGGCCCCAACTTTTGTTTATTTTGTGTAAAAATTTCTGATGTAGTTTGTTCTGTTGACATATAATTTAGTTTGACATACTCCTTTGTTTTTTGTCCGTATGCTGGCACTCTTTCTACTAACCCTAATTGCACTAAATCTCTTTTAGCACGTTCCACTTTTGCTTTACTCCACCCTAATCCTTTCATACAAAATGATTTGGTAGACCAAGGTTGATTAGTTTTTTGGTACTTAGCATTTTTGTAGTAGAATAGATATAGCGCTAGAGCATTATCTGGGTATTTAGCTTCATTATATATTTTAGTGTACGTATGTACAGTTAATACCATGAATATATCTGACATGGGGTTACTCCTCTGTTGTTAGACTAATTACAGAATCAGAATCTACTAATTTATAGAAGCCGCTTTTTAAATTCAACAAACATTGATTATAAGCTAAATAATCAGCAAGTGGTTTAGCTTCCTCTTCTGTTTTTGCTGGATAACTTGATACTAAATTTGTGTCACCATTGAAGAATTTTAATGCAGCTTCTTTAATTGATTGTTCATCTTTAGCGCAATTCCAATTAATGGCACACCCTTGAAATTCAGAGCTAAAGTGGTGGCAGGTTGGACAGAGTATGTTTGTCCAAGGAGGTGGATTTCTGCCCATAGCATTATTAATAGATTTTTGATAAAGCCCTTTATCTATAATACCTATGCTATTGGGTAATTGTTGGAGTACTTTTTCTTTACTGCCTTCTATTATTGCTAATATAGGGTTAGTACAATCTTCTTGAATAAGTATCCATACTTTCATATGTACTCCATTATATTAAACAATAAAGCCCCTAAAAAATCTCAACCAATGCTCTACAAAGCTTTTGATTTTGGCTGTATTCTCTTATATTATAATCTTTATTATTACAAACTTATTCAGCAGTTCATCACTCTGCATCAACACAAGCCTGTATTTTTGCTTTTACCCTATTGTTTTTTTATTGTCAATAAAAAAGTGCCCCAACTATAGGGGCACTATCCTGGCAAATTTTTTGGGCAACTTTCCGTAGTATTTAAGCTGTCCCACTATTAGTATCAATAGACATAAGTGCTGTATCGTATGCGTTCATGAGCATGTCTGCACCCATATTTAGGTGTAGTATGGCATCATAGGTATTACTGTAGTCTTCCCCTTTTATAGCTGTCCCTACTGTATTTGCAGCTATTAATACCAGTTTTTCTAGATCTGACTTGTTCATGGCTTTTACTCTTATACCTAATTCTTTTATAGGATCTCTTCCATTAAAATTAGATAATACCTTTTCAAGTGTTTCTGTTGAACTCATTTCTTCTTGCATTAAATTCTCCTTTTTATTATATGGCATTATTGCCCTGTTTTTATATAACCATAAAAATTGTCATTTGTCAATAACTGCTTTATATTATTGTAATAATTCTCTTTTTACATCATCTGCAATGTGTTGTGGAAGTTCTCCTGGGTCTTTATATTCCTCTATGAAAACAATATCTGTTGTTACTCCTTGAAATGATAATATAGCCCCTAATTCACGTCCTTTTGCTTGGGCTGTAGGGTCACTATCAAACATAATAAAAGCGTGCTTTAAACGCTTTGCAAGAATGTTTGTTTGCCTACTGGTAAACTGTAGTCCCCATGTACATACACCATGCGCACCAAACCGCATAGCATCGAATGGCCCTTCGCATATTATTGCTTTTTCATGAACATTATCTATGTTGAAAATAGTTTCTTTTACTGGTAGTACACTATTTCTTTCTGGCAGGTTCTTGTATTTTAGTGGGGCTTTGTTAGTTACATCTCTACCAACGTAGGTAACTATTACCCCATTTTGGTATACTGGTATAACTATCCTATATTTCATGAATCCTGTTTGGTAACAACATTCTACACCATACAATTCTCTCAATAATTTAGGGTCATATCCACGTTTATGAAGATACTTTGCATGGATACTTGGCATTTGAGTAGCACAGTCAGGGGGCCATTGTACATTAGTAGCACGTTCTTTTTCTATAGTGCCGTAATATATTAATTCGTTAGAATACTCTTTTATTAAGTCACCGGCCTCTTTCCAGGATGTGAAGTGTGCTATTATAGAACGTACTGAATGTTTACCGCATATAAAACAGGAGTAGGCATTACCTTCTGGTGAGAAGGCTCCATGATTACTTCGGTCACCCGCAGAGCGGACATTGCACCGATGTCCACCCGTGCGATACATTTTTTCCAGATGTCCAATAAGATACTCCTATGTCACCTAGAAGGGCTTTAATATTAAGCATGTATCCAGCTCCTTTTTTTTAATTATGTCTCTGATAGTACAATCAGATACACCAAACTCTTTAGCCAATTTTACCCTTGATTCATTCTTTTATATTTTTTGCGTATATTTCTGAGTTCTTTTATATACTGTCCTTTAGTAAAATACCCATTTTTGTAATTTATACGTATACACTGTTTTTCACATTTTTTCAAATCTTTGGTATTCCATGTGACTGGTACGTCAGAACCACAGGTCCATTGTGGACCTGTTTCAACATACTCTAGATCTACAATAGTAGGTTTAGTTCTTTTCAATATGTCACGTAGTGTCATTTTTTCTGTACCAATTTGCACTACCTACATAGTTTCCTATAAGAAGTGAGTTATTAGGGTATTCCAGGTACCATTCATCATTTATCTTTTGAACATCATGTGCCTGTATAGTATCATCAGACTTTAATTGATAATATCCGTCAGGCACATGATTCCATTGTCGTAATCCGTTAACAATTCTATGTTTTGTTTTCATATATTATCGTACAACATTTCCAAAATCAGACGCTTTATTTATATGCTCCTTAGCCTCTTCAATAGTATTCATTAAGCAGTCTTTAAAATGTTTACTATTTCTTCCCCAATAGAATGTTGCTGATATTACATCCTTATACTTATAAAAAGGATAAAAGCCATACCTGATAGCATACTTACCATCTATTTCAACTATATTTCTAAATTTAGGAAGTTTAGAATACAACTTTTGATTAGAGCAGTCCTTCCCACCATCAGGCCAATAAAAATACCAAACATAATCTTTGTCATTTTGATATCTCCACTTCACGTTTTTTAAATTCTGGCAGCCTTTCTGTAACTAATGTATCAAGCTCATCCATTTCTTCTTGTGTCAACAAGTACCTGCCCATCTGGTCATTTGCTATTGCTTTTAGTTTATCAATAGAGAAAAAGCCTAACTGAGTAGCCCTAAGCAGCATAATAAGTTCTCTTATATCTCTATTGCACTGGTCAGACCATAGAACATAGATACTTGACCCATATATGCCATATGTATCTAAACTAAGAATATGGGCTAACCCTCCCATAGCATTTTGGGGATCTATTTCTTCTGTTTTCTGTAAAATCTCCATAATAGCTGTTAAGCCACCTGAATTCCCTTCTGACATTTTTACTACTACGTCTTGCAGATTGTCTGTTAATTCAATTTTTGTCATGGTGTCTCCTTTTAATCATACTTTTCAGATAAAGACTCTCGTAGAAAGGCGAGTGCAGATTCTACATCATCAGTCCATAAAACATCATCATGACCATGAACAAGATATCGTGCTTGTGCCCATTGCTCTTTCTCAAGGTCATAAATTTCTATATCAACAAAACGTATCATAGTAGCCTCCTAAGGTAATAATCAATTAGTATTCTTTGCGCCATTTCAAATAGTAATGGATGGCCTTCTGTTAATACATCAAGCAATCTTTCTTTCTCTTTCATGTACACAACAGCAAAGTTAGGATCATGTTGAGTAATACTTCTACTATTATCCACAAGATCAGCTAATTTTATTGTCTTAGCATCTGGATGTGCTGTTACCGTGTGTTTTAAATCAATAGTTTTTCTTCTTTTTCTATTACCATCTTCAGGTACAGATATATCAGTAAGATTTTCTACCAAAGAAACTACTCTAGGATTAAAAACAGTAGATAGATAGTCTAATGTAACATCTGTGTCCTCAACTGTATCATGCAGTAAAGCAGCACAGATCATATCAGAATCTTTTGTTACCATCTTTACATAGCAGGCTACTGAGTAAGGATGTGTTACATATGGCCTGCCAGTATACTTTCTGGTTTGCCCTGTATGTGCTTTTTCTGCTATGTCAGCAGCTTTTTGAATATCAGAGTGCATTACTCTATATTGTCCAGTTCTTCTTCAATCTCATCTATCTGCTTTACAGCATTCTCATATGACGAAGCATGCCCACATCTATGGTCTTCTGGGCCGTCATAATCAATATGCTCAAAACTAAAATCAAAGTCTCTGTCTGGTATCGGTTTTCTGTCACAGATAATAATGTAGTTTTTATAGATCACTTTATACCTCCTTAGTCGCATATAATTCATAATATTTTAGAAATACTTAGGTATTATAAAGAATAAAAAATCTTCCATGGTATCTCCTTAAAATACCCAATTAATCTTTAATTTCCTCTATAAATAATATATTATCTTTATTAATTAATACTTGTTTCTTGGCAATAGCTATGTCTTTTACATACAGTATTACATTTTCTACTGGAAAAAATTGGTCACTTTCTTTTAAAAATGTGTATAAAGATACTTTAGTGCCCATGAACTCCCATCTACTTATGTACCCTTCTATATCAATATTGTTATTAGTACACACCCTTATATTCATTATCTACCCCCATATTTTTTAATGTATAGATCAAACGGAGTATTAAACAGCCATTCTTCGAATGTTGCCATTGATCTTTTGTTTAAGGTTAGCCAAAAACCCCCCTGTATATTAGACCATTCTTTGTATAATTCCATTACTTGATTATCTGTTAGTTTTTTTAATATTAGGTTATTATTCTTTATATATTCAACGTCGTGTTTTATAAACTGTTCTATGTAGCTTTTGTTTTTCATCAGAAATATTTAGGTATTATTATAAAGAATACAAATCCAAGTATCTCTATTACTGCAAAAACATTAAAGTCAGTATGAAAATGGATAATAATATTTCTTTATTTCTTTTAGTCATGAGATAACTATACTTTTATTTTCAATATCTGTTTCCGCTATATACAATGAGGTTTCTGCCTGTTCTAGGTATGCTTTGAGTATTTCAATTTGTCTTTTCTTTCTTGCTATAAAGGATTTTCTTGCTTCCTCTTTTGTTTCACAAGCAAACTTCTTTCTGGCAGTAAGAAGAACAAACTTTTTATTTTCGTATTTATCAAATTCGGGGAAACCAGTACAATAACGTATCCATGCCCCTTTTGGAGTTCTTTTTATTATCTTATATTTGTTACAGTGTACTGCTAATCTGTATCCAGGATATGGATTATCAAAGTAGTTCACCCCTAATGAATACCTTATTTCTTCATATCTGTATAAATATTCAGTCATTATTTATATATTCGTGGAATGAATTGTACAGTAGCTTCTGGGTATAGTTTTTCCGCCACTCTTTCTGCTATCTCTCTATTACTATTACATTGAGGAGCAACGTCTCTGTAAAACAACACACAGTTATCTACAATACACCAATACTTATCAACATATACAGTTGAGCCATTCTTAGGTATTATAGCTTCTTCTACAGGTATTTTTGTATAGTTATTCAGATTCATTTGCTACTCCCTATTAAACAACCAAGACCAGCTGGAACAACTGTCATTATAAGAACAACAGCTGATAGAGTCCAATCATAGGGAACCATTTCAACTGATGGCATTTTACCAATGTAGGTTACACTCATACCAAACCAGTGAAATGTCCAAGCACCTAAAATAAATGAATAGAATGATTTCATTTTACTCTCCTATTAGTTTACTTTTATGATAAAATATACTTGCAAAGTTCAACTGCTTTCTTAATTTTTTCATATGACTTTTTAGAGTAACATAATTCTATGTACTTATTTTTTGAAAAGATTTCTTCCCATTCAGAAAGAGTATGTAATTTACATCCAATTTGAATATAGTTCCCATATGCTGTTATATAATATTGAAGACCTGAGATACAATATACTTTTTTTATTTTAGCATTTCCATGTACTGTGGCATCTCCAGATACCCAGGCATTCCCAAATACACAGGCATTTCCGTATACCCAAGCATCTCCAGATACTCTGGCATCTTCAGATACCTTGGCATTTCCGTATACCTTGGCATCTCCAGATACCCAGGCATCCCCAGATACACAGGCATTTCCGTATACCTTGGCATTTTCAGATACCCAGGCATTTTCAAATACCTTGGCATTTCCGTATACCTCGGCACCTTCATATACACAGGCATTTTCAAATACCCTGGCATTTCCGCATACCTTGGCATCTCCAGATACCCAGGCATCCCCAGATACACAGGCATTTCCGCATACCCTGGCATTTTCAAACACCTTGGCATTTTCAAATACCCAAGCATACCCAGACTGAGATAAGTTTCTTTCGTGTTGTATCCATCCACCTACACAACCATCAGAGATTCTTTGTATTTGTTTAAGTCCGTCTTTTTCCTTGCCGGTAAATGTGTATTTCATTTTACTCTCCTAATGTTTCATCTACTGTACTGTGTGGGTTTCCCGGCCCTTCATTTGGCCTTACCCATGCGTACTGGATTTTACAAGATTCTATGTAATCACCTCTTTCAAGATCATCAGGCATAATATTTAAATCAAGAACTGAATTAATAAGAGAACCATTACCAATAGCAAGACTTATGCCTTTTCCATTAGTAACAGAATTTGTATTATCTGTATACATCCCCTTGACCTTGCCGCATTTACAAGACCTAAGTTCAAAATCAAGTTTGAATACATCAAAACATCTAGAACAAAATAAAAGTTTCATGTTTCCTCATTGTTTAGGATTATAATATTTAACTATTTCTTCAAAATTTATTATTTCCACATTTTCATATCCAAGATTTTTGAGCATCTTTACATGATCTTTAGCTTTCTCTTCAGAAAGGAATACTTTATCTTGTCTTGCTAAGATTACATGATCCCCTCTTACAATAAACTTTAGGGGTTTTTCCATTATATTTTTCATTTTCTTCCCCTATAACATATAGTTACTACACTAAGATTGTGCTTCTTATTATAGCAGGCATCACATATTTTACCCTTACCATCTTCATCATTTGAAACTACTGTCATGTTCAATTTCCCACAAGTATCACAAATGTCGAATAGGGTATCATAACATTCATCAGAGCAATAATGACCAGACCAGTATGCATAGTGTTTTTCTTTGCCTAATTCTTCAGGAGTATATCCACATACGTTGCATTGGTTGGCATCAATTCTTTCAAACAAATCTTCTTTTTTGTTAGGATTAATTTTCATACCTTCTCTCCTGTAAATTTAAATATTCTTGTATTACAGCATGGGCAGTTAATAGTAGGAGCAAAATCATCTATACTATCACTCCATGCAAAGTATCTTTCATCAACAGTAAAATCTTCATATTCTTCATTCTCAATAAATTTAGGCATATCTTTCATTACACCTGCATCATATAGAATCCCACACTTCTTGCAGCTTGCTATTGTCATACTACCTCCCCTGATTCTTTAAATATCAGAACACCGCAGTTTGGGCAGTCTACAGTAGGCATATATTCTTTTTTGTACTCATCCCATGCATACTCATTACTATTCAGATTTCCTTCATCATCATACCTGTAAAATTCAGGCATTCTGCTATAGTCGTACACAACACCACAGTTTTCGCAACTTTGTACGTTCATAATTTTCTCCTACTATTATCTGGCAATGGCACAAAAGTAGAAGTAACTCCATTTGTGGTGTCTGTGATATATACCCACCCACCAAGAACACGCATAATACGTGTAGTATCTGTTATAGATACTCCCTCATGTAATTTCATATCCATTAATTTTTGGTATTTCTTAGTATCTATCATTGTAACCACCCCTGTTTTCTATATACCCTGTCACGAGCAAATCCACTGTATCTTAGTACTGGTATTAAAGTATCCCTAAAATCGTAAACCCGTGGTGGTACCCCACTTTCACTTGGCCGTAGTATTCTACCAACTGTTTGTATAGTTCTGCCTGAAAACTTCATTGGGGTAGTCAAGAACACTGCGTTTAGATCAGGGGCATCAAACCCTTCACCAAGTAGTGGGACTGTGGCTATTAGTATATTATATTTTCTATCATATAAATCCTTTACAGCTTGCTTTCTATACTCTTTGGATAATCTCCCACTTAATACCACTGGTTTTATCCCTTTTACGTTATCAATTATGTACCTCAATTCTTCGCAGTGTGAAACCCTATCAGATACTACCATTATTGGCTCTTTATTCCGTAAATAATCATTAACTATAGCATTTCCTATTTGTATATTCCTTGTTTCATTTGCTGTGAGCGCACTAAGCATTTGTGGATAGTCATTATTATATCTGTAAGAAAATTTAGTATGCACCCTTATTATTTCTGGTATTAATATGGCACCAGTATTTTCTAGATGTTGTTTACTTACTTTGTGTACTATTGGACCAACTATACTGAATAGAGCACCAGTAAGTTTATCACTCCTGTATGGTGTTGCAGATAACCCTAAGTGGTATTTAGGCATCAGAGTATTGATTGTGCTGATCCATGTATTGCCAAGTGTTCTATGACATTCGTCATATATAACAAACCCAAACTCTTTTTTTATAGAAGCAGCACATTTATTTACTGAGTTTATTATCCCTACTGTCACATCTTTTATATCAAACGTTCCACCACTTATTACTCCAACTTCTTCAATATCTGTAAATGTTTTAAACCGTTCAATCCATTGTAGTAATAATTCCCTATTGTGTACGATCACCAGTGTTTTGGTACTTCTTTTAGTTGCGACAGCTATGCCCATTATTGTTTTACCAGAACCTGTACCAGCCTCTAATATACCGTATCTCCTACCAAGTACGTCTTGTACTGCTTTTTCTTGGTAATCACGTAGTTTTCCTTTAAATTGTATATTGATAGGATCACATACTGTAAAATCTTTTACATATTTTGGATCTACCCCTATCGTTTTGCAGACAAATCCGCACATTCCACGTGGTACCATTAATGCGCTTCCACGTTCTTTATAGAATTCAAGTGTGGGTGGCACACTTCTTGGTATAAACCTCCCATTTCTTTTTGCCTGTACATATTTAGGGTTGTCGAAAGTAAGCCTTTTCTTTATCAGGTTCAGTTTACTTTCTGGCGCACCATGTATTAAGCAACTACCTTTTAGTATAATTTTAATCATATTACCTATAAAAACCTCTAAAATGCCCTGTATTCAATTTTATTAGTGTATTGTATACCTGTACCCCTATTTTTATGAAATTTGATTACAGGCCATTTTAAAAGTTCCCATAATCATCAAAATCTTCAGGGTAGTAGTCTGTTTTTTCTTGCATGTTGTTTTTGACATCCCTATCTTCAAATGGTATAAAAACGTCACACCCTGCATTTTGTTGCGGTACCCTCTTTGTTAATTTCTTTATAACTGAAAGGAACAGTACGTCGAATAGTATAGAAAACATATCAACCCTCTATTTAAATGAGTACCTACGTGTGTAGGACTCAATTCTTCTTAGTGCGTTCAGCTCTTCATCAGATAGGTACCTTTTGAGACATTTAACCACTACTTTTACACACACCAAGAAGTTCTTGCCAAGACGTTTTGAACGTAATGCCTGTTTAGCATCCTCAGGAGATATTTCTGAGTATTTTGCAGATTCAGAAATAGTTACAGTATTACCTCCAGGTGTCATATACTTTCCAGGTTCCAAGTATTCCAAATCCTCCTTAATGCTGGTCAGTTTTAGCTGCAACCTTTTTATTTCCCTATCGCATGTTACCCCTTCATTTATTTTTTCATTTAATTCTTCATCCTGCACTTTGATGATTACTCCATTTTTCATTATTGCCTCCTATGTTTGTGTTTCATTGTTATACTATATATACTATAAAAGATTACGTATGTCAAGCTATTTCACGCTGCTCCCTGTGTTTTACAGCCCTATTAATATTCACAGATCTGCCATCCCTCGCACCTTTAATGAAAGCATCTCTATTAGTAGGTGGAGCAATACGTTGTCTACTAATGGTACCAAACATATCCTGTATTTTATTATTTATAGCTTCCTTTTTAAATACGACAAGTTCAGTTGTTTCTGGTAAATTACTGTATATGGTCATCAATCTACCATGTATTGTGTCTATCATACCGAACGCATACGATTTTTGTAGACTTAGGCTGTTTCCTACATTATTATCAGCATACGATTTACTCAGTTTACTTATTGTTCTGCGCAATCTTTTAAATAAGTCTACTATAATTTCGTGTTCACTCAAACTTGAGATAAACACAATACCCCAACTATCTTTTTTTCTGTGTATAATAGCCTCGGCATCAAAACAACTACATATAGAGGCAGCTAATTTAGACTCCCATGTGGCGTGTCTTTTTGTATACCCTTGTACACGGGAAGTTTTTATACCAACTTCGTGTGTTTCTTCGTTTACGTCGATAGTACGTATTTGATACTTCTCCATTAATTCATTGCATTTCTGCATGGCAAGGGAAGCTTCAGCCTCATTGGGACTTGCACTTAGTGCAAGCAATTTTTGTAGCCTTTTTTGTATTTTATCTATTTTCATAATACACCTTTATGCAAATACTTTAGAGATATTGTCTGTTACTTTGAGTTGTCTTTTAACATCAGTTATTCTGTGGGAGGCTTCTTGGGTAAGCACATTGTATAACTCCCATGCATTTATCTCTACCTTACGGTTTTTCTTTTCTTCATTATCCCATTGAATTACTTTGCCTTTACTTTTAATTGAGGCTTCTATTGAAGCGCGTTCGTTTTTGTTAAACCCTATTTCTTCGTAGCAGTTTATTTCAGTAATAGAAGCGTTTCTATTAGCATAAGATATCCACAAATCAGTAGCTTTGCTGTATTCTCTCATACCGTCTGTTAATACTGCTTTTGCTATGCCCAATTCAAGGCTCGCTGTATGTTTTCTCTTATATTCACCGAGTATTTTACCTACAATCATACCGTTAGAACAAACTACTCTGAACCCACCCACAAGTGTCCTATGTGCAAGTGATGTGTCATAACTTGCAAATGTTTCCATTGTTGGGTGTACTATATCTGGTTTTCCGTTTGAAAGCGTTGTTATTTCAAAGTCTACATCAGTGAATGTCCACCGTGTTTTCATCCTACCTCCGTAGTTACTGAGCCATACTTCTCTTGTTGGGGTACCATACTCTGGAAATTCAGCACAAAGTTCATCCATTTGGTTGATAACATCTTCATGCTTTACTACCTTGTAACCATCTTTTACTATGGCAAATGTACGGTCAGTATTCCTATCTACAACTGCTCTGTAGTTTGGAATTGGCTTTACATTACGTACTAAATGTCCTATTCTCCTTTTGGCAGGATCAGGAAATTCCATGTCACTTATTTCTTTGTTTTTGTAGTAAGCTATAGAGTTCATATTTCTTCCTCCTCACGCTCTATGATAGCAAGTGGCTGATATTCCCAATTTTCATCACCTGGAGTAGTATTAAACTCTTTACACAGGTTCTCCTGTGCTTCCTCATTCAGGTCGTCAAAGTAAATTTCAAAAGATTTCATGCTGCCCCCTAATTTGAATTAATTGTTGTAATACATATACCATAAAAGACGTAAGTTGTCAAGTTTTATGTTATCTAGCAAACATCTACATATTCCATAGTGGTACGTAAAAGATTATTGTAATCACCAGAAGTGGCCTCATTTTGATATTTATCTATGTATTCTACGTCAGCACCAGCTTCTCTTAGGGCACGTATAGTTGCCCCCAATATTGCGAATGCATCTCCATTCCTCCCAGTAAGTCTGACTACTGGTTTTTTATCTGGTTCTTTCATTCGGCTGCCTCCCAATTTACTTGTATTTCACACCAGTTTTCAACATCTTCACCACGTATAGTAGTAACAGCATTGTCTTCTGTAATGCAGTTAATGTACAAAGTATTGTACTCTTCACGTACATGTCCTACAGCACGCTGCCCTCCATTAAATATTACTGCCACCCACATACCTTCTGTTAAATCCATGATCACTCCCTATATAGTAGGCAACGTAGTCCAGTCACCATTGTATTCTTGTGTCATAGTTTCATCTATATTATGACATACCTGACAGAGTTGTTCATTTCTAAGGTCATACATATCTTTTCTGTACATTTCTGCCCATTTTCTGATTAGTGCGAATACTAGTCCCCCTATTGACTGTTGTAGTGTTCTATGTGTTCTGCACACTATTTTGTCAATGAATGTATTTACATCGTATGTGTATGAGTTAACAAACTTTTCTAGTGCATTTGCAGCCCACTCAGCTTCTTTCCTTCTTGTTTCATCATACAAATTCATTTTTATTGCTCCTGATGTCTTCAATAAGTTCTTGTGGTGTGCCCTCCATAACAGGTTTTACTTTTACTCCATCAAATACTGACATTTCAGTTTCATCACCGTATGTATCGTAAACTATGACATAAGGTGCCCCATCTTTGTTTTTTACAACATAGATGAACTCTTCCCACACATCTCTGGTACCACTTGGGTACAGATAGAATTGTCCAACTTCATTTTTGAAGTGTGCTACTAATTGAGCAGCAAGGCATCCCATCCCATTGGCTGTGCCTTTTGGATCACCAGAAATACCGTTTGTGATGCGCTTAATCTTGTTGAGAAATTCACACAGTTCAAGTCCGTGTCCTTCAGGATATCCATCAAACTGCCTGTACAGAACACATACATCCTTACCATCATCTTTGACTACAGTTAAACACCGCGTTCCCATGATACTCTCCTATTTAAAGTTTTAATTTCAGATAAACACAATTTTGAGCTGCATCAGCATATATCTTTGCTATTACATCCCCTGCTTTATCTGTCAGTAGTATTACATCTTCATACGCATTTTCATAAAAATAAATACCTGCCTTTTCCCCTATTTTAGAGAACATTATCCCTTTATATAGTGTGTATCTCTCTATTCTCCCTAATTCTGACATGCCCTCTCCTGTATTGTTAGGGTTTCTTTTTTAAGTACTTATAATAGAACCCTTTTACCGTTTCTTTGACAAAAATAGGTAAATTTTCCTTTTTATTGCAGAATCTTACTACTGTTTTGCCTCCTATAGTACTTGTTACTCTTGAAATACTTTGTTTTCTTACTACATGATTCTTGCCTTTATCATCTGTAATTAGAATGTGCACATTTCTACCTCTTTTTGCCTTTAAAGTGCGTACATGCAGGATGTTTGCGTGCTATATATTGATTAGTGTACGTACACCTGCCTGGATTAGATTTGAAATACTTACATCCTTTGCACACATCTCCTTCATGTTTGATTGTTTTCTTGCCCATATTGCCCCCTTATTTAAATTGTTATGGTATATATACTATAAAAGACATAAAATGTCAAGTTTTATTTAATTACGTGGTTGACCATCATTTGATACATACCAAAGCTGGATTTAGTATCCTACCTTCTTTTGTTGCTTTTCCCCTCAGTGCTTATCTGTATTTTTCTATTCCATACAGCAAGAAATTCAGGGCCTCTGCTGTGGCAGTGAGAAACCATTTGAGCTACACATCCTGCCATAAATCCAGTAATACCACCTGCACCAATTTGTTTATCTGCTTGATTGATTAGTTCATGCACATTCATTTCTGCTCCTTCATCAAGCATACGCATAACTTCTCTGGCTACATCCACACATGTTTTTCCATACGGATCTTTGTTATTATGTACCCACTCTTTCCAATCTTTCTTATTAATTATAGGCATTGTACATCCTCCAGTATTTAACTGCTTGCAAATCCAAAAAATAACCATTCATTATTTTCTAATTTTATGCATCCTGCTGGACCCCACTTATCTTGTATCCAATGACTTTCATTTTCCATCACTTCATCCATTTTAGCTGATACTGCTTCTGACGTACATTCGCAGTGTATCATCCTAAACGTGTTCTTTTCAGCTATAGTACCAGTATACCCAGAGTGTCCATAGTCATAGAATGCTTCTTCACGAGCATTTTGAAAGGCTTCTTTTGCAGTACTTCCTTTTGCTATTGATTCAAATTCCATGGCACCCATGTTAATCCTCCTCATTATGTGGTTTAGTAAGTTCAGCAAATTTCTTTATAAGATCACCAAGTGACCCTTCTATCAATTCCTCCATTTTAGATGACATTTCATTTCTCATGGAGACAGCACTTGCTATGGCCACTGTTACAGGATCATTGTGGTTGTACAAAAATTCTACAAGTTTAGAAGTTGCGCCATTGCCTTCCATAAGTAAGCTAAAGAATTGATATTGAAATTCATTCAATTTTTCTGTATCATACCCAGGAATAGCGTCTTTAGCCAATTCAGCATCGTGGTCAAAATTCAGTTTGGGTTTTACAAGATGAAGTATTAACAATAGTGCAGAAGTTGGGTCTTTAGATATATCTTCCACACTAAGTTTATCAGAATTCAGTTTACCCATCATTTCTTTAGTAGCAACATCCATTATTCAGCCTCCTTGATATCTTTTACTATTTGTTTTACTGCTATTCCTGTTTTGGTTATGTCTTTACGGAATTTACCACTATCTATATAGTAGATAGTACCAATGATGAAAGCTACCCAAAATAATACGGCAACTACCCATCCACTTATTATAAACTTCACTACACTTTTGTATGCCATATGCCCTCCTTATATGTGGCAATCTACCATAGTGATAAGGGTGTCATCCGGTAGTTCTTCAAACAGTTCCATGAATTTGGCAGACCAGTCGTACTGTAACTTTTCGTCATGAACTACCCCCCACCACCCCATCTTACCTTTTTCGTACCATTTACCATCTTTCAAAATAGCGAATGGGGTTATTACCCTACAAAATGCGTTTTCTACAAACCTTTTTCTACCTCCATTACTGACAAAAAAGTCTTCCGGTTTGTACCAAGTGAGTTTATCTACTTTTGTCATTGCCTTTATCATAGGCTGATTGTGATAGAACTCCCTTGCTTCATCAATAGTTTCCATACGTGTGCGTACTGATTCCCATGATTCACTTACAGGCAGACCTGAAACAGTTTGCTCAAACACATCGTACAATTCATTGGCTTTTTCTTCAGCCTCCTTACGCATACCTTTTAAATCAATATCCCCTTTGTGTATTTGATCCGCCCTTTTTTCCCCCCTGTCTCTACAGCTCCCCATTACTCCAGGTTTTCCTAATGTGTATCTATATGATGGTACACCTTCTTTTACCTTGAAGTACCCAGACCACCTTCCACCAATTTCCCACCAATCCCACTTAGCGTTTGGGTTGCAGTAGTATCCCCATTTTCCTTCATCATTTTGCACATATCCGTACCAATCAGCAATATGTTCCTCTTTGGTCATTCCCAACGATTTCACATACTCTTTTGTTGGTACTTCTTCTACTTTCAATGGTGGCTTGACTTCGTGTGTGTTAGGGCCTATCCCAACAGTGTCTCCTACTCTGAAAACATCGTCCCATGGAGTGAGTATCCGACCATCAGGCATACGCACAAGATTTTTACGCCCATTCCAGTCTTCTTCCACTTCATCAGTGCAGTCCTGAAATTCCACCCTCTCGTCATACTTGATTTCCTCTTGAGATAAATCAAGTTCCCAAAAAGGCTCAAGTTGTTCTGTTACATCTGTCCCTATGACCATAACAATAAAATGCGACATATTACCTCCGTTAATTGTTAGACTACCATTTCAGCATTGCGATACAATGCCATTGAAAGTTCCTTTTCAACGTGTTCTTTATCACCTTCTGTTAATGCAGTACCACCTTTCTTATGTATTTCTTCGTATACCAATTTTAGAAATGCATTGAAAGGTGCCAATGGGATCATTCCAAATGCCATTGCCGCTTTATCACCTTCTGTAAATGTATCCAAGAGACCTATAGCCAGCTTATCATAATCTATTGTTACGTTCATGTTTTCTCTTAATAGTTGTGATTATTTCTGTAATATGAGTATCCCCTTATTGGGGTGTTTTCTGCATAATGCTCAGTTACACATATACTGTCACCATTTTTCTTGATAGCATCAATGTACACACCAGCGTCTACGTCTTCTTCAAGATATACAGTACCCTTGTGAAAATAGGAGCAAGTACTGATGTCTTTTGAAATGCCAAGTTTTACAAGTTCTTGATAAGAGACAGCAAGCCACCCATGCCCAGGATCTGTATAGAAATCTCTTTGCAGTTGCATACTACTCCTCCACTATAACCAACATTTTGCCAAGTTTTTTAACTTTTTGGAAAATGTATAGGCCAGGATCAGTAGCTTCTTCATAAGAGTCCCCATTATCAGTAAGGAACTTTACGGCATGGTCTTTTGAGTTGAATAGAACTGTTTCTCCTAAAGGGTCTACCAAATATTCGATAGTTGTCTTTCTACCAGACACATATCTTCCAATGGCATATTTTTCTTCACCCTCCTTCATTGAAGCCTCCACTAATTATAGTTTCTCTGGCAAGGGCTGTTAGGCCCTGTTAAATTGTTATAGTATATATACTATAAAAGACATAAAATGTCAAGTTTTATTTTAATAACGCTACTTCTCAGGATTAGGAGATTTAAACACTTCTACGAATTCTTTAATTATTGGGTTCCTATCTACCCATGGTATTGTCCTACCTACATTACGCAGGAATGTTTGGCGCATTAAAACAGCTTTTTCTGTCCTTTTAAGTTTCAGTGCTATCTCGTGTGGGTGTTTATCTGCAAGTGACATTTCACATAAGATAGCTGTATCATTCTCACTCCACGGCTTACCGTAGTTATCTGGTAGCAGTGTTTTTTCCTGTTCTCTAATAGCTTGTATTTTAGCAAGGTCTGCTGCAACAATATTTTCTTTTATGGTCAGTATCTTTTTGCTTTGCAAGAAAAGTAAGATGTCAGCTGCCCATTTTAAACTTTCTGCTTTAAGTCCAGTCTCTTTTTCAATGAAGTCAAGAGTAGCTGTGCCTCTTTCTTTTACCAATATAGATATTATATTGGAGCTGATAATTTTGTATCCACGCCCTACTTGTTTGTTAAGGCCTGATGGTATCATCATTTAGATCACCCTGTGTAAAATTTCAATGAGCATCTCTTTATGTTTTATAGAGATTCCTTCTTCTGAGGTAATGGCTTTTTGCTGCATTTCCTCTATTAATGTAGATAGTGAGCCACTTTTATTTTCCTCCTTTGGCTCTGTAGTATTCTCTATTATTGGTTGCTTATTATTCTCACTATTTTTATTTTTATGGTATTCTTCTATAAGTCTTTTGCCCTTTTTGCTATGACGCAATTTAAACATTTTGTTAGAAATAGAACTAATACTGCGTTCAAGTTCTTCCGCTATTTCTTCGTAAGAATAACCAGAATATCGCAACTCTATTAGTTTTAGGCATTCTTCCCTTGTATATGACGTCTTACAATTAGGGTTAATTTTTCTATGTTTGCTGGTATTATTAGATATGAATCCATACTTTTTTAGTAGATCTATTCTATGTTTTACTATATAAACAGATGAATCGTAATAAGAAGCAATGCTGCTTATGGGCTTCCCATTAGTATATTGTTGAATCATGTCATATAATTGTCTTTTTGTGAATTTTTTATCTGCCAAAAATTCCAGTGAATCTTCTATCACTTCTCTGCTACGTGTAAGAGACTTTTCTTCTAAAAGTTTTTGTTTCATTTTTTCACGCTTGTTCATATTAAGCCCCCAGTAATTCTTTTTTATTGCCTATAGCACTATACAATTTTGAGAATTCCCATTTAAATTTACGTACAGTACACTCTCTAAATACATAGTATAATGCACCAACTATATCAGCAGAAGTTAGATTAAGGTCTCTATTAATCATTTTTGCAAATTCTAACTTTGTCATACTACCTACCAAATTCCTGTATTAGTTGCTGTATCTTTTCATCATTGCTTATTTCTTCAGCAGTTCTGGTTATAGTTGGATCAGGGGGCTTCATTTTGCAATTATGTACGCTCTGTGAATTACTGTACAATAGAGCATCATTCCATGAAATAGTCTTTAGTGTTAGCGGTGTATTCCTATAACCAGCAAATTCTTCCCCCCTTTCTTGTGCCCACCCCCACCACTCAGACTCTATCATCCCTATTACAGTGAGCATGGCTCATTGTACTGGTTCTTTGTGTTCTTCCATAAGCATATCTATAGCAGTATTTAGTACTCCCACAGTAAGTTTATGTTGTTTTTCTTCAGAGACAAAGTTTTTGAATATGGACAGCCCTTCTACTAAAACATAGAATGCTGCTGCCATTATTTCTTTATCCTTAGATGGCATCTCTTCTATTTTTATTAGGGCACCTTCCATAAGACCTTGTAATGCCATATCAGCTTTCATACGCGCCTTTTCTTTTTCATTCATTGTGTAATTACCTCATATTGCTTTTTAAACGTCTTTTAATTAAAAAGTATACCTACCTATACATTGCCACAAAAGATTTGAATACAGGCCAAATACGAGCTTTTTAGCCATAATCTACAACATGGTGCCTTCATACATAATGCACTTACCAACAGAGAAGTAGTACAGTTCTGCTTCATCATCAAATACTTCAGGATCTAACAATACTTTTATTATTTCATACGCAGTGTCGAAAGCCCATCCATATTCATGTGTTCTCGCGTTTTCAGAGTACAGCATTATTTTATCTTCAGGTAAAAAATTAGCCCTTATTATAAGGGTCATTTTCTTTGCTGTTATTGTTTGCATAGTTTCTCCTTAATATGCTACTGACTGTTCTATTCTAGAATATAGTGCCCTATACCATGCAGGGTCCTTTGTTGATTGCCAAAGCCTTCCCCACCCATTACAGAGAAAGCAGACTCCTTCATCAGATGAAACACCCCCAAACCCCCTACAATATGGACATTTGACTTGGACACACTCTTGTAGTTCTTCCTTACTGTAATTGTATAAGTACGCCATATCAGTACCTCTCAGGGTGTCTTTCTCTTTCAGTTGGAAAACAGCTTTCAAGATTTTCAGCTATATCTTTATATGCTGCTTTTCTTTCTTCTTGTGTAGAATTTGGATGCTCTTCACAATATGCAGTATACTCTTTTGATATTGCTTCTCCAAAGCCCCTTCTAAAATTTGGGTTAAACGGGGCTGGTGGGTTACTCCAGTGATAATCACTCCATACTGACATAATTATTCTCCTATTAAAAACTCTCTTACTCTTTTTTCTATTTCAGAATTACCAGTAGGGACTTCCCATATTTCTTTTGGGCCTTTTACAGGATAATCCGGTTCCCATTCAGAGGTTGATCTGTACATTATGCAGTATACCCCTTCATCTTGAATACAGTAATTTATAGTTTGTTCTTCTTCATTTTCTGCTTTATAGTTTATTCTACAAAATCCATTGTCAATATCATATATTCTTAGAATAGGTTTTATTTTTTATCCTCAATATGTTTGTGTGGCCTGAATCTTATAAAAGAACTACCATTTATGCACACCCACAATCTACCGTCATCACTTATTTGTATACCGAGTTCTATATCAAGTAGATTATGTGGGAACATTTTGAAAGTGTCCTGTATTTCGAGTGTGCCTTTACAGTAAGTGGCATCAATCTTAGGAAATTTCGTCATACATACACTCCTTACTTTTATTTTTGTGGTGTCCGTACTATTTTCCAGTCAGTGTATTCAGCTATTATCCACTCTTTACGACATTCCCTACAACGATAAACAGTACCAACTCCACACACTCCTATAAATATTAATTTTTCACAACATACTGGACATTTCATAATTCACTCCTATTTTATTCACAGATAATGCCACCCCGTGGTCCTACTCTGATAAGTTTATCATACCAATCTGGATACCCATACTGTTCTTCATCACCGTCAGGTTCTCCAAAATACAGCCATAATGGAGCAGGTTTTCCAGAACTGAAATTTTCTGATTCTTGTACAAAGTCTTTGTACTTACTGACAGCCTCCTCTATAGAAGAGTATGTTTGGGCTTTGCTTGGATATGGGTTATTGTCTCCCTCATACCTGAAATTTTCAGAATAGCATTTCACACCTGCCTCCTAAGTAATTGTTTCATTGTTATACTATATATACTATAAAAGATGTAAAATGTCAACATTTATTTAATAAGCCGAACCTTTTATCATGTTGATATTGTGTTTCTAATTCTTCTTCATAGAAAGTGTACTGATTTCCTACCATATCAGTACAATGGTACAAAGTAGGAGTATAGTCAGTATTTATCTCTTTAATAGTAAGGGCACCCATCATCAATGGGAAGTATTCTACAGAACGTACCAAATTTCCTACTTCGAATTTATTGGTTTTTACTCCACCCATTCCACACCTCCTATAATTCAGGATAACGTACAGTGACTTCAAGATTTTCTTGGTTTTCCCATTTAGCTGTCCTTACTTCTTTTACCCACTTGGTGATTTTTTTAATAGAATCAGCATGTCTCAATATAAATGCCACATGTCCACAAGGCATTTCGTACACCATGCCATTGTAAGATGGCAGTTCAATCCCCACTTGATGCGATTTTACCATTATCCTATTATGTACGTATACAGCACATCCCTTGGTTGGATCATCAGTGGTGGTAATGGCTATCAACCTATCTTTATTTAGAGTCTCTCCTATTTCATTGTAGTGCAGTGCTTCTTTGCTTGATACTTTGAATTTCCAGCTTTTTCGGTTGTTTGTTTTCATTTTATTCTCCCTGTAGTTTTTGCACTCAATTTCAAATCCTTCTGCCAATTTTGCCCATTTTCTTGCATGTTCTTGTTCTCTTTTTGATTCTGCTTTTTGAAAAAGCTCAAAGCGTTCTTTGCCTATAAAGGCTTCTTTACCATATACTCTTATACAACTTTTATCTGAAGAAATAAGAGCAACTGTATATACTTCTCCTAATATAAGGCCATTGTTTATTGTCCATGAGCCTTCGCTAACCAGCCTTACTTTGTCTCCTACTCTGAATTCCATAGAACCTTCTCCTACTTCCTGCGAAGGGACAAAGCAGTTTTTATGTATAAACCATTCTCTATTGTTTACTTTTATGCAGGAGTTATCTTTAGATTTCTTGGTGACTGTGTAAATTTTCCCTAAGCTAAGGCAATTACTTTTTGAGAATGGGCTTTCTTTGATTAGCCTAACCTTGTCGCCGACTTTGAATTTCATAAAACCCCCTTATGTCATTAAATCAATATAGTTTTCTGCTTCTGCTTCTTCCATTGCTTTGTCCAATTTTTCTTTTACTTCTTGTATATCCACCAAATTATAATATCTATGATTATTTGGCAGATATAACCCTCTGATATAGATTTCTTCCAAGTCAAATTCTTCTGGCTCAGGTGGTTCTCCTGCACAAGAGAATGTTGGCCCTCTTGCTGGTCTATATGGAGACCATGAGCAAATAAGTGTTAATTCAACCTCCCTATCCGTATTTGTGATTAGAGTTGTTTTACATTCTACAGTTTTCATAAAATACTTCCTTTATATTAATCAGCAGACATCCTCCAATTTAATGTCTGCATCATAATAATCAAATAAGTTCATATCTTTACTGACAGTCCTATCTATTATATCCATGGCCTCATCTGAATTTTCAGCAGGTGTAGTGTATGGTTCTGCACATACCAGCCTACCGTCTTCATCATAGAATTTTACAAGGTAGCAATATTCTTTTTTCATGCTGATTCTCCCTTAGATTTTAGGCAGCCTTCTCTGCCACTGAATTTAGACCACCCCATACCACCAATTTCGTACCATTCATACATTGCTTCTTTACTTCCCCAACAGGCACTTGGAAGTTCATTATAAAACAGGTAGACATAGGCAGGTATATTTTCTATGTTTTCATTGTCTGCATGTGACACAGCTTTGAAAAGATCCATACATATGATACCTTGTAAGAAGTCACCAGGAATTATGCCTTTTAATACGTACCTTTCTATGGAAGGCATCATACGTGTTGGTATATGGAATCTTCCAACACTATACTGTTTAGAAAAATCGTACATCACACATCCTCCTCGCATATTAAGAATATACACACATCATCCAAAGTTTTTTCACACTCTTCAGATGTGGGTATATCGTTATTTTCAAACGGCATTTCTTTAAGTATTAGTTTATCTGCCATTGTGAATAATTCACTATCACTGAGATTTGGCCATGGATTCTTGCGGTTTTCAGAACACAAATAATCGTAAACCATATTGTAATCAGATACTATTTCTTCCATCAATTCTTTTTTAGTCATATCCTGCCATACTGGTATTTGAAGTACAGGATTAGGGTGCCCTGCAAAATAATCAGAAAGGCACATATCAAGGAATGTCAGTTTATACTTCATTAGAATATCTCCTCCACATAGCATGTACTGGATATCCTTCTACACCACTGAATCCAGCGTAAAATGCCAGTTGTTTGAAAGACCAACCACTTTTTATTCCCTTTACCAGTAGTTTGAATTGTTTAAATCTTCCGTACCAGTGGAGCATATCTATGAGTGCCTTTCTGTCATTACAGGCACCACATTTATCTTTGTAATGTATTTCTGTTTTCATAATGATTCCTGTTTGTATTGTTCACAGAGATCAGCTATATCATCAAATTCAAGATGAATATCGGCATCTTCGCACATTGCCCAAATGCCATCAGGATTATCTGGCATCATCATGAGAAGTACATCTACATGGCCTGTTTCTTCACTGGTTAAACCGTACTCAGATTTGAGTTCTTTGAGGGTCATTTGAAGCCTCCACTAATTATAGTTTCTCTGGCAGGGTGCATTACCCGTATTAAATTGTTATAGTATATATACTATAAAAGACATTAAATGTCAAGTTTTACTTTGTGTGAGATTATTTGTTAAATTCTTTTATCTGATCAACCATCTTTCTACATTCAGCCTCGCAGTAGGATTGCGTACGGACCACCCCATTTTGTAGGTGAATTCCATGTGTATACATACCCCTTCTTTCTGCAGCTTCTATATCAGGTTTATCATAGAAATGCCCACAATCAAATCCAAGAACACGCATACCATCACTGATTACTACACCTCCTAATCTAGCACGTGTTCCCATAGGCATTACTATATCTTCATAAAGAGTGACACCCCCATGTACATTTATATCTACATATGAGTAGTCTTCACTTGTACTCATAGGTATTTTTGTATCTATAGATACAACAACATATCCACATCTGTGCCCAAACATATTTTGCACTACAGAACATTGATATCCTTTATACCACCAAGTCTTTTCTACAAACATACTTACACCTCTTTATATATCTTTTTGCAATGTATATTTATGCGTCTTTCCCCGTCATTGTATTGTGCATAATGGGAATGTATTTTTGTATATCCAGCATCTACTACGGCAGCCAGTACTGTTCCAAGTGACATATAATGTACCCTGCTATTATCGTATATTCCCACCCTTTCCAAAAAATCCCTATCTATAGGGTGACAGGTGACATGGTACGTAATTTCTTTCATAATGCCCCCCTTAGTCAAATCTATACATAACTGTTTTGTCACCATCCACAAATGCTGTCATACCGTAAGGATAAATAAACACAATTACGTCTTTGACAACACATCTTGTAAGTGGGTATAGATCAGGGTCTCCAGGGTACTTATACGTACCATCTTTTTCTATTGTGCCCCCCGTCATAGGACCCATAGAAAATCCGTATGAACCCACAGCTTCTTCAATTACATTTTCTGCTTCTGGGTTTAAGAAAGTTGGTATAATACCAATAGAATTAATCAAGGTTTGTGCGGAAACATGGGGGTACTTACCTATAGGATCTACCTCATATCGTATACCCTGCCTATCTGTGAATACAGCTTTCATATTGACTCCTATTAATGAAAACAGGCACCCCATATCAGGAAGGATGCCTGTTTTCTATTCTCTATATATCTCTTTATAAAACTATAATATATTTATCTATTTATCTTATTTGAACATTGGCTTACCTCCGGCTTTCGCCTAATTATGATTAGTATTTTCTTCATTAATGTTTTACGCATACCCTTGTATGGGAATGGGTAGTGCGCCCTAAATAGGGAGGAGCCGCCCTTGCTGGTGCAATAAATCTTCAGCACGATTCAGGCGTTACCATTTGAGCTTCGCCGCAGGTTATATATGCATCCTATGTGCTAACCTGTATATAGTGGGGGACTCCTCCCTAATATGTGTACTGCTTTACAGTACTCTGATCATGGCAATACCTCCTAAGTTGAGCTTTGGTTTTTATTAATTTTTATTGTGATAACATATATACTATAAAAGACATCATTTGTCAAGTTTTATTTTTGTATGGATTTGTTTTTATCATCCTGCTCCATTTTTTCTTTGTGATATACAGCCTGTTTGTACGACATGCCACATACAATAGGTTGCGGATGCCAGTTAATAGGACTTGACCTTCCTTTAACAGATTTTGCGTAAAATATTGCGTAGGAGTATGCATCATCACCATTAAACTTTAGTATTCTATATTTACTCATGGTTTTCTTCCTCATTAAAAATACATTATATACCTACATATACATTGCCACAAAAGATTTGAATACAGGCCAAATACGAGCTTTTTAGGCTATGTAGATATTCAGTTTGTCAGTAAGTGTGCCGTGTACTCCTTACCATTACAAACAAGAACAAGATCAGCACCCCACAGACTAATAATTGCTTTGTGCATATTTAGATATGTGACTGTAGAATGTTCTGGTCTGGTAGTTATTTTGTGGTCCATGTATTGCACACAATCAAATTGTGTGGCGAATATTATAGTTGCTATTATTTCTGGAATAAACATTTGACAAATCTCCTATGCCCCAAATCTTCTTTCAGCATCAATTTCTGCGTACATTTTTTCAATTTCCCTTTGTTCACGATAGTACTCTTCCACATCTTCAGGATCAGCGATATTTTCATTTGGTACCAACATAACCCTCTTGCCATTACACTTGGAGCATGTAACATCATACACCCCATTCCTGTAATTCTCCATAAATTCAGGATCATTAATGAAATCTTCAGTAAGACCGTCAGCATCAATGTTAGGATTGGTGTGTCTCCCTTCACCATTGCACCTATCGCATACTGCATACATGGCAGGTATCTCATGTTCAATACCAGCAAAGTCTGTGTAAGTAAGTGTCTTAGCCATAATTACCTCCTTAAAAGATCACACAGTTATTCCAGGTAGAGCCTGCCCTGCATTTTGCATTTTCAGCGAAGTTTGCTATTTCCTGTGGTGTCATACTGTCTCCGTCATATACCCGTAAAGGTCTTCATCTTTGAGTTTCTCCCAACCAAAAGGCATAACCATCCAATACCCTTCCCCCACTATTTCAACCATATCCCCAACTGACTGTGAAGCATGAGAACCATATTTTCTGGCAAATTCATTTACCTTTTCTGGAGCAACATAATCTTGGCTGACCCAATTAAAGAAGTGAAATGCCTGTTGCAGCACTTCTTCAGGCTCAGTGTGCAATTTATCAGGAACGAATTCCATACACACAGGAACCCTGAAATGTGTATAATTCCTTTTCAGTGGTGGTATAGGTGGAAAACTGCTCTCAGTTATACGGTGGGCATTATAGTCAGAGTTGCAATGCCAAGACCACACAGTTATTCCCATGTTACACCTCCTTTGTGTTTTCAGCCCATGTGGAGAAATCATTCATGGTGATTCCGTAACTGTCAATGACCCGTTGTGCTTCCTTGAGGTCATTGTTCATCAGAGTGTGCAGGTCATCCATACACAGCCTTACAAATTCGCCTTTAGAAATCAGGCCGTCTGAGTAATGGCTGTGCCGTTTATTTACCTGATCCATGAAGTGGCCTACTGAATACATTCTTGCCATACGTGCCTCCTATGTTTGTGTTTCATTGTTATACTATATATACT
>Ga0164310_10000039_pt1 | contig 62591 bp, 55 predicted proteins | sample GuaBasSedimGuay1_FD_121795 | JGI IMG/M metagenome (GOLD analysis project Ga0164310, IMG submission 121795) | Subseafloor sediment microbial communities from Guaymas Basin, Gulf of California, Mexico - Guay1, Core 4569-9, 0-3 cm | ecosystem: Environmental > Aquatic > Marine > Hydrothermal vents... | reverse complement strand
GTACTTTCTACGGCCACGTACTAAGTCAGCAATGCGCTTCTTGGACACTCCTTGATCAGTCAGTATGTCCCCCAATTCACTCTGAAGGATTATCCACTCGGTCACATCCTCGTGATTCATGCCTCGCTTCTCGATGAGTGCTTCTTCGAACACATGACTGAATGGACCATGGCCTATGTCGTGTAAGAGACCTGCGATTCTCACATCCTGTAGGACCTCTGAGCCTAGGCGGAGCTTACCTAATAGTTTCTGACCGAGCAGACCAGCCACATGCATAACACCGATACAGTGAGCGAAACGGGTATGTTCGGCAGTAGGATAGACGAAATGTCCCCCAGAGAGTTGTTTGATTCTGCGGAGTCGTTGATATGGCTCAGAATCGATTATTTTAGCCTCTATGTCTGTTATGCCAATGAAGCCATGGATGGGGTCGTTTATTTCCATATTGAAATCCAAGTCAATCACCTTATGACTCTCAAATTCGAGGATCGAACAAGCGAATCTCACGGACAAGCTCTTCCGCAGTTCTAATCTCCGACACGCAAAGAGGCAGATGTATACTATCCGCAATCTTGATTGCTAATGGGTCTAGTTCTTTTACACCTTGCAGTATGGCAACAGCAGGTTTGACAGCGGCAGATGTGCCAATCTGACTGCTCTTGATAGCAACCATGGGAGAGCGACCGGTTGTAACATTCGCCAGAATGGCACCTCGTTGAGTTGTACCACCGTACAACTTCAGTAATTGTTGAGGTGTTAGACTGACAATTGCCTTGACGCTATCGAGCGCGGTATAACCATAGATGTCTCTATCCAATAGATTGTCGTGAGTCAATACTCTGCAATCCAAGTGTTCAACCATCAGACGTGCGGGAACAGGTACTCCAAACTCTCTGCTGTCCAGGATGGCGTCAGACGTGATTTCAGGGTCAATGAGTTTCTCAAGCGCTTGTGCCACGCGACCTCCGTCAACTGCGTCCATCTCAATCAACCCTTCCACGAACCGCTTTATTGTGTCAACTCGGGGTGACTTTCGTCTTCCGCTCTCATAATCACTTATGACAGATGGAGAAACGCCAAGGTGCTTGGCAAGTTGCTTTTGTGAGATGTGAAAGCGTTCACGCCAGCTTCTCATGACCAGACCTGGATTGTTCTCTGCAAGGCATATCTCACCCGCCATTGCTTCGGCAAGTCTTTGAATCGCCTCACTGGACTCCATAAGACGCTAGCTAGAGAGGTCACAGATAAGACTTGTGTGCCATCATCTTGGTTATCTGTCAGAGCATACCAAAGGTTTCAAAGAGGAGAGAACGATGGAATCTCAGGGATTCCTATATGCTATTCACATTCTTGGTTGGAACAGCAGGATCTGGTAAGTCGCTCCTTACAGCATCATTGGAGAAGTGGCTAATCGGCTCGGGACTAAGTGTGACAGTGGTAAATCTGGATCCGGGAGTGGACTCGCCACCATATACAAGTGATGTAGATATCAGAGAGTTTGTAGACTATGGCGAGGTGATATCATCATTTGGGCTTGGACCCAACGGAGCGCTCGTGGCGTCCTTGGACATGGCCGTGAGCCAGATGGCAGAGATGCGTGAAGAGATTGTGGAGATGGAACGTGACTATGTTCTCGTCGATTGCCCCGGACAGATGGAACTGTTTGCATACAGGAATTCAGGACCGTTGATGGTTTCAGGTCTGAAGGGAGATGATGTGGGGGCTTCTCTGTACCTTCTAGATTCAAACATAGCACGAACTCCGTCAGGATATCTATCTTCCATGCTGCTTGGTGTTTCAATCAGCATACGCTTTGGTCTGCCTCAACTCAGCATTCTCAGCAAATCAGACATCCTAATGGAGGAAGAGATTGAAGAAATCTTGCAGTGGGTGGAGGAGCCAGATCGATTGGAACAGGCTCTCAATTCGTCATCTCATGGTATGCGACGGGAGTATGCGCAGCTCGTGCTAGAGATGATGCAGAACCTCGGAAGTGGTTCTGATGTGATACCAGTTTCGGCAAAAGGTATGACTGGGCTAGATATCCTCTACGGCGAACTTCAGAGAGTCTTCACAGGTGGTGACAATCTCTACGAGTAGTGGTGAGTCATTGACGCGTTACTTCGTTGTTGTGTCTGGTGAGAACTTGGCTCTTGCGAGGGCCGAGATTGATGCACTTCTGAGATTGTTGACTGACGACTTCAGGGTTCAGTGGAGGGGAAAATTCGCAGAGATAGACTGTGCCTACGATCCCACGAACCATCTGATAAACAGAGCTGCTCTTGTAATGGAGTGTGGTATCATACTCGCCAAGCAACATAGTTCTTATTTCATGGAGTTGGATGTTTCAAGAGATATCTTTGAGGAACATGTACTGGGGCATCGGTCCTTTGCTGTACGTACACTGTGCCTTGATTGTGAGGTTGATATCCCTTGGAGACGGCGTTTGGAGGCAAGATTGGGAGATTGGGTCAGAAAGAGCACGACACTCAGTGTGAATCTGAGTGCGCCAGACATGACCATTCTTGTGATACTGGGGCGGGAACAATCTTACATTTGTATATCTGTCAGGTCCTTGCTTCGAAGAGAGTTGGCAGCAAGAACACCTAGCAGAAGAGAGTTCTTTCATCCCAGTATGATGAATGTAACTCTCGCTAGAATAATGTGCAATCTGGCATGTGTGATGCCGGGTGATGTAGTATTAGACCCATTTTGCGGTGGCGGAGGAATACTTTGTGAGGCGGCTCTGATTGGGTCTAGAGTTTTGGGCTCTGATCTTAACTGGCGTCTGCTTACTGGTGCGGTGACTAACATTCGAGGGATCAGTCAAGAGTATAGCATGGTCCAAGGAAACATTTTCAGTCTGCCATTCAGCAAGTGTGACTCATTGGTCACAGATCCCCCATATGGCCGGGCCAGCTCCACACGAGGGGCGGAGGCGAGGATACTTGTGCAGGCACTCGTGGACAGTATTCCTCAATTGGTCGTGAGATCTGGTGAGCGTGTCTGCATTTGCGCCAGTAGCAGAATGAGAGTACAACAGATTGTGCAGGACGCGGGACTTAGAGTCGGAAAGCATCTGAGCATCAGAGTACACAGGGGGCTTGTACGGGACTTGGTAACTGTCATTATCTAGCGTCGAGAACATGGCCGTTTTCTGTCGGTGGCACAAACCAAGATAGAAAATCATCAAATTCTGCATCGGATGCGAATGTGCATTCGAGCCTGATGGCACCCAAGGGAGGCACTTCTTCACGATTGTCAACAAGCTTTAGTTTCCGCATGATTGCAGCTTGTTTGTCAAAGAGAACAAAAGAGGCGTCCAGTCCATTCCAATTAGCAAGTATCCTCGTACGAACTGCATCGATTATCTTACGTTGGTGAATTATCTGTCGAATGATGTGCAGGAAGTCCCTCTCTTCAGACGAGGCAGTAATCTCTAGGCGATTCTGCCCCACTGGGCGTTCATCAAGACTAGCAGTCTTCAAAAAGTTCTCCAGTGCATTGACTACTATCTGGGAATCTTCTGTAGGATACACTGGACATCTGATAGTAAACTTCAACCTCGATTCAGCCTCTGAACGATGAGTCTTGCTTCTCTGCGAAATGAGTCCAAGCTTCCCTCGTTTACGACCATGATATCACTTAGGGCGATGACTCCGCCCAGTCCAACGGATATCTCTCGCATGTCTCGCTCATGAAACACACTCCAGGTTGTTGGGGCATCTTCACGGTGTCGGGACTGTAACCTCTCAAATCTTGCTCGAGGAGAGGAGTGCACGCCAATGATTGTCACGCGATCTGCAAAGTCATCGAACACATCAACCTCCGCAATGCTCCGGCACCCTTCAATTACGATAAGATTCGCACTCTGTGACTGGAAATCTTCAATGCACCGGGAGGCGATGGCTCCGGGGCCATCTCGCTCACGAAGTTCAAGCATTATGTGTCGTGTATTGTCAGGAGTTGCCTTCAGACCTCTCCGTTTCGCCTCCCTTCGTACGATATCACCCATTACGATTACTGGAACACCAGCATCGCGAAATATCTGAGCTATCTCGCTCTTTCCTGCACCTGGCATCCCCGTGACAATGATGAGCTCCATTCATTATCCTCCCAAGATTATATCGTGTAAATGGGGCGATGTTGTTTTTTGAGCGCTCCTAGAACCTGATTAACGATTTCGTCTGTGATTGTGGCACTCCCTTCAGAAATGGCATGGTGTAGTGCTTCTTTGAGGACACGGTCACGCAGGTCTCTTCCGGAGAGACCTTCGGAAACCTCCGCAATGCGTCGGAGATCAGCATTCATTGTTATCGGTAATCTCTTTGAATACATCTTCAGAATCTCAAGACGCTCTTTGACATTCGGCAATGTGAATGCAAATACTGTGTCAAACCTGTTTCTAAGAGCTGGATCAATGAGAGATAAGGCATTTGTTGCACCAATTATGACAACTCCGGACTGCTCGCCGGTCTGATCGAATTCACCCAAGAGCGCGGTGACAACTTCAGAAACATCCCCTCGAATGGACTGAAAGGACCGTGCAAGTCCGATTGCGTCTAATTCATCGATGAATACAATGCTTGGAGAATTCTTCCGTGCATTGTCAAAGAGTGTACTTATCCGCCGTCCACCGTCTCCGACATGAACACCAATGAGGTCGGAGGCCTTGGCCAAGAAGATCTGTGCGTTGGCCTGGCTTGCCACAGCTCGTGCTGTAAGTGTCTTTCCAGTACCGGGCGGACCATGAAACAAGACTGCACGTGGAGCCCACTCCCCGAAACTCTGAGGGTCGTCAAGGTATTTCAAGATGAGCCGGCACTTCTTCTTGACCTTCTCATGTCCAACAACGTTGTCAAGCGAAACGAGCTTGGACACTGGCATTGTTGTTGATTCTATTGTTGGGCGAAGAGTGATTCTCGTATTCTTGCTGATGATGGAGTTTTCGGGTTCAACTTTGTCTACTTGAAATGCATAGTCTGGGATGATGTATCTGTCAAATAGATACATGCCCGATTTCACAATGCTTCCCATCCATTGTTCTCGAGCATAGTCAGCGAACAAGTCCTCGTTGTCAACTGTCAGTCCACTTGGTTTAGGATCTCCCTTCAACCTGAAAGGATAACCTACGTCTTTGAGAACCACAAGGCGAGCTGTAGGTACATCAGTTACGCTCTTGCGTGCGGAGGGCTTTGTGGTTTCTCTAGAAGCTGAAGGGGTATCAATGGCAGAGTCTTTTCGCTTTGTCAACTTGCTATTTGTCTCCATCGCCTCCTTTTGCAGTGGCGCTTTAAGAATTGCCTTTGAGCCGCAGAAGGTCGTATTTGCAAAAGGTTCAATATTATGGCAGCTGCTCTCAGATGTGATGACTCGATGAGGAATGGAGTAAGAGCGTTCATTTGTGTCAAGATTGATGATGACAACATCCTAGATGCCGTCATGTCCATTCAACAGAAACTGGATAGACATGCAGCCAAAGTCAAGTTTGTGAAGCGAAACAATCTACATTTCACACTGAGATTCTTGGGAGATACACAGATGCCCATGCTGGATCGCATACGAGCAACTCTTGATGAACTCAGTTTCGACTGCTTTCGTATCAGTATAGGGGGAGTGGGAGCATTTCCGAACATACGACGTCCACGTATTGTATGGGTTGGTGTGAAGAGTAACGGGGAACGAATCACCCAACTCAAGAGAGAGATTGATAGGATGTTGACTGTGGTGGGATATACCCCCGAGAAGAGATTCACTCCTCATGTAACCATTGCAAGAGTTCGTCGGATTATGGACCCGCCCGCAATGGAGTCCAACATCAATCAACTTGTTGGTGAAGTCTTAGGAGACATGGATGTAGTTTCATTCAAGATGATGAAGAGTACATTGACACCATCAGGGCCCATCTATTCACAACTATGGGAAGTCTGCTGTTCCTGACTCGTACAGTATCCTGAGATAAGAAGAGATGGTGGGCCGGGGGAGATTTGAACTCCCGATCTCTTGCACCCCAAGCAAGAATCATACCAATCTAGACTACCGACCCTTCTTTGGAGGTGGGATGTTGAGTCACCGCCCCCAAGGGGGTGTTTCTTTGAGTGACTCGTTTCAAAGATAAACATTATCAATCGCACACGAGCGCGTAGTCTGTTTCATTTGGAACACGTGTTCTACCAAGAGCCATCTTTATCAGTTGAAGGACGAACTAAGAGTAGGTCGTGGATATTGGTTACCAGTCTAGTCTTTGATGAGATGTATCTGAAGCACGAGATGGGATATGGACACCCAGAGAAGCCTGAGAGACTGAGAAGTGCGATGAGAGCCATCAATGAAACGGGTCTTCTCGGAGACAGGCTTGTTCAAGTAACACCCATCATGCCAGAATTAGATGAGGTATTGGAGATACATGATGCAGATTACATTGATGGGATTCGTCAGAGATCTCAGAGGGGTGGTGGATTCTATACTATGGATACCTCTGCTAATGAGCATACGTATACTGCGGCACTTCTTGCCGCAGGAGGGGGAATACAAGCCGTTGATAGAGTCATGCATGGTGAGTACTCGAATGCATTTGTACTCTGTAGACCTCCGGGGCACCATGCAGAACACTCACGAGCCTTTGGCTTCTGTTTCATTAACAATGTAGCTGTTGCTGCGAAACATCTGTTGAACGTTCATGGACTTGATAGAGTGATGATTGTAGACTATGATGCGCATCACGGCAATGGTACCCAGAATGCATTCTATTCTGATTCCAATGTGTTGTATGTTGGATTGCATCAGGATGGAAGGACTCTGTTCCCAGGTTCCGGCTTTCCAAATGAGTTGGGAGAAGGGAAGGGAATTGGATACACGGTGAATCTGGCAATGTATCCGGGAGCCGGGGATGAATCCTATCGTATGGCCTTTACAGAGGTCATCGAACCATTATCGGAATCGTTCAAGCCTCAGTTCGTTCTGGTTTCGATTGGGTATGATGGTCATTATAGAGATCCTCTGACCTCTTTGGGATTGACTTCGGCAGGATTTCAAATGATGAATGCAAGACTCAATGAAATTGCACGAACTCATGCACATGGAAGGATTGCTTGTTTTCTTGAGGGGGGCTATGATTTAGAAGTCATCGCAATGGGAGCTCGGAATTTGGTTGAGGAACTGACAGGAGAAACTGTTTCTCAGTATGCAGATAGACACAGTGAGAGTGATATGTGTACGAAATATACTCGGAACCTAATCACCGAGCTGGTTGGTAGATTGCCTTTGCTCAACTGAATTCATAGAAAATCGTCGAGCAATGTCTGGATGGACTCTACTTCGTCTAGATTCGTATCTTCCGACGGCATAACATCCATATCTACAGCCACACCGAGTTGCTTCTTGATTGATTTGGCGATGGCAGTACCAATCGTTGGAATCTGTGCAAGTTCAACAGGATTCACTGCATGAAGATCTGAGAGAGTACGTAGATTATAATTGTGAAGCATCCGTCCCCTTGTACGTCCAATGCCTCTGAGACTAACCAGCTCAAGGATATCCTCTCTGACACCATGCTTGAAACGAGCTCTCAATTTGTGGAGTGTCGGAATGTGGTGTGAGGCGTCGATGATTCTGGCAATTTCCGACGCGGCATAGACTAGCCAGTTTGCCGACTGTGTGAATCGGTGCACATCACCCATACCAACTCGGTGCCGCTCCGTAATCTCCTTTTGAGTCACTTCATCAATCCAATCGTTCAAAATCCTAGCAGTCTTTGTCTCCCCCAAGAATCTCATGTAGTCGTACGATTCGTTTTCCATGGGTGGTGGAATGAGAAAGTCGTCAACGTGGTTGTAAACAAAATCAATATACTCGTCCGACTCGGTACGAGTGACATAGGAAGTGGGTTGATCGGGAGAATGGCAGATGAGATGAAGTAGACCAAAGATTGTGGGGACTTTGCTTGTTGAGAGTGTATCACGAAAGAGGATTGCAGTTTCTGGATCTATATACAGTTGAGAGGCACGTCTTCCTATGGGGGTCGCTGTGAATCTGTTGGAGTCATCCAATATGAGACCATTTGACTCGAGGTACTCGAGGGCTGATGAGATATGGTAGTCTATTTCATATCTTTCGAATTGGTAAGAGAAGAATGTACTGTCTACGAGTTGGTTGATCTCTTCCTGGTCTTGTGTCATTTCAGATGCAATTGATGCGAGCAGGTGGAATCTGATTGCTCGCGGAGAGGCTAGTTTGGACTCGATATCTTCGGGTTCAGCCTCGATATAGTTGAAGAACAAATCCTCTCTTTCTGATTCGTTGCGGGCGATGAGGACTGCTTCGCCGTACTCGTCATACTTCGGTCTTCCGGCCCTACCGGCCATTTGTTTGTATTCAAGGACAGGGATGGGGTAGCTTCCTCTACTTGCCTCAAACCGCCGATAGTCACGAATGATGACCCTTCGCGCAGGAAGATTGACTCCTGCAGCTAGTGTCGGTGTGGCAACTATCACTTTCAAGAGGTTCTCTTTGAATCCCTCTTCGACCAGAGTTCGTTCTCTGTTGTCAAGACCGGCGTGATGAAAGGCAATACCGCTCGCAATGACTCGAGCAAGAGTCACCGATGCTTCAGGAAGAGATGGACCTGAGCCGACCATCTTGGCCAGTTTCTTCAGTTTCTTCATTTCTGTATCATCGATGTACTTCCTGAGTGATGGTGCTAACCGCTTTGTTAGTGAAACTGTTGATCGCCTATTGGAAACGAATAACAGAACTTGTCCCTCTTCCTCTAGAGTGTCACATACTATGTTGGCCAACTCTTCCCTGTAAAGCCGAGGGATTTGCTTATTGGACCCGTCATTGAATGTGATTTTTCCCTCTGAGTAGACGCCCTCGGTGAGTGGTACAGGTCTCCAAGAACTCAGGACCAGCTCAGCCTTGAGCCATTGGGCCATCTGATCAGCATTTGAGATTGTAGCGCTAAGGGCAACCACTTGGAGAGGATTGATTGTCTGAATGAGCTTGGCCAACACCATCTCAAGTGTTGGTCCACGTGAAACATCGTTGATTAGATGCACTTCATCGACGACAACAATGCCCAGCTCATCAAGCCACTCAGTCTTGTGTCGTATGAGAGAGTCGGCCTTCTCGGTAGTGAGAACTATGATGTCAGCATCTCTCAGTGTGGCACCCGGAGAGTCGTAGTCTCCCACAGACATTGCAACAGTAATACCAAGTTCTTCATACTTTCGAAAGTCGTTGTATTTCTCCCGAGCTAATGACTTTAGCGGCACGAGATAGAGGGCTTTCCCTCTTCCGTCCAGTATTGATCGAATCATACAGATTTCGGCGACAAGTGTCTTTCCCGAGCTTGTGGGTACAGCAAGAACGAGGTTTTTCCCTTCTAGGACCCCGGTCTTGAAAGCCTCTGCCTGGGGCGGGAAAAGGTTGTCAAATCCTAGTTTCTTGAGGTGCGCTATAATTCGCTTGTTTACCTTGATATCAGTGATGCGCATCTCCTTTCGATACTCCCATATTCATGCTGTCATGTCGCATCATCAACCAGTACTGAGATGATGCCGTATCTTTCCTTCACGGGGACTGAAGAGGATTCCATCTCGGATGAGCAGCTCGATGGTTTGTTCGGCCTTGTCCCGTGAAATACCCATTGAAGATGCTCGCTCCACAAGAGCCTCCCGATCTACTGTGGTACGATCAGTTTCACTCTCGATTGCCTGAAGGGCCTTCAAGACTGTATCTGAGGCAGATCGCTGTGTCGAATCCATTGATGCTTGTGTGCGATCTATGTCATATTGACCGGTTTCGGGATTGAATGCCACCATGAGTAGAGACTGCTTCATTAGGTCGATTGCTTCTTGAGCGTCTTCCCTTGTAACTTCCGATCTGAGGGCCATCTTCGCATGTGCCTCTGCAAGCCTCACAAGAGATTCAAGTTGGCGGGCCGTAATTGGAACAGGAGCTCTTCCACCTTCGGCTTGTTTCCTCATGTCGACATAGTACTCTTCTATGACATCAGCAGCCTCTTGTGAGAGATCAGGATGCACATTCTGAGCCGCGTGTCCAATATACTTCTTCAGAAAGACTGGGTCGATGGGGGGTATCTCATCAGGCTCCTTGATTTTCTTCATTTGATGTAGATCCAAGATATGGCGGGCTAGTGCTCTGTCCTTTGTTGCTTCAACAGTGTCGACCATAATCCAAATCAAATCAAAGCGTGAAAGAATTGTGAAAGGTAGTCGGATGTTGTCTTGGACATTCATCGATGGTTCATAGCGGCCCAAGGTCGGATTGGCGGCGGCAAGAATCGACGTTCGTGCATTTAATGTCGCAACTATCCCTGCCTTTGCTATGCTGACCGTATGTTGTTCCATGGCTTCATGGATTGCAGTGCGGTCATTGGGATCCATCTTATCAAATTCGTCAATACAGGCAATCCCCTTGTCAGCAAGAACAAGGGCTCCGGCTTCAAGAGTCATCGCACCGGAGTCTGTGTCGTGTACAACTGCAGCAGTGAGACCCGCGGCGGTTGTACCCTTACCTGATGTATAGAGACCTCTCGGAGCCAAGTCTGACACGAATTTCAGAATCTGACTCTTTCCTGTCCCAGGATCACCTATCATCAGTATGTTTGATTTATCTCTGAGCCGGGTTCCATCGGGAAGAAGCTTCTCGCGCCCACCGAAAAGAAGGAGGGCTATCGATTTCTTGACGTACTCGTGCCCCTTTATGGAGGGGGCAATTGATTTGATGATTCGGGTGTGAACGAATGGATCTTGTGCGAGATCATCGATTGCTTGCTTTTCCTCATCTGTGATGTCCAACTGCTCATATTCTTTCTCTGATACTTCCACACCATTTGCTTCGATGAAAGTATTGAACGTGGCTAGTCTGCTTCCGCGACGGGAGAAGTCGGGCGAGGTCTTGAGAATGCCAGTTACACGAATGAAGTCACCAGGCCGTGATATGTCCACGATGTCTCCCTTCAGAATCACATCAATCGAACGGGGCATTTGACCTGCAGGCAACTCCTCTGGAGACTCTTGAATTCGAACCTTTTGCCAGTCTTGAAATGTAGACTTCTGGGGGAGCATCTTCAAGGGCGTCTTCTTCTCGCATGTTGGGCATACAGGAGGTTCGGTGTATCGACCATCTTCTTGAACCTGTGGAATTTCTGTATCGCAGAGTCTGCACTGGAAGGTCGTTTCTACAAGGAGAGGCTTCACTTCGCTCGCACGCATCATGACGCCCCCCACGTTGATGAACTTACCAATATGCCTCGCTCTTATTGCACGGAGCTTTACATGATCCGGGTGATTTATGAAACGGAGTTTGATTAGGCTCTTATCCAGACTCTCAACATACTCGGCGTTGTCTGTACGCATGACAGATACTAGGGCTTCATCGGCCATCTTCAAGAATGCAATGGGGTTTTCGGCTGCATCTGTCACAAATGTCGGATCTTCAGTCATCAGGTCTTGAAAGTCCACAATCAGAGACACTTGCTCCCGCTCGGGCATGACTTGAACTCGGTCCCAGTAGATGGTCTTCCCTTGTTCGTCCTTGAAGGTTCGAAGGAACTCGACTAGTCGGTCTTTGGTATCTCTGGGCTCAGTCATGATTGCAAACCTCGAATTCTGTAAGATGTAAGAGTGCTCCTAGTGACTAGTTCAACATGCAGCGTATTTAAGCACACTATCATTCACGACCTATTCGGTAATGTTTTGGCGCCATCCGGCAAGAATCTGGGAAAGCTCTTTGCACAGCCAACTCTCTTCATGGGTCATTTGAGCACTTCTCTCCTTACATGATCCTGATTTCGCAACTCGTAGAACCTTGGACAGCCGTGTTTCGATAATCAGAGGAGTCATCTTACGCATCTTCTCAATCTCATCATAACGCCTGGGATCTATCTCAGTCTTGTCACTCTGTAGGCGGAGTATCTTCCGATTCATTGCTGCATAGATAAATGGATGAAACGATTGGAGTTTGAATGGATGCTTCTCTTCCTCGCGATAGAGATTCTGAAGACGCCTTAGTGATTCGTGCGCATGAGCGGGAGACACCTCAACAGATTGGTCCGACAGCAACTTCTCGATTATCCAATTTGGAAGTGTGCTTCGATCTCCCTTCCTAAACGGACCGTACTTCTTTCCTGCAACCTCTAACTCCGGAACGGCCTTTCGGAATATACACTCTCTTGCATCGTTGAGGAAGAGCATTTCAAAGCGCTTGATTGCGTCCTTCGGTGTACTACTTAGTCTCATAAACGCACACTGTACTTTCTCAACATTGAGGAGATAAAGCAGTTTCTCTGTGATGACGAGTGTAGGTACTGTCACTGTCTGGGTTCTATCGGCTGGAGAACCTTTTAAGGACCAACCAAAACAGACCTCTTGAATCGACTTGCACAACTTGGCATTGGAAGGATAGTCGGATGGATTTGGATTTATGGACCGAGAAATATCGACCGCCAACACTTGGCGAGATTATCGGGCAAGAGTCAATCGTTGAGAGCCTCAAGAAATTCGTCGAGAACAGGGCTGTCCCTCACTGTCTGTTCGCGGGACCGCCTGGTACTAGCAAAACCACGGCTGCTATGGCCATGGCTAGAGACCTATTCGGGGACTCTTTTAGTCGCAATTTCATGGAACTGAACGCGAGTGATGAAAGAGGAATCGACGTTGTGAGAAATCAGATTAAGAACTTTGCAAGAACTCTGCCCTCTGCGTCTGCGCCGTTCAAGATACTTGTTCTTGATGAGGCGGACCATCTCACAGCAGATGCACAACATGCTTTGAGAAGAACCATGGAATCGTATGCGAGATCATGTCGAATGATTCTGATCTGTAACTACTCCAGTCGAATTATCCCACCTATACAGTCTCGGTGTGCTATATTCCGGTTTTCCAGATTGAGTGATGAAGGAATCGCTGGCAGATTGAAATACATTTCAAAGAGAGAAAAGGTGACTCTTGATTCCACTGGAATCAATGCGATTCTGTACCTTTCAGAGGGAGATATGAGAGCGGCCATTAACCTGCTTCAGGCGGCGGCATCTGCGAACGATAGGGTGACAGACTCCGTAGTCTACTCAATCTCGGGTCATGCCAACCCTGATTTGATAAGGAACATTCTACAGGCAGCACAAACAGGCCAATACTATGATTCAATGGAGAAAATGAGGAACCTCATATACCATCAAGGAATCTCACCTGTTGACTTGGTCAAACAGATGCACCGAGAGGTTCACGGTCTCGAATTGGATCCACGTCGCAAGATGGAACTTATGGAGAGGATAGCTGAAGCAGAGTTTCGTTTGGGCGAGGGCGCAGATGGGGAGATTCAACTTGCCGCTGTACTGGCACATCTTGGAATGGGTGGAGAAGTGGAATGAAGGGGGAAGAAAGCCTTCCTTGGCCAGAAAAGCATAGACCCAAGACTCTTGACCTCCTTGTAGGAAATAAAGAAACTCTACGTGCCCTTAGGGACTGGATTGAGTTATGGACAAGAGGTGTTCCTGACAAGAGAGGTGCTCTTCTAATTGGACCGCCGGGAGTTGGAAAGACAGCTGCAGTGGGTGCATTGTCTAATGATATGAACATGGAGTTGGTTGAGTTCAACGCAAGTGACAAGCGTAACAAGGACAGTATCGAAACGCTGGTCTGGAGGGCAGCCTCTCAGGACACGCTGGACGGTAGAGGACGTATTGTTCTTCTGGATGAAGTGGATGGTCTCTCAGGAACTGGAGACCGGGGAGGTGTTAGCGCGATTCTCAAGATCTTGCATGATAGTGTCCACCCTGTAATTATGACGGCGAATAATCCAGACAGCCCTAGATTGAAGGAATTCCTCAAGGAGTGTAGGGTTTTCAGATTTGAGTCCATACCTCAAGACAGTATGGTCGATGTTCTCCAACGTGTCTTGAAAGAGAATGAGAGTTCCGCAACATCTGACACACTGTATGCAATAGCGGAAGCGGCCTCAGGAGACCTTCGGGCAGCAATATCAGATTTGGAAACTCACGTGATAGGCGGAGGTCTCAGTGAGGCTGCCGATGTGTATAGGGATGTCAGGCGAACCAAGGAAGAAACTGTCAGTAGGTTCTTTATGAGCCTCGATTCAGCAATTGCGAGAGAAACTCTTTCCGAGTCTGAACTTGACTATGACTCACTCCTCTTATGGATTGAGGAGAACATGCACTTCCACCTAGTGCAGCCCGAAGAGCTGAACCAAGGACTCGATGCACTGTCACTTGCCGATGTGGCACTAGGGAGAATAATGAGATCTCAGAACTGGAAACTTCTCGGGTATGCATATGACTTCTTGGCCGGGGGTGTTGCGACCAGTCGACATTCAACGCCGTTTAGGAAGGTGGAGTACTCACCTCCAAAGTGGCCATTATTGGTCTGGAGGGGCAATCAAATCCGAGGCAAGCAATCCTCAATTCTAAATGCGCTGTCCACATTGGCTCAGGTGTCACAGAGGAGAACAAGACGAACTCACCTTGACACGATTTATCGAGTAGTCCGAAAGGATCCGAGAATGCTTGGCAGGATGGCTTCTTGGCTTGGTGTTGACAGAAATGCGGTCAAGTAGTAATCTGCTCCAAGACAGCGGAGTAGGCAGTTTCTGATCTCCTGAAGAACGAGATTCGTTTGTTAAGATGTTTTCTCAATCTAGAGACTGCATACTTGTTCGATGTGAGTCTGAAGGGAACAACTGTTTCGATTAGGAACAACCCTTCAGGTGGCGCAGGTTGAATACCGCTCGAAAACGCACTCTGATCCCTATTGAGCAAATCTGTGACAATGGTTGGCTCAACATTTCCCAAGCCAACTTCGTAGAGGATAGTGACCAGTTTTCTGACAAACTTCCAAAGAAAACTGGTTCCAAACAGCTCAAGGTATTGAATGCCATGCACACTTCCTATAGCGGCATTCAGTACCGTTGTTGTTGTATTCCTTCCGGGTTCTGGCTTTGAAAAGAGTTCGAAATCATGACAACCGATTAGATGAGTTATTGACAGTCGGACCGAACTCAGGTCTGTGTCATGCCATGACTCGTCTAGGAAGTATCGGTAGTGGCGCATCAGAGCACTGTATCTGGGTTGAAAAGAATGTGGTGATTTCGCTGATGCCCACAGGATGATATCGTCAGGGAGGAATCTATTGACCCGGTTGATGTCGAGAGATCTACCTGTTGATATTACAACAATCTGGCCAAGACTATGAACACCTTTGTCAGTTCTCCCACACAAACGCACAGTCTTGGTTGAATGTGGTGTTCCACTCCATTCTGATAGGGCTCTTATCAACTCGCCTTGAATCGTCTTGAGCCCGGGTTGGTATTGAGATCCGTGATAGGACTCACCCAGATAGAAAAGACGGGCTGCATAATCAGTCAATGAATCGACATCACCTACTTCGACTCCCATAATTCAAATAGATTGCGAATCGATCGTGCTCGAATGTCCTCTATCCTGTAACGATATATCTTGATTCGCCCGAATTTCTTTTCTTCAATCAGTCCTGCAGCAAGAAGTACTTGCAGATGTGACTTTGTGGAGCTGTGATTCAACCCAACCCGTCTGCAGAGCTCGGAAATGTTCAACTCATTTGATTTGACCAGCTCTTTTAGAATGCGAACCCTTCCTCTGGAAGAAAACAGCTCTTCAATGGGAACTCTTGCAGGAGCACTATCGGTCATCCGAATCACTCATCCTGTGTGGCAAGGAGCTTCATGAGAAAGTCTTCCAACATGGAGGCGGGAACATCCGAGAAACCAATGAGCGTTGTTTGTCCCCTCTGACCGCTGCTCGATTTCTTTGTATCCACTACTCCATGAGAGGTCAAGTCTTGAAGCCACTCCCAGATTTGTGTATGCGCCCTTGGTTCTTCACCATACTCTTCACAAATCGAGCGATACATCTCTTCTACCTCTCCCATGGTGACATAAGCACCTTGTACCTCCTTCAGTCGTCGTGCCGCAGCCAACAGTAGAATTTTCTGTTGAGAGGGGAGATTGCTGAAGATTTCTTTGCGTAGCTCCGGGTGAGTATCTGCTTTCGCACGTCTTGCATAATCAGGAATCACTAGATCGCTGCCATCACTATCAGCTTGTTTTCCCGCGCGCCAGAGAAGTTCTATTGCGTATCTTGCATCACCACGAACAGAAGCGATATCTGAGATGACCTGAATCGTGTCATCCATGACCTTGTCCTTGTGAAATGCCATATCTACGCGGTCTCGGAGAATATCGTACAAAGCTGATTGGTCGTACTTCGCGAATCGTAGTATGTTTCGCTGCAGTGTGCTTCTCGTGCTCGAGTCCAAGATGCCCTCATCAAGAGGAATCTTCCTCCCGATGCCAATGATTGATAGGCGTTGCCTTGCATTGAGACGATCATCGGTCAATCGAGTCAGGTCATAGAGGATATCAGCTCCGCGTTGGCGCAGGAAATAGTCCAGTTCATCCAAGACTAGGAGGAGGTATCTGTCTTCTTCGTCCAGTACCTCAACCAACATTTGAAGAAGCTCTTCAGGGGAGTGCCCACGCCTTGGAAACTCGGGCTTGAATTCTCTCAGTGCCTTGAGAAAGACTAGGTATTCTGTCTTGTTTACCCGGCAGTTGATATGAGTGGTGTGCAGACGGATTGCGCGTCTCTCAGCTGCCTTGAACATCTGTTCTGCAAACCGCTTCACTACAGCAGTTTTTCCAGTTCCGACCGGACCCTCAACAATAAACTTCAAACTCGTCTGGCCAGGAGAATCGATGAGGATTCTGAACCGCTGGGCAAGGGTTCTGAGTTCGGAGTCTCTGTGAGGGAGGCTTGGCGGGACGTAGTCAATTGAGAGGAACTGCTCTGACTTGAACACACTGCCCTTGCCGAGTGCATCTTCTACATAGTCGTGAGCCATTTTTCCCGTTCGTCGTAAGTCGGTCACACTTTTAAGCGTTATCTAGTTGTCCAATTAAATGTACAAGATTGGTGCAGTTTGCCGAAAGTATTGGCGAGCTCCTAACTCAAGATCCATATCATCGTCAATAGAGACTCATCGGGGTCATGGCAATCATTGCTCGCCATGTTTCTAATACAAACAGTCTGAATAAACCTGACGAAAGAGTGGTGCGGCCGCCGGGATTTGAACTCCCTCGACATTGCCATGTCGACTCGGGTTAGAAGCTTGGGAAGCTCCGGTCCTGACCAGGCTAGACCACGGCCGCTGATTTCCCCATTCGGGCCAGTAATGATAAAAGACTATCGGCAAGATTTGGTCCCTTGAGTCGCTAGGGCGAATCTATCAATCGCAGGTGTCCTCTAAGAATATGCTTATCAAATGCATTGAGGGCTTCTGAACAAGGAGTGATCTGTATGTCTTCCACAAAAGGCACAATCCATTTCTGGCAAGGAAATCAAGCATGCGCAGAAGGGGCGATTGCTGCGGGATGCCGGTTCTTCGCAGGGTATCCAATCACGCCTGCTTCTGAGATTGCAGAGATTATGTCCACAAGACTTCCTCGTGTCGGTGGACGTTATGTACAAATGGAAGACGAAATAGCCGCCATCTCTGCAATTATCGGTGCCTCTTGGGGAGGTTCGCTTTCTATGACCGCAACTTCTGGGCCAGGGTTCAGCCTTATGCAAGAGAACATTGGATATGCGATGATGACTGAAACACCCTGTGTTATTGTTGACGTCCAGCGTGCGGGACCGAGCACTGGTCAAGCCACCAAGGCAGCTCAAGGCGACTTCATGCAAGCGAGGTGGGGAACACATGGGGACTATGAAACTGTTGTGTTGGCACCCAATTCTGCCCAAGAAACATTCGAGCTCACTATTCGTGCCTTTGACTTGTCTGAAAAGCTACGACATCCAGTGATCCTTCTTTCCGATGAGATAGTTGCTCATTCTAGAGAGAGGGTCATCATAGACCACGAGAGGGATGTCGAAGTAAGAAGACGATATGCCACTGTAGGAAGTGTTCCATTTGGAGGCATTGAAGAGGAGGAACGTGCTGTCATGCCGAGATTCGGAGATGGCCATAATCTTCTGGTAACAGGCTCAACTCATGACGAGGGGGGTTTCAGGAAGACTGCAGATCCAGAGGTTCACAATAGACAGATTCGGAGAATAGTAGATAAGATACGAAACAAGGAGAAGAGTTTAGAGGATGTAGTCGTATCTGGTCCTAAAACTGCGGAGTGGGGCGTTATTTCATTTGGCGCGACATCGAGATCGGTTGAAGAACTTCTTGATGGAGGACTTGATGTTAAGTCACTGAGATTGCGTACTGTTTGGCCATTTCCAGATGAAAAAGTGAAGGAATTTGGAAAGAGTGTTGACAAGATACTAGTACCCGAACTCAATCTGGGCCAGATGTTTAGAGAAGTTTCTCGTGTGGTAGGTAATGATGCATCGATTGTCCCAATCAACAAGATTGGCGGGGGGTTGATGATAACACCCGATGAGATTAGTGCGTGTATTCGGTAGTGGATTGATAAGAGGGGCAGTGTCTTCTGCAGACGCTACTATCATTGACATGTTTGTTTCCATCCATACTGTTACGTTCATCCTCAGGACTACATTTTCGTAGTAAGGACTTGTAAAGCGGAAGATGAGTGTGTGATTTCCAGGACTTAGAAACAGTGGGAGTGACACTGTCTGCGTATTGGTGGAGTTCACGAGCCCAGGCGTAGTGGCAATCAGAGTCAGGTTCTCTTCAAGGTAGATTTGGTATGAGAACAGAACCACCGTTCTGTTTATGTGATCAGTGGCAGACACATTGAATGACAGTATGTCACCGTATGTAGCATAGATGTCTGATACTGCGACCTGCAGGGAACCAATCACGACTATCTCAAAAACACAAACTTCTGATTGGTTATGATGAATATCTGTTAAGAGAGCTCGCAAGGTGTGAGGACCGGGTGTCATGTTGTATCCTGCTGTGAAGGATACAGTGCTGGCGGAGTCGGGATTCGCTATAGATTCGATGGAGATCTCACCAAGTTCATCATAGAACATCACATTGATTGGTTGATTCCAATCAAGGTATTCTGAAATAGTGAAATTCAAATCAACGGTCATTCCTTGGGTGACGTTTATGGATTCGAAATCCATTGTGATGTTAGTGGGATTCGGAAGTACTTGAAGTGGGATAGACATCGTTGCGTTCTCAAAGTCTGGATGCGTTGCTTTGATGCTGACTAGGAGAGTCCCTGGATCTGACTGTATGGGAATCTGTCCTTGATAGAGACCGTTTTCGATTTCTGGGAGGAATCCACTAGAAGTTATTGTGTTCCACGTAATAGTACTTCCTTCAATAGGGACCCCATGTAAGTCCGTATGCATTATGCTCACATTCGCCGACTCGAAATGTGAACCATTGGGTGACTGGCAGTACACTGTCTTTGGAACATCTACAACATTGAGATTGCTTGGTGCTGCAACCACATTGAGGGATAGTGAGGTGCTGAAATCCAAGAAGTCTTCGGACTCTGCCCCACACACCGACAAATTGTATGTACCAATTGACCCAAGTGTGTCATTCCATTCGATATGAAGGAGTCCCTCGGTATCTGTTGTCGTATTTGTCGCATAAACGACCGCAGAACTTGAATTTGTAATTACAATTGATGCGTTGGTTCCATTGCTAGTCACATCGCTGTTGTGAGCGCTAGCCAGTTTCAGTACAATTGTAGAATTGGAACCCACGGGAATGGTAAGATTGGTGAGTGGTATGACTTCAAGATGGCCCCGGATAATTGAGAACTCGATTGTACTGCCATCGCTTTGTTGAAACGTATCGTATATTTCAGCATTGAAGACTGCAAGAGCTTGAGAACCGTTTGATCCTGGAGATGTGTGTTCTGGAAGGATTGTATATGTTGAGTTGAAAGTTCGTGAAAGGGGAGAGGGAGATATGTAGTATTCATCGGCGTATACAGAGCCTTGATCGGTTGCAACAGCAAATGAGATGTAGCACCAACCCCCCGTCCCATAGTCGGCAATGAGAACTGCAGCCATGTTGACAGATTCTCCCACCTCATAGACCAGTTTGTCTGTTTCAAAGCTTTGGAGATCAAAGTAGAAGGCGGCAGCAGGAATGGTAAGAAAGGAGAAGAGAATCAAGACTACCAGTATCGATGCCCTGTTTCTATGCTGCAATGTCAATACCACCAAGACGGTGTCTTGATGATGCCTAAAAAACCGCACACGGAACTAACGACAGGTTTAATTCCGGAGTTCTTCAGTTCCGACCTTGAATGGAGTGCTATCAATGGTAATTCGATTGAAGGATGCAATAGTCGAGTCAATTCAGGAAACTGAAACAAGGCGATTGAAACTGCTTAAGCTCTCTTCAAGGAGTGAGGGAGCGAGTATTTCTGTCGAGTTGCCGGATGCCCTTTCATCAACGATTGCTCCAAATGAACCGATTGGGGTCATCATTGACTCGAAACCCATTCCCAAGGGTGAGTCCGCCAGACTATATGTTGAAGGATCTGTTTTCAAGAGAAGCGAAGACAATGGCCTTAGAGTTGTTGGATCCATTGGAGGGTTAAGAATAGTCATCGACTTGGCCAAGGCAACTGCAAGTCAAATCAACACTTTTGCTTCAGAGAAATTCTACATGGTATTAAAGTGATTAGTGAATACGCATTCCGAATACTTTCGGTCATCTCTCATTCTCGGGGGGCCAGAAATATACATTCCAGAGCGTGTTCCATTCTATCCAGTGGATGGTTGAAGCCCGTTAAGAGAACAGCACTTGCCTGAAACGTAGTTAGGACAGTCTGTCAAGTCTTACTTGGGTGTGGTTTTTGACTGATGGAATAAGTGAAGCGTTTCAAAACTCTTCGGGAGTCTGTCCTGACTGTAGTGGTGCCCTAATAATCGATCGGGGACATGTTGTCTGCATGGAGTGTGGACTTGTCTATTCTAGAGAGTATGTCCTTCCAACGTATCAAATGGGAAGTGAGAATTCGTCAGATGGACCCGATGCAAGTATGTATGTGTCTCTAGGAAACCGGATGCATATAGTGGATGGACTTGGAAGCTATATTGGATATCACAAAGACAGGTACTTCCAAGATGCTCATGGTCAGGCTCTTTCTGCAAGGACCCAGAAGAAGTTCAGGCGTTTGAAAACAATATACAGCACACGAGTTCGAATTGGTAAGAATGAAGCAAAGTATCGAGCCCTCAGAACACTCAATCATGTTTCTAAACTTCTAATGTTGAACGAGCAAGTACGGGATCGTACAGCATATCTCTACAAGAAGGTGATATCAGAAGCGTCAGATAGTATCAGTAACAACATCCTTCTGATTGCAGTCTGCCTTCTTATGGCGGTAAGAGAATTCAAAGAGGAGGCGCCCATCACGCTCGAGGAGATTGCCAACGTTTTTGAAAAGTGTGGCCATAGAGTGAGTGTACGAGCCATGGTTCGAGAGGCCTTGCGCCTGCGATCTATAACCGGTTATGTTCCAGAGATTCGAAAGCCAGAGGACTATGTACCGCGAGTGGTTTCCATGTTGATGAACAATCCTAAGGTGCTAAGCAAGATACGATCCAGAGGGTGGAATCCACAGGATTATGAGTCTGAACTCAGGGATCAGATACTAGAAGTGCTCAAGATGGTTCCGGCATCGAAGCGTGGAGGGCGGAACCCATTCATCTTTGCAGTTTCGGCTGCTTATGCCAGCGATCGTTTGATTGCGGCTAGGCACAATACAAGGGCAGTGCTTACTCAAAGACTCACATCGCTTGCAACAGACGTTGCGGAGTATAGTATTCGAGACCATTATGGTATGATGAAAAGAATAGTCGAACCAACCAAGACAGTGGTATAGAGTTGTATAGGACCATATATAGCTGATACTAGTAGAGATAGATGAATCTGCTTGAGTGCGTTTTTCACCGCTCCAAGATTCTTCACGAGTCGCCTTCTGGGAGAGCTGCACTTCTGTGCCTGTGCGCGTCTAGATAGTGATCGGTGGTGAGATAGATGGCGAGTGGAATAAGAGTCATTCATTGTACATCAACAGGCTGTGATGAGTATGGTGGATTTCAAGACTGGATTCATCAGGATGCTGCAGGTGTGATTGGGGAAACAATAGACTCGGACACTGTTGTCATCATCGAACATCAAAAACGTTTGATGTATTTCCGTAGAGGAATGAACGCTAATGAAATGACTGAAACACCATTGCCAGAGGATGGATGGGAGTCTATCTACATTGGCGAGATGCAACCCATCTTGTTACAGATTGAGGAACTCAAAGGTCTTGTATGTAATGGCCCCTATTGTATGGTCTTTCTCAATGACTCTGAACAAGGAGCACGATTCTGTTTCCCGTTGCCGAGGGTCCAAACTCCATTGGAGTATTCTCTTCTTGAGACCCTGTCCACTGAAGTATTCAAGTTTCAACAGGAAGTAGACATTGTGCGGTTGACAATCGATCAACAGATAGACCAAGTGATTGATAACGTTACTCATCATTTGGCTTCTACGATTCCTGAACTGGATTGTGAAAAAAGAGAGTACATTTCAGAAATCGTGGCTCATCGATCGGTGGCTTTTGGGTCCTTCCTCCCATTTCTACTGATGGAAGAAACCGAAGAAGTGTTCTTAGACCGTCCGGGCACTTCTCTCTACTTCGACCATCAACGCTTTGGAAGGTGTCAGACATCTGTCGTCATTGATAGAGAATATGTTTCGCGAATCGTCACACTGATTCGCTCAGAGGTGAACCTTCATCTTGACCGAAGAAACCCGTCCTTGAAGGCAGACTTGACCATTCAACAGATGCCATTGAGGATATCGGCAAGTATCGAGCCACTGAGTCCAGAAGGGCTACATCTTGAGATTCGCAGAGCACGTAGAAGAGCCTTTTCGTTACGAGATCTCATAGCAAATGGTACTCTGACTGTGGAAGCCGCGTCAGTTTTGCTGCTAGCTGTTGTAAGTCGCTTCAATATCACCATAACTGGGGGACCAGGGGCTGGGAAGACAACCCTACTCAATGCCTTAGACATGGTTACACCTAGGGACTGGAGGAAGGTCTACATAGAAGATGCGTCAGAAAGTAGGACCATTGAGGGGCATCATCAAGTCAGGTTCAGTGTTGATCCGGTCGATGAGAGAGTCAGGAGTTTTACAAAGGAAGAAGAGATTGTAAAGTCCCTGCACAGATCACCAGATTACTTGATACTTGGTGAGATTCAAACTAGAGAACACAGTGAAGCACTGTTTCAGGCTGTTGTAGCTGGACTCAAAGTCATGCAGACATGTCATGGTGATTCTGCATTGGGACTCGTTTCCAGATGGAATGATGCTCATCGCATAGCAAAGTCTAGTATTGGGCTAATGGACTTGATAGTGACCATTGAAAGATTTCAGCCGGGAAGGTCTCGGAGGCGTGTCACTGAAATATCAGAGATTTGTAGGGATTCAAGAGATGGGTTTGTACACTTCATTGGATTGAATCAGGTATATACACACCGAGATGGCATGGTTGGAAGGTGGTCTCCGAACGGTCCTTTCATGAGAACCGCGAAATCTCTGGGCTTGTCTAGTCATGAACCTGCTCTGAAAACCTTGATGGATTTGATCAGAAGCGGATTGGATCTGGAATCCAATCTATCAAATAGACCATTTCTATACAATGCACACCCCATGGAGAACTTGACTCAGATCTAACTACTTAGGACCTTAAATCGCTCCGTCTGTGTACTTGATGTTGAGTGAGATGTAATAATGAGTGAACCGAGAATTACGAGGAATGAAGATGGGGGACCTCTCGTTGAAGAGAGCCTTCTCCTAGGGCTTGCTGTCGTTACTGTGTCTATTGTAATTGCAGTCATCCTTCAAGCAACCGGATGGGCACAGGGGATAGTTGAGCAATTATTCCAGATTCTGAATGATAGCTGGAATGATCTTGCTCATCTTCTTGGAACACCATAGCTGTCGACGCCAATGTTCCACTCACGGAGTGGTTGGAAACACTTGGTCTAGAATGGGTAGACAGCTGCTGTCGAAAACCGTGACAAAGCTAGACATTGATTAGTTAGATCTTTGAAGGAAGACCATGTTCACTGTATCACAGGCCGCACTATGGTTGGGAGTGTGTGTCAGAAACATCCAGCAGTGGGACATGCGAGAGGCCCTTGGTCATTCCAAGTACTCCGTCTGGACAGTGAATCCACGATACACCTCTCAGACCTGTCATGTGTGTGGGGAGAGAGGGATACGAGTAGAGGGTGCGACTTCCACCACCGAGAGGAAGGGTGGAGAGTACTTCTACTGTGCAGAGTGCGATGCGCACTTTCATGCTGACATCAATGCAGCAAGAAACATAATGCATGTTCACCCAGGACCCAGTACCGTTGCTGGGCGGACAACCTAGACTTGTCTAGGTCTGTCTAGAAAACAATCAACGGTGATAGTTCCACCTTATTATAACTGCTTTCCAGAATAGTTCATCATCCGTGGGGAAAGGCTTATTTGTTGGCCACAATGAGCCACTCGAGTCAGGGACTGACATGACATAGCTCCGGTAGTGTAGTCCGGCCCAGCATGGGGGACTCTCGATCCCCCGACCCGGGTTCGAATCCCGGCCGGAGCACCATTCTTCTCAAATGAAGCGTGATTTCCGGACGAAGGCTGGAATGACTACTAGAGCCACCGAACCCATTAGGGTAAGAAGAATAACTTGAGGACCGAGACCCTCTGAAGAGAGAATCTCTGACTCTGCTACAAACAAGTCGAATGAACCAGCGGCTGCAGCAATGGACCAAGTGGAATTGATGTGATAAGAGAGCGCATGGAAACCTTGAGAGACAGGGATTGGAAGGTGCAATTCAATCTGGCCTTGCTGCATGGTCATTATGTCAAAGGTGTATGACTGCCATTCGAATGATACCATGACACCGTGTAACAGAGTCCCATTGAGAGCTTTCAGTGTCATTTTGACAAATACCTCCTTCAATGGGGGGATGATTTCACTGTGTGTGACTGTCAGGTTCGTGGGCATCTGTCTGGTCACTTCGACTAGATAGTCATATTGGGCGTGCATCTGGAACTCAGAGGAAGTGCCTTGATAGAAAAAAGATATGTTGTGAGATCCTTCAACATTGGGGACTCTTGTTTCTAATGTGACAATGCCGTTCATATCTGTCTTAGCGGTTACAAGAAACATACCATCAAGAAACACAATCACCTGTGAATCTGATAGATTCCCTTGCCAGTCACTCAATCGAGTTTCAAGTGTCACGTTCTGATAGGGTGAGGCGTAATGTTCTACATTGCTAAATAGCAGTTCGATGTCGGGCTTTGACCATACGACGATAGTCATCGAAGTACTTCCGTTGACAAGATAGTCATTGCCCATACATTCAATGGCAATAGTATGAACTCCCACGGGGGCTTCTATGGAGAAACTAATCGTGGTGAGATTTGAACCATCCTCGAAGTATCCAGTCGAAACAGACGCACTTGAGAGATCATGTATGCTCAAGAGAAGATTTGGAATTGGTCTGCCGAGGTTGTCTCTGACGGAGGCATTCAGGAGCAACACATTCCCGATATATGCAGTTTCAGGGGTTTCTATGTGTATGTAGACTGGACTCAATACGGTCAAAGGGAGTGTATGAGTCGTCTGTGTGTATCTCTCTGTACCGGAGTACTCTATAGTAATCACGTTATGTCCTAACATGAAGTCATTATCAATCGTGATGGATATTGTGCAGTTTCCTTGACTATCTGTGGTTGCTTTGGTCAGAAGGTGTCCATTAGTGTACAATCCCAGCTCAGAATCGGAGAGACTTCCTTCCGAACTCGTCAGGGAAACTTGAAGACTCAGGACATCACCAAGAAGCAAGGTGGAGTTTGCTCCGTCATTGGTTCGTATTATTGAGGGAATCTTGTACATTCCAATTGAGATGTTTGCTTGAGAGCCCACGAGAAATGAGTCTTGATCTGGTGAATACGATAGAGTGATTGTGTTTTCGCCCAGACTTAGCCATGTGGTATTGCACACCAGCTGGAGGAGTGCTACCCCCGAAGAGTTTGTGGTTGTTGATGTGATGATGTCATGTTCTTGCAGTATCATTACCACTGCGTCTTGAATAGGATTCCCTACATCATCAACCAGTGTCACTAGGATTTCTATGGAATCGCTAGGAGCAAGAACTTGTTCGACCTTGTTAGGTGTCAATCGTGTATAGGCCACTATTCTTAGGTTTGCTGTTTGGAACGAAGGAAGCAGGAATAGAGACTCATTTCCGCGGAAGGTTGCGTTGATTACTGTTAAACCCAACGGGTGTGAGGAGGGAATGGCCCAAGTGAACAGGGCGACTCCCTGTGCATCGGTCTGATTTGTTCCAAGCAGTGTATTGTGGGTCTGGTCATAGAACTCAACCTCTTGCCCAGAAACAGGATCGCCAAACGTTCCATTCTGAAGAAGCGTTATGGTGATTTCAATGGTTTCTCCACGGACGACCGTGATTTCATTTTCTGCAGAAGCAAATCGACCTTCTTGCGCACTGATTGAAAGGCATAGCATCACTGTAAGAGCTATTGTTAGTGATACGAGAATCTGGTTTCTCAGTTCAATGCACCTTTGAGTCGTCAATTGGAGGCCTAGGTTGGCAGATTATTGTGGGATACTTGATTCTTTTAATCTCCTACAACGCGATGTGACGTGTTGGAGTGCTTTGGGGGAGTTCATATGCTGAAGGCAAAGACAATGATTGGACTCGAACTGCTATGTTGTGCGGGGTATATCTTCAATGGTATCAGGCCACTTCGTTCTGTCAATGGCTGCTAGGCTTAGCATTCCTCAGAATCACAGTGAACTTCTGAAGAAACTGTGGGCGGGAAGTATTGTGTTTCTTGCTTCGTGGTTTGTTGGTTTCTATGCCCTGCCACTTGTTCTGCACTTCTCACCTTATTTCATTCCTTTGAAGTCCGCGGTTGAAGGGATTGTTTGCACCTCATCCTTTGTGATGTCTGTGCTATATGGAGCCCATTGCAGCAGAGTGAGTGCTCCAGAAATCGAATTCGAAGACACATACCTAATTCTCCGCAATGAGGAACACATCATTGGAACCAGCTGTTTGGAAATCGAGTCGATTCCAGGTTCAGTGTATGTGTCCGAAAGTGGCAGTCCAAGATACAACGAGAGCATTCTGCTAGCATTGAGATCGGGCATGGATGATTCGGTGAGTATTGCGTTCGAGGTGGGGGTTGTGAATTCCAGTCCCTTCATGCGCTTCTTCATATCGACACGAGCTCGTAGTTTGGATGAAGTACGAAGGCGCATTCGAAGAGAATCTACTAGAATAGAAGCTATCCTTCTTGCTTCTCTGGGCTCTGTGAACCTCTCCATGTTGGAGGGTGACTCATTGAGTCGAGCCGTCTTTCAACATCGAATGGGTTTTGGAGCAAGAGACAGAGAGGAGAGAGTGACGTCGCTGTTTATTGTACGAGGAAAACCCAGAGTATTCCCGCGAAGTGACGCGTCTCAGGTCGGGACATTCCTATCAACGCTCCTGAAGCAAGGAATATCAGCTAGTATGACCTGTGTCTTTTCGGGTGCTGGTGCAGGTAGGGAGAAGAAACGTCTTGAGAGCAAGTGGAGAACGATTCAATCTAAGGAGAAGCGAAAAGAGGATACATTGTCAGATTATACTGAGAAAAAGAGGATCATCAATCAATATGAAGAGATAGAGGACAACGTGGGCTGGTTCAACACATCTGTGTATTTTATCGTGGTGGCAGATTCCGAGGATGATCTCGAAATCTCTCAAGAGAGTGTTAGGAGCTTAGTGCTGTCCATTTGGGCAGAGGGAAACTCTCTTAGGCTCTCACCCGAGAATGTCACCGAGAGAACTCGTCTACGGCTGATATCGCGAGTACTGCTCAAGAAGATGCGAATACATGCTAGCCGACTTGTTTCATTCGTAAACACTCCCGTGCAAAAGCTTCCAAGAATGCTTGCTAATCAGTTGATAGAGTTTCCCGTCCCACCTCAACATCTGGTGAGTCATGAACTCACGATTGGAAAGGTTGTCTACGATGGGAGACCGCTTTCTACGGTGGGATTGAAGCTTGAGTGGCTGCGAGAACATGTTGTAATTCTTGGAGCTACAGGAACCGGTAAGACGACACTGGTGAAGCGCATTGTTGCAGAGGTCTCTGCTCACACCGATGTGCCTTGGTGGATATTCGATGTGAAGGGTGATGAGTATTCTCAGCTCGCACGAATTACGGATGCGAGTGTACTGAGGCCTGGATTGGATTCCTCATTTGTTGTTGATTTGTTGGATCCGGAGTGTGGAAACGGAGAGAACTCCCCTCACTCCACCTTTGTGCTATTACGGGAACTACTAAATGAACGCGGTGAGTCATCTGAGCTGTCTCCGGCAATGGAAAAACTCCTGCGGAGTGCAGTGTTAAAGGCATCTGAAAATATTGAACAGGGCAATTCTTTGAAACAGTTAGAGGAACAGATAATCAAGCTGGCAGGCAACACTAGAACGGGAATTATGACGAGAGACGCTCTTCTTAACCGACTTGAGATTCTCTTTCGTGAACCACTGGGATCGATTCTTTCCGGAGGCCCGAAATCGATTGACATTTCGAAGCTTCTTCAAAAGCGAGTAATCTGTGATTTGCGCCACGTGGCAAGAAAAGGAGGCATGGAATCTGCACGATTTCTATATAACCTGATTGCAAAGCGAATCTTCGATTATGCAATGAAGCGGGGGATTGTTCCGGGTCTTCACCATATTGTCGTTCTTGAAGAGGCGAGCAATCTTGTTCCTGAGAGCTACATCAGACACTCATCCGCCGATGTGACAACTGGAGAGTCCATGGTGATGTTGCAGCGTGCGACTGGACAGGGTGTCATTGTCGTTTCAACCAGACCGAATATCTCTTCGAACATTCTTGCTAATACGTCAACCAAAATCGTGTTTCGCCTACCCTACGATAGTCAGGAAGGGGCAAAGTTCCTATCCCTGAATGAGGAACAAGAGGTGTATCTGAGAGGGATGCAGAGAGGTAGAGCTCTTGTTGCAATCCCGCACGCTGAAACATTTGAGATTGCCACCGAACCTTTTGACATCAAGGAGATCGAACCCTCTGAGCACGCTGTCTGTGTCATGCCAGACACTGAAGAGATTGAGCATGGCGAAGCAATCACTGATTTGAACATTCAGAGTGAGGAGGAAAACACTGGAACTCCACACGGACTTGTGTTTGACAGGATTGGTGAGATTGCAAGTCATTTGGTGGCCCATCTTGCTTCTGCTGAGAGTGCAACGGAGAATGAGCTTCGTCGACTAATCTTCTCTCTTGACTCGAGTATTCGACCGGAGGACGTATCTGCACTGTTACGCAACTTGGTATCTCTTGGCACAATCGATCGAGAAACGATATCACTGGTTACGGGAGGCGTGTTATTCACCCTTCCAGGGAAGGGACTTGAAGCTATTAGAACTGTGATTCTCAAGTATGTTGTGGATAGGTTAGAAAACAAGGACGATGTGAACATCTCGGATATCGGATTGAAGCTTCCGGATTTGATTATCAACGAACGAGCGGTTCTCATCGTCCCACAACATCTCAAGTCGTCGTCATTGAGTGCCGCTGTAGAACGAATTGATAAATGCATGGAAGAACTCGGGACGGGAATATCTGAGCTGTTTGTTATTGTGAGAGGGAGTGTTGCAGCGGCAAAGCTGAGAGAGCTCTTGAGAGGTAGTGATCGGTTCGATGCGGTGACTGTTGTGTCTGCCTTTCCCAGTTCTATGGAATCTATGTTAGAGAGTCTCAATCATGGAACCTCTACTGAAGCTTTGGAATCCAAGCAGTCTGAAGAACGAGAGATGAGGGCGGATGATGGTGTTCTTCTCGAATCCATTCATGACATGGGAACGGCAACAAGTCGAGCCGTGCAGATTCGACTCTGGTTTGGATTGATACAAGATTTCGTAAACCTCTCTGAGGGGGTAACCGAATGGGAGATGCTTCTCAGCTTCATTGAAACCACGGCCTTACAGTCTTTGAAGGGGAGAAGTGCACCATTGACACAAGAGGAAGGAAGAAGAGCCCTTACTGAACTCCTCGCTGACGAGGTTCTTACAGCTGTTCGCATTGGCGTGAAGTCAGAGTTTGTCGGCATCAAGCGGGGCTTGTGGGTGGTCAATTCTTCTGTTCTAAAAGAAATCAAGGAGCGTGTCCTAAGACACTTCGAGCTTGAGTTTGGAAAGCGTGATGTGAAGTTCCATAAGGACCATGGCTACTATGACTTCTGTGTTGGGAACACATCGTATGTGATCTTCCCAAACCAGCAGCAGTTGAACACCCTCTTGAATCTCCATAGCGATGTTGCATGTAGAAAGTGTGAGTCGACTCGTGTAGTCTGCATTCTCTCAGCATCGGAATACCTTGAGGACAGTGTAGTGACTCCTAGGAATTTAGTGATAGTGACTCTAGATGACAATGTCATGGCCTTGACAACATGATATGAGTGTGTCACTCACTGATTGTTGTGCAGATTGTGGATTCATCATCGAGTAATCTGGTAAGCCGTCCAGGAACGGATAGGTTGAAAATACGTACCTGTGAGTCCCCTCTGGCTAACGACATCAGCTCCAACAGCTTCCTGTGCATACCTCCGGTCACATCGGTACTGGACGACGGACCTGCACTCTCAAGTATCTCATCGATGTTTGACTTATTGATCTTGGGAATCAGTGTTGCATCTGTGTCTATTGAGGGGTTTGCTGAGAATATGCCATCCACGTCCGTTCCTATGAGGACTCGACTTGCATTGAGTTCCTTCGCAAGATGTGCGACTATTGTATCACCACTCAAGATGGATGCCCCACGTACATCATCCATACATACGTCTCCGTGAATGATTACTGCAATGTTTGCGTCCAAGACTCGGATTAGAGTGTCCAATGGAAAACTCAGGATTTCTCCATCCTTCATGATTACGAGGGGGAATGGAGGAATGACGACTGACGGAATACCGACATGGTTTAGTTGTGTTTCAATCTCCAAACTCAGGAGGGACATATTGTGTCGGATGAGTGGGATTCCTGATAGGAGTTCCTCGAGATCTGTATCAGTGCGTCCGTAACCATAGGCATGAGCGGCTTGATGACCATGTGCACCACCCCCCAGAACAACGATTAGTTTCTCTCTGCAGTGCCGGAGTTCCTTGGCAATCCTCAAGACGTTCTCTTTGTCAATCTCGGGAGGTGACTTTCTCTTCTTGGTGATGACAGAACCACCAAGCTTTATGACTGTCAAAGGACTCAATATCATCACGCACAACTCTACGCTATTGATGATTGCTTTATGGACATTCCTGATTGTTACAGTTGAATGCGCTTCCAAGTATTCACAAGACAAGCTTTTTATCCACTTCACATGCGACGATAGGCTTGGAGTCCCCTGACTGTATCGAGGAATGAAGATGACTCAGCGAGCACGAATTAGACTTTCCAGCACAAGCACTGAACACCTAGATGGTGTCTGCAACCAAATCAAGAGGATAACCCGAAAGACAGGTGTTCGCATGTCAGGCCCAATACCCCTTCCTACACGTAGAATGATTGTTCCTACAAGGAAGACTCCATGTGGACAGGGATCAGAGTCTTGGGACAAATGGGAGATGCGAGTTCACAAACGGTTGATAGATATCGATGCGGATGAACGTGCCATCCGGCAGATAATGCGTGTGAGAATTCCGGACTCCGTCTATATCGAAATTGAACTGACTGGCTAACAGATAGATGCAAACTCTTTTTGCAGTATTCTGCAATGCATCTGTACCTGCTCAAGAAGGTATTGGCAAATGTGTGGTATCATCGGAGTGGTCCAGAGGCGCGGAGAGGTTGCATCATTTCTACACCAAGCTTTGAAGCGTCTCGAGTACAGAGGTTATGATTCGGTAGGTGTTACCACAATTTTCCAGGGACGCTTGTATGTAAAGAAAGACAAGGGGAGAATTGAAGAGGTTCATCACAGACTCGATCTCGATGATATGCCCGGGTCAGTTGGAATCGGTCATACCCGTTGGGCAACTCATGGCATTCCAGCTATGCACAATTCCCATCCACATTTCGACTGTAGTAGAAAGATTGCAGTTGTTCACAATGGCGTCATAGACAATTTCATTGAACTTCGAAAGGAACTCACTGCACGGGGTCACAAGTTCACTTCTGAAACAGACACCGAGGTCATCCCCCACATGATTGAAGATTATCTGAACGAAGGACTTGACCTTGAACATGCCATTAAGAGAGTCACTGAAAGAATAGAGGGGACGTATGCCATCGTAGTGATTTCATCCTCCGAAGAGGGAAAGATAGTCTGTACCCGGGACGGAAATCCATTGGTGATTGGGACACGAGAGGGGGAGTCCTACGTATCTTCAGACATCCCAGCGTTTCTTCCCATGACCAACGACATGATTCTCCTTCTGGATGGTGAAATCGCTACGCTGACTGCTGAAGGTGTTGTCATTCGGAAACTAGAAGACATGGGAAAGACTGTCAGACGTGATTCCATACGAATCAGTTGGACAGCAGACCAGGCTCAGAAAAGTGGCTATCCACACTTCATGCTGAAGGAGATTCATGAGCAACCAGATGCCGTCAGAAACACATTGAGACTACAACCAGAATCGATAAACAAAGCTGCTGAAATCATCCACTCATCAAGGAATGTCTATATGCTGGCTATGGGTACTTCTGGACACGCAGCCAGAGCCGGCCGGCACATGTTTGCTGCATTGGCAGGCCGACTTCCGATCTTTGAGCTAGCAAGTGACTTCTCTGATACTGTGTGTGGTGCCTTGTCAGAATCTGATTGTATTGTTGCCATAACCCAGTCCGGAGAAACAACTGACACGATTAGCGCTGTTAAGTATGCCAAGAAGTACGGGGCGAGGGTTGTTGCGATCACAAACGTTGTTGGTAGTTCTATCACACGACTGGCTGATCATACTGTCATTACGCAAGCTGGACCTGAAATTGGGGTTGCTGCCACAAAGACATTCATGGTACAACTGACATCCTTGGCCCTCATCGCACTGTTTCTGGGAAGGATGACGGGATTCGTTGATGAATCTATCATCAAAACCAAAGAGGACTCCTTACATGATATGGGGGACATCGTTTCAGAAACCATCTCACGGAATGAGGAGCCAGCACGGCGTTTGGCTCAACTAATGCACTCCAAACCCAGTTTGCTCTTCTTAGGAAGGGGAGTATCTATGGCCACAGCTGAAGAGGGGGCATTGAAGCTGAAAGAGATTGCCTATAACCATGCAGAGGCCTATTCAGCCGGAGAGTCAAAGCACGGTCCTATTGCTCTTGTACAGGACGGGTATCCGGTGATTTTTGTTGCGCCCAGAGATGGTACCAGAAGCAGACTCATTGGCAATGTCATGGAGATGAAGGCCAGGGGAGCATTGATAATTTCCGTCATTGAGAAGGGGGATGATGAGCTTGCGAGCCTTTCGGATTATACGTTTGAGGTCCCGCATCATGTCGAACCTGAGTTCTCCACAATGGCGTACGTAATCCCACTTCAGCTGTTCAGCTACTACATGGCTTTGAGCAAAGGGTATGATCCAGATAAGCCTAGAAACTTGGCAAAATCTGTCACTGTTCTTTGACGGCCTTATATTGTCGGAAGAACTAAGTCTGTGTGTGGATGGCAGATGATTCTAAGCGTTCTTCTCAGTCCGCTGACTGACTTTGCGAATCTGATTGCTGAGTACTTTGCAGAGATATGGGGTTTTCTGATCTTCATTGGAAACATCTCTGCTTTCGTTGTCGTCTTAGTAGGTGCCATTCTCTGGTTCACAGAGGTCAATATCAAGAGGGGAAGGGGACTTGTGTTTAGCGGAATCTTACTCGCGGTGATTGTTCAGTATTTCGTGTTCTATCCCCCAAGTTTTGTACTTATCAGCTGAGTCCGGATCTAGACTAATTCACTCAAAATCGTGTCAAGCACTTGACACAGTCTATCGATGTCTTCTAGTGTATTATAGACATGCAGTGATACTTGAACCAATCCGTTTCGGGTTAATTGGTTCAAGAGTGGGTGGGCACATATGAGACCGCTTCTTACAGCAATATCTGATTCGTCAAGAAAGAGTGCTATGTCATGACAACTGATATCACTCTCTGGTGAAACATCGAATCCAATGATGGTGTTTCTATCACTTGGAGTGCCGTAGATCTTGATTCCATCAAACTCTCGTAGTCGCGATAGTAGATGGCTTGATAGTGTTCTCATATGCTTGAACAGTCCTTGGGAATTGAGGTTGGACAGGTAATCTAGCGATGCTCCCAAACCTGCTATTGCTGGAATATTGATGTATCCAGATTCGTAGCGGTCTGGTGGAAGTGCAATTTCAAAGGATTTGTCTTCAACGCCAGCAACTCCAGATCCCCCTATTATACCAGGGTGGTAGATTTCGTTGACAATGGGGTTTGTCCACTGGACAGTGAAACCGGGAGGAGCCATCAAGCCAATATTGCCCGAGAATAGCACTACATCACTGTTGATAGATGTCAACGATATCTCTGAAGCCCCAACCGATCTCGTCGCATCAGTGAGAAGAATGGTTCTGTGTTCATGAACTGTTTTTGAAATTGAGTCAATCGGATTCTGGCGTCCAATGCCTGGAGCAACCGTCCCAATCGCAACAATTCCCACTTGGTCATCTAGAGTCTTGTCAAGAGAACTCAAGTCTAGAAGCCCGTCATCATCTGTTGGGACAATCTCCACGTCCAATCCTAATACTTGGGCCGCACGAAGAAGAGGGACATATACCGAGTTCTCTTCGCTCTGACCAATTACTATCTTTGATTGGCCATACTCTTTCCACTTGTAGCCGAAAGCAATAGATGATACGGCGCACGGCAAGGACTTTTGGAATGACATTTCCGCAGGTTGTACTGAGAAGAACTCGGCGAGCTTCTTCCGAGATTCTTCCACGACTGTTGCGCCTTTGACAGCCAGACGATGAGCTCCTTTCCGGGAGGATACGACTATGTGACTGAGGAACTCTGTTGTTGCGTCTACTGCAACCCGGGGAATCAGTGTTGTGCTGCTTGAGTCAAAGTAGGCAAGGAGTGGGATTTCCTTATAGATATCAAAGTCGGATTTCACATCGAGAGTTCGTGACATGGCTTCTTGATGAGCAGATTTCTTTAATATTGTAGCGCAATCATGGGGACTGATGATTCCTAATACATGTTTCATGGAGGGATACTTCGTCCGGTCAAAGGAGAATTTGATTTTCGAAATCAAAGGGAATGTTCACCCAAGAGGTAGAGTCATTGCGTACTTGCGCTATGTGCCGGATGAGAATTTGGAGGGACAGTTCAGGAAGGTCTATGATCTTCAAGAACGGGAGTTACTGCTCAGAAGAAGATATCCCAAGTATCTCTGGTGGAGTGATGTGTATGGAAGGGTGCTTCAATCTGTAGATTATGGTAGCATCGTAGAAGTGCTAAATCCAGTTCAGTCACTTGATATCTTTCGCAAGACATCGCAGATACCTGAGATTGTCGAAACTGCGGTGTTTCTGTCTCAACAACTCGTTAAGGGAAGTGAGATTCCGTGGTCGAGCCTGGGAGTTACAGGTTCGGTACTGACGGGTACAACTACTGAGGTTTCGGATGTTGACTTGGTTGTCTATGGTGAGAGGGAGTGTAGGAAGCTCCATGGTTTTCTCAGACGTAATCCTGAGTCCATTTTTGGAATGGAGAGATACACTGGTAGTGAACTTGAGCGCCTTGTGAGATTCAGGTGGCCAAGACTTGAGGAGTATCACAACATATTGAAACCCATTGAGGCAGAGAAAGTGCTTCAAGGTCGCTTCGAAGGGCGTGACTTCTACATTCGGCTTGTGAAAACTTGTGATGAAGTGGGGAGTGAGTATGGGAGCAAGATGTTCCAGTATGTGGGGAGGGACAATGTGAGATGTAGGATAATTGACGCCTCACAGAGTATCTTCACTCCGTGTAGGTATATTGTTGAGGACCTGTCGTCAGATCACAAGATTGTCGAACTAGTCAGCTACCGCGGTCGTTTCACTGAACATGCTAACACAGGGCAACTTGTAGATGTTTATGGAAGGATTGAACGCGTCGTGAACACGCATTCGGGATTATATCATCATCAGGTGGTTCTGGGTGAGAATCCAGAGGACTATCTACTACCTAGACTATGATGAATTTCACAAATACAATGATTCACAGGAAGTGGTTGTGAATGGCGCCTTTATTGTGAACACTTTCTTGCAGATAGGGAGTATAGAATTGCATTGCTGTTTTTGGACCATGATAAACCCCATACATGTTGTGAATGGATACACCCCTTCGTTTCCACTGGAAATGGGTTATCAGACATATGAATTCCCCATCATCTCATTCACAATGTACATAACTTTGTGAACACTTAAACCACTGGAACGTGTTCTAATTCTCTGGTTTCGGGGTCGGATATGTCTGGTATTCTCGATATCGGCGCTATAAGAGTGCGACCACAAGAGAGACTGGGTGGACGAGCTGTGTTCCATTGGAAATACATTATCTGTCTCTTATCCCAGTATTGCTGATTCACATACTCACACTTATTTGCAGACATAACAAATCTTGTTGTGAATAGCAAGAATGAGTGAAATATGATGGGAGAAGAAGCTCGAACGAACTATGTGTATGAGTTCACTTATAGTTCCGCGCCGGGGCTTCGTGAAATCTTCCAATGCAAATATGTCAGTCCAAGTGAAGCATTGAAGCGGTTTGAGAAGATCTTGGCCCTGACCGAGTCACCCTTTGATTTCAAGATAGTTGTTTCTGATGAAACAATGGCTCAAGAATCGAGCTTCCAAGTGAAGGGTGGCAGTGTCGAGGAAATGTTGGCGAAGTTTCGGGTCTTTCTGGAAACAAGCACAGGGTATGTCTTTTGTGATGAAACTGAAGAAATTGTTGATGGTACACGATATGATCAGGTGAAGGTGGAATCGCTCAGCAACTATGACAAGATGCGTTTGATTATCTATGCCTCTTTCAAGCACGGCAAGTTTTCATCTCTAGATGTCGCGGAAATCTATGAAGACACTTTCATGGAGGACCTTCCGAAGAGCACTGCCTCCACATATTTGGCACGTATGTGGAACAGTGGCAAGGGTCATCTTGAACGATACGGTAATCGTTCTGGGTATACATACAGATTGAAGACAGAGGCGAGTGATGTGCAGAGGGAAGTCAGGAGAGCTGAAGAGGTCCTTGCCGCAATTCAGATGAGAATCCACGACTGACTCTTCAGTATCTCAGTTTACCTCAGATGCTTCACAAGTCCATGACTCGCTCTTCAAGTTTGATGTTCATCTGTTCAAGTTCTTGAAGGACGGGTTCATAGATTTCAGCAATTATCGGTCTATGAACACCAGTGAGCTTAATCCTGCCTTCGAGAATCATCCGGCTGGCTATGGCCACTGGAAGTGCGACTGTCCTTGACATGGAGCTGTCACCATTTGGAATTCCGTAGTCAACCATTGTGGAAGTTATCTTCTGCTTCTTGTCTGGGTATTCTGCCAGAAACTCATGATGCATTACGATCATGTCCCGCTCGCCAGGAGCGTATTGAAGCTTCTCCTCAAAGAGGGCACAGAGTGCATCGAGTGGACATGTTATGCCGGCAGGAATTGGCTTGTCTTCGAACAGGCCAAGCCAGTCGAACCTAGAGATAACAGGGCTTGTCACAGGGATTCCGCAGGCTCTAGCAACAGCAGCTCGAATATCCTCACCATCACCCACTAACTTTGCCATGAGACCTGCGTATGTCATACCATCAAGAGGCTGCTCCTCCAGACTCAGGAGCCCGATGTCAGCAATCTTCTTGAGAGTCTCACACCAGCCTTGATTCCTAAGAGTTCCTCGAAGCATAGTCTTGGTTTCCCGAATGTTGTAGATGTCGATGTACGAGAGACTGTCTCGGTTCGGATAACCCTCGAAGGTTCCCATTCCAGGGATTTCTATAGGTTCACAATTGTCAAAGAGGTCGGGACCTAGGATAGTGACCTCTTTTCCGTTTCGGAGAAAAGATGCATCATTCCGTCCCGCCAGTAGAACACCTCTAGGGCTCCAGGACAGTTTGTAGCCAAATGGATTGTTGTTTGCGTCTGGTGCAGGAAGACCTCCGGTGAATGATGTGAAGCTGGCAATCTTTCCGCCAGTGTTATGAACACGATCAATAATCTTCATTGCGCTCATGTGGTCTATTCCTGGATCAACACCACACTCGTTCAGTAGTAGGACACCTGCTTTCTTTGCTTCATCGTCCAATGCCTGCATCTCCTCAGAAATGTAGGATGTTGTGCAGAATGGCTTCTGGTGCTTTAGAGCAACCTTTGCAGCCTTCACATGGAATGTATATGGCAGCAACGAAGCGACTAGATCCGAATTGGCTGTGAGCTCTTCGAGCAAATCGTCGTCCGTTGCTATGTTGAATGCGATAGCGGAGGCATTTTTGCATCCGACAATCAGACGCTCGGCCTTGCTCTTTGTTCTGCTGGCCACGGTTACGTGGTATCCATGTTCACAGAGATAGTGAATGAAGGGACGGGCGACAAGCCCTGCCCCAAGACAGAGTACTTTCTTCATTGGATTTGAGACCTCCTATGGAAGATATTCTTGTAGATATTGGTAGTTGTTAGTCAGTTTCCCCCGATAGACGATTATGGCATCCTTGATCTCTCTCGGAAGGTCGAGCTCAGAGAAGTCACTTTGGAAGTCGGCTCTTGCCATTGACGGTATGAAATCTAGAAGCGTTTCACTGAAAGAGGTGGACGATTCGCGAGGAAGTTCACACGGTAAGTTATCCACAGCCACAACGATCGGGCCGTTTCCATCGACTCCAAGTCTTGTTTGGCCATCATCGACCAGGTACACGAATGCAGGTTCTCCGGGAGTTGTGCAGTCTACGGTAAACTCTATGGCGCCCTCTATGTCGCACGAAATGTCACCGACAACACGAAGTCTGCGTTTCGTATCCTTCCAATGAGCCCTGATGAACTCTTTTGATACAAGTCGGGGGTACTTTGCACTCCAGTAAATGCAATTCATGAGAACGGTCAGATATGGGATGTACTTCTCAAAAACGCCCTTGTATTTTGAGGACCCACTGGCGTAGTAGTCTTGCAGATTGAACATGCTTGTTTCGGAGATAGGCTCGACCATATGCTCCTCCTTGAACACACATTTGTAGATCAAGTCGGTTCTTGCTTCCAGACCATCCAGATCCTCAGGACTGACTTCTTGATGAGGGATGATATCGAAGATTTCTTGTGCCCCCCGGGATACATGTCCATATCCTGCGAATCCCACGACGAGTGGCGCCAATGAGGACGGAATACCATCCCTCTTGATTCGTTCCGAGAGTTTCTTGAATTCACCCTTCACGCCATCAAGACCTGCTAGATCCATTGTGGGAGTCATCCCTGAGAATGGATTGGGTTTGAGTTCTTCGACGTCGAGTCGCTCGCCTAGAATCCGAAATGTGTCTGAGATGCCGGCCATTCCTGCCCAGTTGCCGAAGAAGACCAATCTTCTTCCCTTGTCATCCACTATGCGTTCGTAGTCAATAAGAGTGGAACCCGTTTCTAGTATGTGCTTTAGCATGGGCATGTTGTATTCTTGACCCTTGATTGTATGACTGAAGAAAACGTAGGCGATGTCCGGCTCAAAGAAATCGATTGGCATCTCCTTCACTCCCAGTACCACTTGGACACCACTGCCCTTCAATGGAGAGATTGTGGCCCCAGCTGATCGATATTCATCCTCAGAGAATGCTCGTTGAGTACTAGGTTCTACAACAAATTCGATGTGATGAGTAGAGTGTAGATCCCTCACATGGCTCGGGACCACAGCCACCCTTGTTTCAAAGGGTTTCTCCTCTTTTCTCAGGCCAATCTTGTTCATCTCTATTCCTCCGTTCTGGCAGTAGTAGTGAGAAGATACTTGAAATCGCTGGCTAGATACTCACGCTTTAACCTTTCCCTGTAGGCGATATTGTATTACAAGTATTGAAAATGGGAACACGTGTTCTTGTGTTGTCTGGTGGTTCAGATGTTTATCTATCTGTATGACTGTAAGAATGCTCGAAGCGCCAACGCTCGTAGAGTTGCCTTTACAAAGGAGCTCTACGGCTATACGTATTCGTGGAGGACAAAGACGGGGCTTAAGCAACAACGAAAACCAGGTCTCATCGATGAGTGTGTCGGATCGCGGGCTGTTGCAAACTCCGCAATCCTCGTTCCTGATCAACACCGACCTCTCTTTGATTCCCTGTTCTCCATGTACGAAGACATTCTGACTTTGCGAGTCTTTAGAGTTGAAGAAACAGTAACGGAGTGATACGTGTATTACAGTTTGGAACACGTGTTCCAGTGTGTCATGCCCACATAACACCCCTTGATTTCGTGTGGAACTGATCTGTGGAGTAGTTTGCAGCGTAGTATTGTATGTATAATAAAAATGGAGATAAAAGGCAGCTTCCTAAAGCGGTATTTATACTTACCTGTTTCAAACCGTATAGATATTTGGCTGAGATTTCTACTGGAAACCAAGGGGTCTGGTTGGTGTTGGAACACATGTTCTAACTCCTTCTTGATCCACTGAATTCAGTGGAATACATGTTCTAAATATTCGCACAACCACAACACTGATACCTCAGTTGTCTTCCGTCATGCCATTCACAACAATCACAGTGTGGAGGATCAAACTTGGCAAAGCCAATGGACTTGCTGAAGGATGAACCGGGACGGAAGGTTCTTCTGCTGGCTAATGAGGCGATCGCTCGCGGTGTCTTGGAGGCAGGGGTACGCCTTGTAGCGTTGTACCCTGGAACTCCAAGCAGTGAGATTGGAAACAATTTGACCTTCATGGCTCCTCGTATTCCAAACTTCTACTTCGAGTTCAGTGCGAACGAAAAAGTCGCTCTTGAGGTGGCTGGATCTGCAGCGGTAGCTGGCGTCCGATCAATGATGGTCTGCAAGGGGCCGGGTCTCAATGTAGCCGCTGACCCGTTCTTTACATTACCATACATTGGGGTCCGTGCAGGAATGGTCATAGTTGTTGCAGACGACCCTGGAATGTGGAGTTCTCAGAATGAGAATGACAGCAGATACTACGCCCTCATGGGCAACATGCCAATGATGGAGCCGTCCGACCCGATCGAAGCAAAATCCATGCTCCTTGAAGCTTACACATTCTCGGAAAAGACGAGTCTCCCTGTTCTATTCAGAACCACTACGCGAGTGAACCATTCTCGGGCTCCCGTAGAATTCGGACCAATCCGAAGCAGACCCGATAAGACAGTTTTCGAGAAGGACCCCTTTCGATTGGTTCCTGTACCATCGGTCGCACGCAAGCTCCACCCACACCTCTTGGAACAGATCGCAGTAGCGCAGGAGATATCTGAGTCAAGCCCACTGAACTACACACAGGGGTCTGGCGACTTGGGGATAATAACTTCTGGCGTTTCCTACAATTACGTTGTCGAGTCTCTTGATATGATGAATCTTGAGGCGGAAGTACTAAAGCTCGGAATCACCCACCCGGTTCCAGAAACAATGATCTGTGAGTTCATGAAAAAGCACCCAAGAGTTTTGATTGTTGAGGAACTCGAACCCTTCCTTGAAACACACGCACGTCGGCTGGCTCAACTGCATAACATCAAGGTAGACATCTTTGGAAAAGAACAAGGACTACTTCCACGGACGGGAGAGTTCAGTCCCAGGATTGTGATAGAGGCCTTGGCTGAGATTGCTAGTTGTAATACACCTATTAACTGGAAGGAGCTTGATAAGTTGAGAAATGACATCAAAGATCTCCCTCCGAGGCCTCCTCTTCTATGTGCAGGTTGCCCACACAGAGCCACCTACTATGCTATCCGCGCAGCTACTCGAGGAAAAGCAATCTATCCATCGGACATTGGATGTTACACTCTAAGCATTGCACCACCCCTAGAAACTGCAGACATTCTGTTTGACATGGGTTCATCAATCACAAGCGCGTGCGGCATCGCCGAGGTCACAGATCAGGATGTCGTGGCAACAATCGGTGATAGCACGTTTTTTGCGTCCGGTCTGCCAGGCATTGCCAATGCAGTATACAATCAACATAGAATCTGTCTGGTAGTCTTGGATAATCGTACGACCGCCATGACTGGACACCAGCCTCATCCCGGGACGGGCGTGACAGGGATGCAGAAGAAAGTTCCTCCGCTTAGCATCGAAGACGCTTGCAGAGGTCTCGGTGTCAAATACGTCAAGACAATTGCTCCCTTCGACTCTCTGGCTGGACTTGTGGCAGAGGTACGAGAGATGGTGAAGTGGGCTCGTGAGAATCACAGTCCTGCGGTCCTGATATCCAAGGAACCGTGTGCACTCCTCACAGCGGCGGAACGAAGGAAGACCGGTGAGTTCCCGCCAATGTACTATGTGGATCCTGATACTTGCAATGGATGCAAGCGATGTCTTAACCGGCTCTCGTGTCCTGCTATGTACCTTGACCCGACAACTGAAAAAGCAGTGATTGACGAAACGCTCTGTAATCTCTGTGGGACTTGTGTCGCGGTGTGTCCACAAGGTGCCATCAAACAGGAGGATAGCTCATGAGTAATACCAGTATTACTACGTCAATTGCCATCACTGGTGTTGGAGGTCAGGGTGTTCTGACAATGGCGGAGATACTTGCCAAGGCCGCACTCGCAGACGGTCTCAACGTCAGAGTTGGAGAGATTCATGGAATGGCACAACGTGGTGGTCATGTTGTCTGCACAGTGAGGATAGGTCCCAACGTGCGCGGTCCAATTATCGATCCTGGTACTGCTGACATTCTTGTGGGCTTCGAACCTGTGGAAACCCTGCGCGAGATAGAACTCGTCAAGAGAGATGGAGAAGTACTGATGAGTACCCATATTCAATACCCTGTCGCCGTTTCCATGGGGCAAGCCGAGTACCCGAGTCACGAGATGATTCTCCAAGACATAAGACAATTCACACAGAAGATAATCGAGTTTGATGCATTGAAGCTTGCTGTGGAAGCAGGGAGCTCGAGAGCACTGAACATGGTTATGCTTGGAGCAGTCATCGGAACAGAGTTGACTCCAGTTTCGAAAAGGGCTGTGCTCGAAGCGATCAAGCAGGCATTTCCAAAGAAGTTTGAAGCCATCAATACGGCCGCGGCTGAGAAAGGAATTCACGCCGTCAAATCATTGCACTAATAGTGATACACGTAATACAATGCTCTCATGACAATTGTGCAACAGCCGATGCAACTTGCCCAACAGAGATCCCTCCGTCACCAGGGGGAACCCTTCTGTGAATTAACGGCTTCAAACCGCGTGACTCGATCAGATCAATGACATGCTTGGTCACGATGTGATTCAATGCCACTCCTCCTGAGAAACCAACCATCGTGACTCCCTTGTCCTCCGCCACATCACATGCCAACTCAGCGAGAGACACTCCGAGATGGGATTGTACCGCATAAGCTAACGCTCTGCGATGAGCTCCCTTCCTCTTCAAGTCCATCAGTTGAATTAGTGATTCGGTTGTGTCAAGAACCGTACCGTGATCCGATGAAACAAACTCCGGTTCTATTCTGATGTCAGACTGCTCTTGTGCTACAGCCTCAAGTTTCATTGGACACTCGCCATCGTATCCATTCTTAGAACTCACGTCAAGCAGAAGGGCCGCTGCATCAAGGAAACGTCCTGCACTGCTACTCAGTACAGTACCAACGTGCTTTGTGGATGCTTCCAGAATGGTGTTGAGGGCCGCCTCTGAGACCAACAGGTGGTTTCCCAAGGGTGCGCCTGCAATTTCCTCTAGAATCTCCTCCGGTGACAGATGATTCTGAAGGATTCCAATTACTGATCGAGCTGCGTACTTGGCTGACAAATCGCCGCCTGACAGGCGATGTGCCTTCATACCCCCTACCCTCGAGAACCCACGTAAGTCACCCAATAGAATCTCTCCACCCCATGCCGTTGAATCAGAGCCATAACCAAATCCATCTGCTGTAATACAAACAATACTAGTATCAACAGAACAGTTTCTGTCTACGAGCAGTGATGCGAGGTGCGCATGATGATGCTGAATTGGAACCAATTGAGTTGAGTACTCATGTGAGAGGTTGCGTGCGAGGTCGGTACTGAGGAACTCAGGATGTAGATCATGGGCAACACCATCGAGTTCCTTGATATCAAGCAAGTGGAAGAGATGCCGAATGGCATGAAGGAGAAAGTCTAGGCTCTCCACATTGTCTGTGTCACCGATATGTTGAGTCAGGTACACTCTGTCTTTCTGATAGATTGCAGCGGTTGCTTTCTCTTCTGGTCCTACTGCAAGCACTCTCTTTGCTTCGATCATGCCACCAAAGTGCAGTGGTTCTGGTACATAGCCCCTTGCCCTCCGGATGAAGACAGGGTTTCCAGGGCCGACAAGCTTCACTACTGAATCGTCAGCTCTCTGATGTATTCTTCTATTATGAATAAGTGCATAGTCTATGATCTCCCGGAGATTCCCTCTAATCTCTTGAGGAGTGACATACATGGGCACCCCGGATGGATTGGCACTAGTCATCACCAGTGCAGGTTCCTCTGTACTTTCAAACAACAAATGATGTACCGGCGCATAGGGCAGCATCACCCCCACGGTGTCAAGACCCGGTGATATCAGGTCAAGAGACTCTTCCGGGATTGGAGAATCATCGAGGTTCTTCAATCTACTCAACAGAACTATTGGTCTCCGCCACGATTGCAGGAGACGTTCCTCGAACTCATCAACGACTGCGAACTTCTTCAGTATGGTGACATCGTTGACCATAATGGCAAATGGTCTTTGGTGTCTTCTCTTTCGCCTCCGGAGTTCCCTGATGGGTGTCGGTGTTGTGGTTGCAGTAGCAATGTGGGTGCCACCTATTCCATGGACCGCCACGACATACCCGCTCTTGATAATCTCGGACGCGGTTTGTACAGGACTCTCTGAGGTGATCTCTGCCCCCAATCTGTCGAACAGGCCATATGTCGGGCCACATTTACTACAGGCCGTAGTTTGGGCATGATACCTGCGGTCCAATGGGTCGGTATAACCAGTATTACATGTATCACATAATGGAAAGTCGATCATTGTCGTGTTAGGTCGATCGTAGGGTAGGTCTGTAATTGTCGAGAAACGGGGTCCACAAGCTGCACAGGACGTGAATGGATAGTGATACCATCTAGAGCTCGGGCTCATGAGATCTTTAACACAATCATCACAGATGGCGATATCAGGAGGCAAATCCGGTGTGGCATCAACAGTTCTGTTGACTGACGATTTCTTGATCTCAAAAGATCTCAGGATACTCCGAATCTCTGACCACTCAATGTCAAGTGTGTCTATTCGTGCTATCGAAGGAAGATGACTACGCATATCCGTGAGAAAGGCACGAATGACAGGCTTGCGACCCTGGAGGACAATCCGTACCCCTGCATCACCGAGGTTGAGGACGTATCCACGGAGACCGTGTCTGACAGCAAGTCGGTAGATGTAAGGTCTGAATCCCACGCCTTGGACGATTCCACTGACATGGACCTTTGCTTCGATTACCACTGTGGACCACTTCTCCGTTGACTGCTAATCCTTTATGAAGTGATATTAATCCACTGAAGTGGCACACACTCATCTCATAATGAACGACACATTTGTAGGTCCTCTTAAGGTCAAGTAAGAGATAACTCTTGATTCAGCTTGACTTCTGATAGACGTACCCAAACACTCCCTCAAGAGCCCAAGACAACGCCATCAATACTGGCCTCGATTCCCGATTGTCTTAGAGGAACTCTTATCGAGTCCACCGACGGCATGAAGAGTAAGCGGAAATCAGTACTAATCTCTAGCAACAGCCTTGCAAACAAATTCATCTTCTCACGGTGGGGAATCCGTCCGTCCCAACGACGCAGATACAGAAACCTCTTCACTTCAGTTAGGAAACACTGCAGGGTTCTGTTTCAACATTATCTTCTCAGAGGTCGGGTTCAATGGACGGAAGGTAATGAACAGCGGATCTTCGGTGTCTACAAGTTCGATGAGATACGGGGAAATCTCATTGTTGGATTTGTTCTGATAGCACCGGGTTCGGAATGGACCCTGCCCTCTAGGCATCAGAAGTAGCATATTAGTCGTATTACAACTATCACAATTCAGTTCCTGGCATGAATCGACACATTCATGTATACGATATTGTATCCATACAAAGACCCATGCCAAATGGCCGAGAGAGCTCGCGGAGACCCATCAGAACAGCTGTTCAGTGAAAGTGGTTGACGAGGCATTCGTCCGGAGACAGTGATCCCGTGAACGAAGAACAAACAGAGTCAGAGGCGGCGCACACTTCTGTCCGTCAACTGACATCAACAGTAAAACAAGTCATCAGGGAACCGATAATGGAGCTGCTTCAGAGTGGTTCTGTTCTCAGTAAGGCACAGTTGGAAACGCTCCTGATCGACTTGGTTGTGGAGGACTCTCTTGGTAAACATATCACCTACGAGAACAAGGCTGCCTACAGGTCCCGATCCGACAGGCGACTTCGAGGTGTTTCCAGAGGAGCATTCAACAGGACATTGAAGCAGGCTCGTAGGAACATTACTCGTTGTCTGTATACGATGTTGCTCCTCACTTACCTAGGTCTCTTTGAGATGAACATCTTTAGGCCGTTTGAAGAGGTCTCATCACGAATAGGCGACTATCGTAGGATCAGAGAAGTCCTCTCAGGGAAGGATAAGCTAACTCCTGAGGACATCGAGAGCCTCCGTGTCACCGAAGACTCGATCATTTCGGCACTTGAAACTCTCTTCTCTTCCCTCACTCTAAAGACGGAATTGGCGCGAAAGAGAGTCGAACAGGAAAAATAAATGGCTCGAGCGTGTCGCACCAACAATCACCGAAATGTGAGCGCAACCATTGGCGACCACGCGCATGCTTCCATTCGGTCATCCTGGAGGTTTGTTTGAGGAGATAGAGATGACATTCAATGACAAGCGCCCGAGTCACCTTTGAGAATGCATCTCAACGAGATCGGTAGCTGATTATTGATACGACACACTCATACAATACTGGGACAAATCTATACATAGTTCTAATCTTAGAACGCCCAAATTTGCCCTAGTGCCTCCAAAAGCCAGCACTGTCCCCTCTCAGAAGTGTCGTAGAATCAGCCGCCATGCTGTGTGTAATACAACTAGTACACACTCATATCATAGAAACGATGAATACGTATCGGAGCCTAGTCTATTGATGATGAAGGAAGATAAAGAGAGTAATCGCCACTGGTTCCTGAAGGAACTGAAAAGACGAATTAGTCAGTCGGAAGAGGATGATCGGATTGCACTACTGGCTGCTGCGATTGGCGAAAGGCGTACCCGAGACCTTAACGACACGGTCCACTATTCAGAGTCCGAGTTGGGGTGGACCGAAACTGTTTCAAATCTGCTTGAGGCAAGAGATGTTTCCTATCAAGTCCCTGTAGGAATTGCATCATCTGCCATAAGGGTTGAAAGTCTGAAGTACAGAGAGATGATATTCCATCTCCTCTCATGCTCCATGTTTGAACCCGTCCCTGTAGATACAGTAGAGCTACTTGAGATGGTGGCCGATTCACCGTCATTTGTGCAGGCAACTCGAGCGGCAGTCGACTACACATTTCGGTTAGCAAAAGAACAAGTCGAATCTGATGACACGCTGTTCTACGGAACCACTGATCCCGCAATGCAAGATGCGACATTCCTCGCACTCTTAGATGAGAAGAATATCGAACAGATTCACAGCTTCCATCTCGAAAGGTGTGGTAATCGAGTCAGTGTAGCAGCCCTCTGGCGTTGTGAATATGGGAGAGTCGCGCTCTCGAACCTTGGAATTCGTGGAACAATGATTACCGAGCCAGACCTATCAGTTGTATTATCCGTATTACAAGAACCTATCAGCATTGGCGAACTTGTTGATCGGGAGTGCAATCAACAAGGTGAACCATTGAAGAATCCCACAAACCCAGAATACCACGAGTTACTGATGGCAATAATCGACCAAGACATCGAAACGCTTGGCTCTCTTGGAAGTAGGCATGCTGTGGCACCTCTCAACAGTCTGCTGAGCGAGAACATCTCTGAATATGAACAGAGCACATCCCCTCCACATTATCGAAGACTGGCCAAGACAATCAACTCACATGTCAGAGTGAGAGCAATCGAATCAATACTCTCTTTGGAGCGCCTTGCACACCATCAGGCCACACGGGTTTCTACCATTGCAATCACCGCTCTGGCGAATTTCTACCACGAGTCGGCTATTGCAACGCTGAGCAAGCTCCTATGTCAATCCAGCTGTGATGAAATCGTGAAGTCTGCCGACAAGGCAATCCTGCACATCAGTACAAGGCTTCCTGAAACCAGACCAATGCTGATGCAGCTCCTCAATCGCAACTGCCCGAACCCCCATAGGATCAAGAGGATTCTTCGTAGAATGAAGTGATTGCCGATGGTCTTGGTAATCGTAATACGCGTAGTAATCGAAATACAGTGGCACGACAGACATAAAACAAGTGCCCATCACGCGTGAACCATGACAAACGCTCAGGATGATCTCTTCAAGAGCATGGACCCTTTCTTCAATCCTAACAGAGTTGCACTAGTCGGTGCCTCAGCGGACTATACCAAGCTCGGGAACTCCATTCTCATGAATCTGCTCACATCAGAAATCGAAGTGTACCCTGTCACTCGGAACAGAGATCAAGTGCTGGGCATCAAGGCGTACAAGAATCTTGAGAGTATTCCGGAACCAGTTGACCTAGTGATTATTGCAGTAGCCGCCAAGTATTGTCCATCACTGATGAAAGAGGTAGCCGCAGCCGGAGCACGAAATGCAGTAATCATTTCTGGTGGCTTTAGTGAAATTGGTCCTAAAGGTAGACAACTTGAGGAGGAGCTAGTGGAGGCTGCACGAAACAACGGGGTACGGATTATCGGTCCGAACTGTGTAGGAGTATCCAACAGCAGACTCTTCAATGGAACTTTTACCATGATGCCTGAGAGAGGGAACATCGCATTTGTATCGCAGAGTGGAGCTCTTGGTGGAATGACGATTTATACCACACGAGCGAAACGAATCGGAATGAGTAAGTTTGCCAGTATTGGAAACTCTGCTGATGTTGGCTTCTCAGAAATCCTTGACTATTTCAGGATGGATCCTAAGTCTACTGTCATTGCAGCCTACATTGAAGGAGTGGAAAAGGGTCGTGAACTGTTTGAGGCCCTCCAGAGAGCGTCCCGCGAGAAACCGGTCGTAGTTCTGAAGGGGGGAAGAAGTGATGTTGGCGGCCGCGCAACACAATCACATACGGGCTCATTGGCTGGTTCAACCCAAGTCTTCGATGGCATGATTCGCCAAGCCGGATGTGTGATAGTCCCTACTCTTGATACATTGTTCGAAGTGTGCAAGCTCTTTGACTATCAACCTCTTCCAAAGGGCAACCGAGTTGGTATTATTAGTAATACAGGAGGTGCGGGCGTGCTTGCCACAGATGCCTGCTCCGACCTCGGTCTCGAGATAGTGGAGCTGTCCGATGAAACAAAGAGAGAACTGAAGCAAGTACTCCCTCCTATGGCCTCCACCGAGAATCCAATTGATGTTGTTGCCAGTGGCGGGAGAAGGGAGTATCGCATAGCGACAGAACTCCTATTGAAAGATCCCATGGTTGATACACTCCTCGTCATCTGCGGAGTTCCAACCTTTGCAGGAATGACCCAAACCGAACACGCAGCTGGAACACTTGAGGGAGTGAGACAGGCCGCCGTCAAGAAACCAGTACTTGGGGTGTGGTTAGCTGGAGACGTCGGCAAGCCCGGAAAGGATCTGCTTGAGATGAACCGGATTCCTTGCTATGACGATCCAGCAACGGCCGCAATATGCATCTCACGAACCACCGAATACTCAATACGGCTCAATAAATCCAGACAAGTTAACTCGTAATACCAATAATACAATTATGACTCCAAGAACTCCTGCGCGATTTTCGGGAACTCTTGATTGACGGCCTCTCTAAGCTGTCGTTCCACCCACATGCTCAGGTTGATAGCCTTTGTCTTGCGAATGGTCCTGAGGCAGTCTCTCAGATCAGTGGGAATAGAGAATGACATGATGGGACTCTTACGTTCCTTGTTTGGAACTGAAACCGTTGGTTTCTCGCTGCGTGACGGTGTAACTACAGCGCTAGGTTCAACACGCTTCTCTTTTTGCTTGATGTCTTTCTTCTGGTCGTCACGTTCAGCTTCTTCTCGTCTATACTTTCCCAATAGGCTCATCTTACCGAACCTCCTTCAATATGGTTGCATATGCTTGAGAAACAAGCTCTGCTATCTCCTTCGTGACCTCCGGATTACCATTTGTTCTGAAGTTCTCAGCTGCGACTTGCTGACATCCCCTTGCAAGCATGCGGATGTCTCGAGGGTTTCCCTTTGCAGCTGCATTTAGAACTGCTACTGCTTCATCCGAGAAGGGATAGATATCGAAGTTGTCGGGATCGAAGGTGTCGATGCGATTCTGAGCATATGCGATCCTTCTTCCAATGAATTCTCTCGCCTTTGCATCATTCAGTGGAGGGACATCCAAGGGTTCGGTTCGGTCTGCAATCTGAGGAAGAAATGAGAGCATAGCATTCCAATAGAGGGTTGTTCCTGACATCACCAGTGTTACAATCGGTTCATCAAGAGCTCCTCCGTATGAATCAACCATTTCCTCAGTCGGCAGATCTGCGAGGTATCGTAGCTTGTGAAAGGCCGCCTCTTGATTGTCCGCAACGTCTTCGATAAAGAGAGCAGTGCGACTCTTCTCCTCGACATATCTTCTCAGGCTCTCTTTTGCGACTGCATCAATAATCTGACTCGACTCCCATGACCTCTTGTACTTCACTCGAAGCGAATCTGCAATAGCAGCGGCCATCTGCTTCTCATAAAGACCCGTCATACCCACATATCCAGTGACGAATTTGTTGCCGCGTCTATCCGCTAGTGTTGGAAGGTCTCGTAGAGCCAGGAGCATCAGTGTAGACTTCCCAGATCCAACTGGCCCCCTGATAAAGACATGACGTTCGTTTGTGATTATCAAGTCAACAATCGAGTCGAGAAAGTCGCTGTCCTCTATGTACAGACGACTATCTGGCATCTTGAAGCCGCGAAAGGGCGAGAACCTAGCCCCAATTCTTTCCTCCCAAGCCCGCAGCACTTCCTTGCGTGTGTTGAAGTGACGAATGAGAGCACTCTCATGGATGGCGATTGTCATTGCTTAGACCTCGTCAGAGATATCGTATCACGATTACTTCTTGTAATACAATCATCCAATCAAGCCTCTTGATATAAAGTGTGTGGTAAACTAGTCCGGCGTGAGTGTCAATCTATACGCAACCTTTTTGAATGGAACACTGGCGCAAGTATCAAGACTACTCTGTCACAATCGAGACGAAAGGAGTTTCAAATCTTGGATGTCGAACGAATCCAGCACATAATGACCTCCCTAATGATTCTCTCCTTCCTAATCTTCGGGGCACTGATTGGAATCATTATGATCACTGATGTTCCCCTCAACAATGCAAGTGCATCACTTCCCTTTGCATTCCTTTTCATTGCAATCGTGAGCTTCGTAGTGAGTGGACAGATTGATGAACGTCCTTCTCTTCTTCGGAAGTATCTCTGGAACTGGTTAATCATCTGTATTTTCGGAATCATAATCAGTGCGCTTGCCTTCACCTTCTACTGATTCAAACTTCGCTATAGCCGGAGAGGCAAATCATGAGCAAAGTTCTGCCCGGAACCAAGACCACACGGATGGAACTCTTGGCACTGAAAAACCGTATGAGGCTCGCAGAACGTGGCCACGATCTTCTGAAGGAGAAACGAGACTCACTGATAATGGAGTTCTTCAACGCTGTTGCAGAAATCAAAGAGGCCCGAGAGAAAGTCAACGAAACTCTTGCCGAGGCCTTCTCAGCTCTCACCCAAGCAAAGATGATAATGGGTCCTGCTCGTGTTGTTGAGTTTTCTTATGCAAGTAAGTTTGAAGTGGACCTGAACATCTCAACGAGATCAATGATGGGGGTCCGAGTCCCTGTCCTCTCAATGGATCAGAGAGTTCCAGAGCTCCCGTACTCGCTATCAGATTCCAGTACTAAATTTGACACAATGAGCGAGAAGTTCAAAGAGGCTCTGAAATCAATCGTCCGTCTTGCCGAGATCGAATCAACTGTCAAGCGATTGGCCTTGGAGATCGAACGCACGAAGCGACGTGTTTCAGCCCTTGAAACAGTCGTCATTCCCCGCCTCGATGCCACTGTACGTTTTGTGAAACTTGCTCTTGAAGAGAGAGAGAGAGAAGATTTCGTTCGACTCAAGATGGTTCGTGATTGGATTACCGCCGAGGAAGAGTCTGAGTCTGCATGAGAGTGTATCACTTGTATTACAAGCAATGCACTCTACGTACGCCGGAGTTTTAGAATAGCAGCAGCCAAATCTCCATCTGTTTCCACGAGTGCCTGCTTTGCCACCTCAATATCAACCCCTGTCTGCCCGGCAACTAGAGCCGCATCTTCAATGGGAATCTCGATTTCCTTCCTTGTAATCTGTGCCTCCTCTCCATCACCTTGGATTGATTCCCTCTCACCCAAGGCCCGTTCAGTCCGTGCACCCGATACCTGATAGGATTCAGATCCCGCTTGTTTTATCACAGTAACCTGCGGGTTCGAAATGACCCACTCCTTGTCACTGAATCGAAAGATGACCTCACTCACACCAGGTACATCCTTCTGTTCAATACCCATCTTCTTCATCATTCTTTCTATCTGCTTTGGTGAGAGGCCTCTGAATCCCATAGCATCACATCATTCTGATTGGTACGAACCTGCGGTTCCTGTGGGCACACCCCTCACAGTGGATAAAATAATTGTGCTTGAGTCTAATTGTGAGCCTCAATGTCATACACGAAGTGTCCAACACCAGGGGCATACTCCTTGATTCGGCGAGAGGCAATGTCAACACTTGTGAACCTGGTTCGTGTGACTCGAAAGATGCGGCGTTCAATCTTGTCCATGACGTGAGTTGGAGACGCCATATGCATATGAACAATCCCTCCAGACGAACTCAGAGTTTCCACCGCATGAGGTAGATAGTCTACGGTATCATGAAGAAATCCCATTATCACACGATCTGCAAAATCCTTCGGATGCACTAATCTACAATCACCAGGAATAGGAATCACATTCTCAAGACCATTCAGCTTAATGTTCTCAACGAGAAAACTGAATGCAACTGGGTTCACCTCGATTGCTAGGACCTCCGAGGCTCTTCTAGCAACATGAAGGGCGAACTGTCCAACACAAGCAAACATGTCAACAACACGCTCCCCCTTACTGACTCGATTTGCCATCAATACACGCTCATGCTTGTTGCCTCCAGAGAAGGTCACACACAGAGGATCAAATCGGAAAATCACTCCTCTCTCCATATGATTTGTGGTCGTATTGGAGTCCCCACCAATGAGTCGGTACTGAGGAAGACGTCTGACTCCCTGCGTTGGTCCAGTCCTTACTGCCACAGAACGAATCCGCGAATCGAATTTCATAGTTGCTTGTGCCAAGGCACTCAGGTACTCTGGCGAGTCCGAATCAGTATGAAGTAGGGCAACATGTCCTACGAGATGGTATCCTGACGGAAATCTTGCACCACTCGGAAGGACCTGTCCGATATGAGTTTCAAGGTAGGTTCGATACCTCATTCTGCTTCACTATACTTGCTTGTTACAAGGCACCAATTGCGAACTGGACGGAGTTGGACATGAATTCTCCGTTCCTCCGCCTCCTAACAATACATACTACTAGGTGCCTTGTCGCCACCCATACCTCGTTCCTGGACCTTTGTGATGGCTCTCACGAAATCATCATCGGTAACACACACACGATTGTCTCGGATTGCAAACATACCCGCTTCTGTACAGACTGTCTTGATGTCTGCTCCCGACTTGCCCTGTGTTGCTGCCACAAGCCGATCAAGGTCTATCTCAGAGTCGATATTCATTCCTCGCATGTGAATCTTGAAGATCTCCCGTCGGCTATCATCATCAGGTAGAGGAAAGTCAATGATACGATCAAAACGTCCCGGACGCAGCAGTGCCGGATCCAAGATGTCTGGACGATTTGTCGCCCCCAGAACAGCGACTTGTCCTCTACTCTCGAACCCATCAAGTTCACTAAGAAGCTGCATCAATGTTCGCTGAACCTCACGGTCCCCAGAGGTTGCGATGTCAAGGCGATGTGATCCGACCGCATCGAGTTCATCAACAAAGATGATTGCGGGTGCTTTCTCTTTGGCAAGCATGAATATCTCACGTACAAGCCTAGCCCCCTCCCCAATGAATTTCTGAACTAGCTCTGAACCAATTACACGAATGAAAGTTGCATTTGTTTCATGTGCTACAGCTCTTGCACACAGCGTCTTCCCGGTTCCTGGCATACCCGTCAATAGGACTCCCTTCGGAGGCTCAATACCAACCTGTTCAAAGAGATCAGGTTTCAGAAGTGGCAATTCTACAGTTTCTCGAATCTCCCTCAGCTGATCCTTGAGACCGCCGATATCTGCATAAGAAACATCAGGAGCTTCTTCAATCTCCATCGCCCGAATCATGGGGTCTCTCGAAGGTGGTAGCTCTTGAGTCACAGCAAATGATCGCTGGTTCAGGGCAACTAGAGCTCCAGGTTGCAGTTTCTCTCTCGGAATCGATGAGGTAACATGTACAACAAAGTTCGGTCCCGTTGAGCTCTTCACAATGGCTCGACCGTCCTCAAGAATATCAATGATGGTTGCTGTAATCAAGGGGGACTGCCTAAGCTTCTCAAGTTCGGTTCTGAGAGTCTGTGTTTCCTTCTCGAGCCTACTCCGTTCACCTTGAAGAATCCGCCTCTCCGTTTCAAGAGCTCGGAGTCGTCTCTCCAGATGCCTCGTATAGCTTTGAGAATATGTGGCATCATCAATGCTGCTTTCGTCCTTGGCATCGGTTGTCCCTGGCAATCTACAGCACCTCAACAGCTCATTTGCGACTGGGGTTTTAAGGCTATCTTTGAGGTTCTTTGTGACAAAATGGCCGGCGCGAAGATGTCAGGTCGGGAATGTTTATCTGATGCTAGTAAGAACTCTTGGCTTGAGAGGTGGACCAATGGTGCCGAGCTGCGAACTGTGTGGTCGAGGCATGAAGGGAAAAGGACGAAATGTCGTCATCGAAGGGGCATCCATGGTCGTGTGTCCTGAGTGTGCAGCGAAGTTTGCTCAAGTGCCCCAGTCCGAATCAAGACAGTCTTCTCCCGTGGCCAGACAACGGCCTCCTTGGGCTGGCGGCCCCTCTCCTACCGTACACTCCACGCCTCCCCTCTCCCATCGACCAAGGACCGCAACTCGTACCCGACCAAAGCCAAAGCGAACCGGCGTGAAACTTGACGACATGGAGCTTGTGGAGGACTATGCGGAACGAATTAGGGATGCACGCCGGAAGATGAGTTTGAGCCAAGACGAACTTGCTCAACGAGTTGGTGAACGAATCTCTACTTTGCAGGCCATTGAAGCCGGGCGCCAAAAACCTGTCGAGAAGACAATACGTGGTCTGGAGAGAGAACTCAGAATATCACTATTGGAACCAATCACCGCAGTGCCCATCAAGATCACCCGGGAGCACAAGGGGCAAAAGGGAATCAGTGCGACTCTTGGAGACCGTGTTGTCGTGAAACGGAAGATGTCTCAGAAGGCGCGTCGCGAAGGTGCCCAAACGAAGTGAATAAATACTATCTAGGCGTATAATACTACAAGTGTAAATCTCAAACTGCGAGAATTCTCACACCCACACTATCGTTCAGTCAAGTGACCAGCTACAAAACAACTAGGTGATATCCTTAATGGGCAATTCTGACTTCAATCAAGAGCTCTTCCGATTAGTTGTCGAAGAGATATCTGGAAAGGAGGGTGTTGACGTATCCACAGTACTGGTCAATGCTGAAGAAACAACGGACGAAGAGATTGCAACAAAGACAGACCTAAAGCTGAACATTGTTCGCAAGATTCTGTACAAGCTTCACGACAACCATCTTGCATCATATCGTCGGATCCGCGATGCCAATACAGGTTGGTTTCTCTACTATTGGCGCATTGATCCGAAGAAGGCACAGGCGCTTGTTAATCGCAAGAAACGCATGGTACTGACCCTTCTTGAGCAGAAGCTTGAACATGAGTCCACCAATGATCTCTATGCATGTGTGAATCGTGACTCTTCGCCGGTGCCGTTCGAAGAGGCAATGAATCTCTCATTCCGCTGTCCAAACTGCAATGGACAGTTAGAATACGTAGATAACGAAAAAGCAATCTCGTTCCTACGGAAGAAGGTCGAAGAGCTGCGTGCCGACCTTGAAACTACATCATAGAAGGTTGGTGCCAGTCCAAAAGGTAATTAGTCATGTCAAATATGGCCGGCATGAGGCACCCATTTGACAACAATCTCTCTTCTGGTCAAAGTCTATGGGCCTCTTCGAGGCAAACTCCTAGGCTATCTGAAGCATCAAATCAGCCATTCCTTTGCTGATATTGATGTCACAATCACCAAGATTGACTCAGACAAAAGAAATCATGTTGAGGTATCGATCATAGGAGATGACACCGAGTTTGCCATCAATCTCTTGGCCAAAGAGTATGGACGATGTGCCCGCTCTGCCGACATTGTTGAAGGTGCACTACTGGAAGGATATTTGGTCGATGTCGGCCGTGTGGGGTTTGGTATCTTTGTCGACGTTGGACTGGAGAAGGGGGCGCATCTCGATCCCCTCATTCCATTGCACACTCTCCGAAGGCATTTCAATGTCAAGAAACCTCTGAAGGAGATTTCAAGAATCATGGGCTTCACAGAGAATCTACCACTTGAGGTCCGACTAATCGCTGTGGACTTGGTAAGACGCAATGTTGAGGCCGAACTCAGTGAACAAACGCTCAATCGCATGAACCATTGGATTCAGGATGATCATGAACGTCTGCTAGTCCTTGGTGTGAGTCTGCCCATGATAAAGAAGGTTCTGATTGAGTCCGGGCATCTTGAAGACATATACGAGTTCGAACGGCTTGGGACGTTTGAGTTTGCTCTTGTCTGCAAGCGAAGCACGAGGGCGTCAGGAATAGTGGCCGCCATTGGTCCCAGACTCCGTGGAGTACCGATTCATCTCTTCATCCCCAATGAAATCAAGGTGTGGTTGGATGCCGCGACTTGATGTATGGCTTGTAAGAGAAGGATACTTCTCCTCTCGCCAGGCAGCGAAGCGCGCCATCAAGTCTGGTGCAGTCTTGGTGGATGGGAAACAGAGAAAGCCGTCATACTCTATGAACGGATTGGAGTCAATCACGCTTCTGGATGAGTATGCAGACACACCACTGGGATTCAGAAAGCTTCGAGAGATTGACCAGATTCTGGACGGCAGTCTTTCAAGGGCAGATTCTGCACTCGACATCGGAAGTTCAGCAGGAGGCTTTCTCAAGTATCTCTCTTCCATTGATACCAGAGTGATCATCGGACTCGAAGTGTCAGAACGTTTCTCAGAGGAACTATCCATTGTTACAGATCAGAATCCGAACATCTCTATCCTCTTTGCAGATGCCTTCACAGTAGAACCTCTAGTTCTTACTCACACAGAAAGTCTTGATCTACTCCTTATCGATGTGACCACAAGTCCCAACGGGACAATCGAGCTAGTTGAAAGATTCTCTTGCTTGCTGAAGAGTGAAGGCCTGCTTGTGGTGGCAATCAAGGCCATTCTCAGAAAAGAAGTCCAAGAATGCATATCTACCAGGTTGAGAAACCTTGGCTATTCCATTCTCAATGTGATGTTGCTGGATTCAACACGTCAAGAGTTTCATATTGCCGCACGACGCATTTGAGCAACTTTTTATTGGGATTACATTTGAGCCTATTCAGGGCCGCTAGTCTAGCCCGGCTATGATGTCTCGCTTACACCGAGAATACCGATGAGAATCCTCATCGCTCTCGACGGTCGCTGGTTCAAATCCGGCGCGGCCCACCACCACATTCTGCAGCACACAATACCAAAGAGTTCAAGAATACATTCCGATAGACAGATTCACCAGTTCCAGATTTCCTAAGCGGGAGTAGCCAAGACCGGTCAAAGGCGGCGGACTTAAGATCTCATGAAAAAGGGGTCATGAAAGGAAGAGATCCGCTCTTGCAGAAGTTCGCGGGTTCAAGTCCCGCCTCCCGCACCAAAAAGCCCATAATGACACTGACATCGGAATCTGAATATGCCCATTCAGACTCTTCTATCGTCAATGGGCCTCGTTCTTCTCATGGAGCTAGGCGACAAGACGATGCTGACCACAATGTGTCTTGCTGCTCAATACAGACATCCAAAGCTAGTACTTCTGGCAACTATGATTGCACTAACCACATCATCCATCATCGCAGTAATCATTGGTTCCCTACTCTCAACAACACTGCCAGTTGAAATGATAAGTTGGATTTCCGGCTCCCTGTTCATCATCCTTGGGGTCTACGCTCTGGTGAGATACAACGCAGATGAGCCTGATACATGCGATAATCCAACGACACTATTTGGAATGTTCTCATTGGTTCTTCTCTCAGAACTGGGTGACAAAAGTCAGATAGTCATTCTGGCCCTCGCCAGTCAGTCCGTATTTGCAGTCTTAGTGTTTGTCGGTGCGATGGTTGCCTTCTTCATTGTGAACTCTATTGGTGCATTTGCGGGAGAACGCATCGCAGGGCGAATACCGTTGCAAAGAGTCCGGATGATTGTGGGACTGGTCTTCATCATCTTCGGCGCGCTCATAGTTACGCGGATTATCTGATTCGTTTCATTGACGAAGCCTTTATGACTCTCCCGCGCTCGTTGGGAGAGCAGCTCGAAGGTGTGGATGTCATTGAATCTTGACGAATCAGGTTACCGAGGACTGGCACTCGAAAGACTGATCTCCTCGGGCGCCAATATTGGCGATACCATCCGAGTTGGGAGTAAGGATGAATCTTACACTGGAATTCTCATGCCTCGAAGCCAGTTGGGTTCTGATTGTGAACACATTGTGTTGAAACTCGAAAGCGGTTACAACATCGGCATCAGAATACAGGAGGACACAGAAGTCACACGGGTGAAACACGCGCGGAGACGTAAGGCTCAACGAAAACCGATATCAAGAGAAAGCGACTCACTCCCTGTAATCTCCGTTCTCAGTACCGGGGGAACGATTGCAAGCAAAGTTGACTACAGGACCGGTGCAGTGAATCCTGCTCTATCTGCACAAGATCTCTATGACACAGTCCCCGAAATCAGAAACTACGCCAATATACGTGCCAAGATTGTGATGAGCAAACTCTCCGAAAACATACACCCTGACGATTGGGGAGTGATAGCTCGAGCTGTGGCTACAGAGATACGCAAAGGAGCTGATGGAGTTGTGGTGGCTCATGGGACTGACACGATGGCATTCACAGCCGCCGCGCTATCATTTGCTCTACAGAATCTTCCTGTTCCAGTAGTCTTGGTTGGTTCTCAGCGATCTTCGGACAGACCATCTTCTGATGCGGCCATGAACCTCACTGGAGCAATCATATTGGCCAGTCGGGCCGATGCCGCAGAGGTAATGGTTCTGATGCACGGCAAGACTGATGACTCAAATCTGTACGCTCACAGAGGCACAAGGGTGCGGAAGCTCCATACCAGTCGTCGAGATGCCTTTCAGTCCGTGAACGAGTATCCACTCTATGAAGTCAATGATTCGGTCGTAAAGGAACTTCATCCACCACTACTACGACGTGACAAGGAAAGGAAGTTGAGCGTCCGCGCAAGGTTTGAACCACAGGTATCACTGATCAAAGTGTATCCGGGAATGAGTTCCGATTCAATCAATCATCTGGTAGAAACGGGCTATCGTGGAATCGTCTTGGAGGGAACGGGTCTGGGTCATGCCCCTTCCGAAATCAAGGACTCGGTTCAATCTGCCATTGATAACGGTGTAGTGGTTCTGATGACAAGCCAATGTATCTTTGGACGAGTTGATATGAACGTCTATCGCACCGGCGTCGAACTCCTTGACTTGGGCGTCATTCCATGTCAGGACATGTTGGCCGAAACAGCTCTTGTGAAGTTGATGTGGGCTTTGGCAAATACAAAGGACCCCAAGAAGGTCACTGCACTGATACAGTCGCAGATAGCAGGTGAAACCAGCATGCGGTCTGAAATGCCCGCGCACATCAAGCATCTCGGAGGGGATTAGGATGACCGCCGAACTGGACTATGAAAGAATCGGCCTCATGGTGGGCCTAGAATTGCACCAACAACTGAATACAAGCAGAAAGCTGTTTTGTCATTGTCCCATTATAATCAGGGACGATACCCCTGACGGCACGTTCATCCGACGGCTCAGACCCACCCAGAGTGAATTGGGGGAGATCGATCCCGCAGCACTCTTTGAGTTCCAGAGAAAGAAACGTTTCTGTTACGAGTATTACAATGATACGACATGCTTGGTCGAGGCCGACGAGGAACCCCCTCATGACATGTGCGACGAGGCAATCGACATCTGTCTGACAATCGCGAACTTCCTGAAGTCCAAGCCAGTGGATGAGATTCATCCCATGAGGAAGATTGTAATCGATGGCAGCAACACTACTGGTTTTCAAAGGACCGCAGTCATTGCCACCGGCGGTCATCTTCAATTTGGAGCGAAGCGAATTGGAATCCAGACGATATGCCTCGAAGAAGATGCCGCCCGCAAGACTGGAGATGACGACGCCCAGAACATGCGAATCTACAGACTCGACCGCCTGGGGATTCCACTCATTGAGATTGCCACGGCGCCTGACATCAGGTCTCCAGAAGAGGCTCAAGATATAGCCCTCTCACTTGGTCTCTTGCTCCGGTCCACGGGTCGAGTCAAGCGCGGTCTGGGGACTATTCGCCAAGATGTGAACATCTCGATAGAGGGTGGCGCAGTAGTTGAGATCAAAGGGTTCCAACAACTTGACATGATGGCCCAACTCGTACAATCCGAGGTTGACCGTCAGTCTAGCCTCCTCAAGATACGTGACACGCTCCGCGATAGAGGCATCACTTCCCGAGTCATCACAGAAACTCTGACTGATGTCACCTCCATCTTTGCCGAGAGCAAATCACAAGTCATCAAGCGTGCCATCAAATCAGGAGGAGTTGTTCTGGCCGTTAGACTACCAGGATTTGCAGGTCTCTTGGGTCTCGAGATTCAACCTGACCGGAGATTTGGTACCGAGCTTTCCGATCATGCTAAATTCTGGGGGAATGTTGGTGGCATATTCCATACGGATGAACTTCCCAAGTATGGTATCACTGAGAGTGATGTCGCCAACTTGAGAGCGACAGTTCAGGCCGGTTCAACGGATGCCGTAGTCATAGTGGCTGCCCCCAAGTCAAATGCAGTCGATGCCCTGAATGCAGTCGTCGCTCGTGCAAGACAGGCATTAGAAGGAGTCCCCAGTGAAACACGAACACCTCTTCCCAATGCCTCATCAAAGTTTGCTCGACCGAGACCTGGTGCCGAAAGGATGTACCCCGAAACCGATGTACGACCAGTTCCTATAACCCAACGGCGTCTGAAACGGATTCATAAGAACATGCCTGAAACCATCGAAGCGAAACGAAAACGGTTCACTGACTCCCTAGGGTTGAGTCCCGACTTGGCCAATCAGATGAGCAGGTCTGTGAATGTTGATCTCTTCGAGCGACTTGTACATGAAACCGGAGTCCCGCCCACACTGATTGCGGTGACATTGGAGAACACCCTCGTGAACATACACAGAGACGGTGTGGACATCACGAGCCTAGAGGACCGTCATTTTCTTGACATTTTCAAATCAATCGAATCCGGTACTATCTCCGCCGAGGCAATACCCGCTCTCTTAACATACTTCGCAAAGAACTCATCTGCGGACATCAAACAGGCATCAGAATCGACTGGTCTGACGATGATGTCGACAGATGAAATCCAGACGATTATCGCCAGAATCGTCGAGGAACGTGCTGACTATGTCCGTGACGCGGGCGAACGCGCCGTTGGAGGTCTCATGGGCGTTGCGATGAAGGAGCTCCGAGGTCGTGCCGATGGAAAACTGGTACGCAGACTCCTCCTCTCAGAGATTGAAAAGATCCTCGGTTAGACCTCCTCACGTTCAAGGTTAAGTTTAATAGAGACTCACTTTGGTTCCCTCTGAAACAGCTCTACCATCAGGTAGAACTCATACATCGCCGCAGTGGCCTAGCCTGGTTAGGGCGCGAGACTCATAATCTGACCGGAACTCTCCGGTACACACGGGGTCATTGAGACCGCGCCTTCAGATGAGGCATCTCGAAGTATACTAGGGCTCCCCTAGTGTTCGAG
>Ga0164310_10000038_pt1 | contig 62933 bp, 100 predicted proteins | sample GuaBasSedimGuay1_FD_121795 | JGI IMG/M metagenome (GOLD analysis project Ga0164310, IMG submission 121795) | Subseafloor sediment microbial communities from Guaymas Basin, Gulf of California, Mexico - Guay1, Core 4569-9, 0-3 cm | ecosystem: Environmental > Aquatic > Marine > Hydrothermal vents... | reverse complement strand
GAATAAAACTTATAATAAACAACAAAACAATCGTACATGACGATATAGACGAACAATACACCAACCTTATAAAAGAACAAGTAAAATCACTCATAGACTTCTGCAAAAAAGACTACGAATTTTTAAAAAACAAATAAAAAAACCTTATTTTTTTTACAATTTTTCCTCAAACTCTAAAGTCCCTGAATACCCACAAAACCCACTTTCCGTACGGAATGTATATTTTACACTATCCATACATATATATTTTTGTACTACCCATACATATATATTTTTGTATATTTTGTATATCTTTCTGTATATTGCTATATATATATTTTTTAGAAACCAATTTAACAAAAAATATTTAGTAAAGCAACAACATTACATTTAATGGATGGATTGTTCAGCAGTAGAAGACAAAATAGCTTTTCATGGATACAAGATATGGGATAGCAGAGAGACACCAGAAGTATGTATGATTGATTTTTACCATCCCAGAGTAAAAGTTAGACCGCCTGTAGCATATTTTTTATCAGCAGTGTTGTATAACAAAAAGAGAAACACTATAGAAACAACAATACGTTCTAAAGTAGACGATTTCAAAGAATTGTATCTGGATTATTGTTGCGAGACTTTAGATGGTGAGTGTTCTCAGGTTTGTAGACCTCATGTCCACATGGGGAATAAAATTGTGAGTGTTGAAGCTGTTTTTCATGAAAAGCCTTTAGAAAAATTTGATAGATTGTTGGAGGAGTTAAAGTGAGTAAAAAAATAACTAGAGCAAAAATAAATAGATATGCTGTCCTCTGTGTACTTGAAGAGGCTCAAAGACCAGTGGGGGCTAAGGAACTCCAGGAATGGACAGGTATACCTATGAAGGATATTATTACAGCATTGCGTAACTTGTTGAGTTGGAGTATGATAGACCCTGTGATGGAGGATGACCATAAAAAATATGTATTGAGTAAAAAAGGAGTAGGTACTGTAAAGTTTTATAGAGAAGTAAGACATTTAGACGAGTATTACACCCCGCCATGGAGAGAAAACCCTCTACCTAAACAATCAGACTAAAAGAAAAAAGAGAGGAGCAGGTTAGTCGTTTTTAGTCAGTTGGTCGGTTATTATCATCCCACAAGCCGTGCCAGCTATACCGCCTATTGGTCCACCTATGATTTCTCCTACAACCATACCAGCTGCAGCACCTGCTCCTAATTTACTTCCTCTTTTTATACAATCTATAGCTCCCATATTTATCAGTAATATATTTATCACTATAACTTTAAATATTTTTTCGGAAATATTTAATAGAGTGTTAGTCATTTATGGTAAAAAATGTGAGAAAATGGGTTTTTTGGGTTTTTCTTCCACAATTTTTTTATAGGCATACTCTTATTAATTGAAGGATGGATTTAAAAGAAAAATGTAAAAAAATCGGTGGCAAATTCACAGCAGAGGGGTGTGTCATTCCAAAAGATGTTTTTGATGATTTATCTCTCAATGAGAGATATCTCTTGCATGGGTTCGTTACAGTCCATACTTGGTATGGTAGGAAAGGCTTTGAAAACCTTATAATAGATACAAATAAAGAAGGATATGAGAAGATTAAAAAAGACCCCTTGCAGGATTTCATTAAATTCGGTGTTGAAAGCGTTGACTATGCAGAGTTTTTCCCAGTTAAAAATACGGAGTTGTTTAGAACAGAAAAGCTACCACGGATAGAAGCTGGGAAATATGATTTAACAGAGGAAGATGAAAAATATCTTAGCGAGAGCATTCCTACTATTATCCGTTATTAGAAAACAGGTAGCATGGGTTTACCAGTTTTACTATGTAAACAATATGGCACTCTTCTAATTCTACGGATGTCATAGACTGAGACATCTACATAGGGTTTAACAGGTGCTGGTATTTTTTCACCTGGTTCTAACGGTTTCCATTCTCCTTCAACAGGTATAAACTTTTTTTCATTTACTATTTTAACAGGGTTACTCATAGGGATACTATGTTTACAGCAGATGTTCATTACTTTTTCTTTTACAAAAAACGGGTTAAACCTACCTTTTAACACAACATGTACACCGCCAGAGCCTGTAGTCCAAATAGTTACAGGAGTTGTTTTACCATACCCATCAGACAGGAGGTCTTCCCTAATTATTTTAGCCCAGTTGATAGCTTTCTGTTCATCTTTTTCATCAGCATCAATATCTACAAAGAAATCATAACCCGTGAGTAGTTCTTCCCAGTGTTTATCAAGATACTCTCTATAGTTTTTCATTTCATCCAGTTTAGAAGTAAGAAGCGGGAGTTTAACAGAGGCATTAGAAATATACATGTCGAAAAAAAGTTTATCAAGACCAAGACGGTTATACCAGTATTTGAAATGATGTGGTTTAAAAATTTTTATAGGGCGTATTACTATTTTTTTATCTTTTAAATGTTTGATAAAAATCACTTCACGATACCGTGTGTGAAAACTAATCTTGTACTGTACATCTTTACGTTCATAGTATTCCTTCCAGTCTTCAAAACTCTCATACTTTTTTTTCATAAAAACCACACCATAGTCTATTCCAACATTTAACTTCTTCATCTCTCACATCCAACGGGATGGTTTTCCCTGTTTTACCACATTTACTTCCCTTTCGGTATTTACAATCCGATGAGGGAGGCAAAAAAATTTTTTTCAACACTACCACACCCTTTTTTGCGTTATTTTTCTGTTTATCAACCGTGATGCTTCTCTTTTTGATATATATCTATCGTATTTTATTTTTAGTTTGCTCATAAATTCTTTCTGTCTTTCTGTTGCACAGTATCTTTCTACTATTTTCCTTGCCTCAGGGTGCTTGTCGATATATTCTTCATATGCCTTATGGCTTAGATAATCTGCATCCTCGTTTTTCTCTCGAGGTATCCATTCAAACTTTACATTCAAACCCTTAGTCAGCTTTTTAGCTTTATCATATAAGGGGATAATTCTAGTAGCTCTAACAGAGTAAATACCTTGCATCTGCCTAATCGCTAATTGACTATCACCTTTAACAATTACTTTATTCGCTAATTTTTTATTCTTTACAAATTCAAGTGCTTTTATAAGACCAGTATACTCAGCAACATTGTTTGAAGATTTACCGCTAAAAGGTTCACATGCCAACCCTTTATCTTGTTTTATCTTTTTTCCATTTTTGTAAATCACAAATCCATATGTAGCAATTCCTTTAGGGTTAGTCGGCTCGCAAGCTCCATCAAAATATATTTCAATCATTTAACTACCACACCCGTTTTCTAATAAAACCATTCTTCATAGTAAACAAAATATCGTGACCAGTACCAGTTACGTTAAACCGTTTTCTCCCAATCACCATACGTGTCTTGCAGTCATCATATTTTTCTCGAATTTTAAAACCCTCCTCCACAGACACAGGAGTAGGATATATAAGTTCCAGATGGAAACCATGTTTCGTCTCAAAAAGAATAGTTTGAACATTCTCAGCCTGTTCAATTTTCTCCTGTCGTCTCTTTGCATCCTCAAGAGATATACCATCCCAGTCTAAACCAACTATCATCTATTATCCTCCAATTTTTTATAAACAAGCGACTTTGAATAGCATTTCAAACACAAACTTTCATCACGATTCACTTTATCACATCCTTTTAAACTCTTTCCACAATTCACGGAATTCATCAAAACTAATATTTTTCATATATTTTGTTTCCTAATGTTTTTTGGATTTTTCACAACAACAGCATGCAGCAACAGAGTTGACATTCCATGTATCGACTTATCAAACTCTACAAATCTATTTGTCTCAAACTCTCCTTTTTCATTCTCCCATTCATCATAATCAAAAAATATGAGAATATCACCATCTTCAATCTCATTGGGATGTTTAAAAGGTAACGCAGATGGTTTGTACTCTCTCCCGATATGGTAGTATCCTACGCAAATATCAGAAGGATAAAAACTATGTTCATCAATCCATCTGTTATCAAGGAGGAAATCGTAATCATGTTTTTTGATATATTCCTTTTCGTTTTCTGAAAAACTTAGCCTAAATGGAATTTTCATAACATCAAACTCGAATGGTCTCCTGCATCTATATTTACAGGAAAATCCATAGCAAAATGTAATTCCACCTGACCTAAGAAAACATGCTCTTGAATTTACGGAATCATTTTTCATTCTTTCAAATTCAATGCACTCTCCACTTTCCATAGCTGTTTGTAATTCATAATAACTCAAACTACATTGCACCATATATATCTTCAACCTTGTTTCACCTTCTTTTTAATTCTTTTAGGCTTTGTTTTATAATCAGATACATCGATTATTTTCATTCTATCACATCCTCAAACCATTTGTTAATAATCTTAAGAATATCTTTTCTAATATCATTCTCTATTATCTTGTACATACTCAAATCAGCAATATCATTCTCATCATTCATATCATTAAGAATTTCTTTCTTTAATCCCTCAATTTTTTGTTTAACCACAGCTGGGTTTAATGCATAAAACTCGCAGTTTTCACAATCAAAATCCTTCCCAGTATACAAACACATTCCATCATGATGATAAAACAAACAATTAGTTTTTAGTTTCATCTCTGTTATATAAACGGTTTCTTTTAACAACGGGGGATTATCGAGGTTTATTTTTTCAAATTTAATAAGATTTTTTTCTTCTATTTGTTTTTCTATCCATCTAGGATATGATTTAATTTTGTTTTTCAAAGGTTCAAAAGTCATTTTATCCCCATCTCCACATGCGTTTTCTTTTTCCAAAACCACATATAGGGCAACCATTATGTCTTCTAATGTTGTATTTGTAACCACATTTTGGGCATTTTATAACAAAGTCCAAAAGTTTCATGGGATAACCAATTCCAGTTATGAGAGAATATTCTGTTATTAATTTACCACAAATCCTACAACGCCTAAACATCATTTTATTCAAACACCCCTACAACCTCACTAACACCATTAGTGCAAACAACCTTATCCAACTCAGTCTGAATCTTATTCAAAAACTGATGATAATCTTTCTCAGAAAGCATCCTACGATTCCAAAGCCAATCAAACTCCTTCTTATGCAACTCTATAAACAACTCATAAAGAGCTTTCCTAAACTCTTGATTAATAGCATAAGCAACCCATGCATCATTAGAACCAAGAATATTAAGAATATCTGAATTGTCAAGGAAATGTTTCTTTAGAATCTTGTACATTTTTGTACGTTTATCCCAGAGAGCAGTTTTAAACTTATTATGTTTCATATGAAGAAAACATTCAACAAGATAAGTTTCTTTGTTATAGTTATCCTCGACAAAACCACGACAGGTCTTATCTCCACTCCATGAGTAATAAAGAGAATAATCGCCCTCTAACCTTCCTAGTCTACAGAAACCAACCTGATTCATAATATTACGATAACTCCGTTTAACACGAATAAAAAACTTACAAGCTCTACAGTTACCAGATATAGCATAATTTCTGAAAATATCCTTCAACTCGTTTCTCACAGACACAGGCAATTCTTCTAATTCAGGATTCATAATTTCTACTGGTGTTTTAATACTTTCTTTCATAATATACCTCCTTTAATCTTTCCAATTTCACCTTTTTTTGTTGGTTTCAGGGGATGAAACAAAAAACGAAAGCAGGTGCAAAATCATAAACATTTCATGTTTCATCCTATCCTGCTTTTATTTCAGTATTAACCATCCACTGCGAAACTCAAATTTAGCATGACAGTCAGGATTATTACATTGTAACCAGTCAATATGTAAACACCCATCAAATGTGAGTAAGGCACTATCTATATAAAGTGAATCACATCCACAAATAGGACATTTATCAAATTTAGTTCTAAAATTCTCTAATTTAAACTTCATTTTATATCACATCCTTAATTTTATTTAACTCTTTTTTAATCATGTCGAAATCAACTTTAAACTCTTTTCTTTCATCAGGAGGTAAACAAGCATCTCTGAGGTACTCTCTATGTAATTTTTTAAACAAGTCTATATGATAATGTAGTAGCCAAGCACAAAAATCATCAGTATTAATCTTATCAAATTCTTTCCTTATCTTGTCTGTGTTCATTTTATCTATCCTCAAACCATTAAATTTTCTATAATAATGACTAAACTTAATCGTATTCAAGTTTATCACCTTTTTTTGTTTTTATAAAGCTCAGTGCAACGATTATCCCAAACATAGTTACAATGTTCACACAAATATGTATGATATTTACAGTCAGAATTTGAAGCCACATACACCGCAGTGCTACCACATCTAGGACATTTCAAACTACCCACCAACTTTAACTTTTTTATCAAAACTCGCTAATCTACTAATCTCATCAACAAGAATAACCTGAAATGCATATCGTGCATTACCTTCATAAACTGCTCCCAGCAGATAAAGCATGAAAAGATTCACAAGTTTTTCTGCTATGAAAACAGGATAATTCGGGTCTTTCACATTTTCGTTTTCTCGTTCTAGAATAGTTACAACTAGCTCAGATAGACTATTGTGGGTCTCTTTCACAATTTTTTTAAGACATTCAATATCTTCTTCCAAGATTTGCAAAACATCACCAGTTTTACCATAATCAGTTTTTCACATAAAAAACTTTCGAAAAGAGCAACTTTTAAATAGTAAGATTAATATTACAAAAATAATGAAGAGTTATTCTCCAGAGTTTAAACAAAAAGTAGTGGAAGAGGTAAAAAAAGGATACTCTTACAAATCTGTTTCTGAGAAATTCAACATACCGATAACAACGGTATTGGATTGGTGTAAAAAACAAGGCGTTAAATCAGTATACACAATGCCACGTTTCAAAACAGATAAAGAAATCATAGACGCAATAAAAAAAAGAAAAGTAGCAACGATGACAGAACTAGCAGAAGACTTAGGGTATTCCAACACGGCTTTTTTGTCAAAAAGGTTAAAAAAACTCATAATAGAAAACCAAGTACAATACAAGATTATACAGTCAAAAAATAAAAAAACCCCTTTCTCACCATATTTAAACTCAAAACTATTCTACATAGACTCTGTTGATTTCGGGAAATGGGTGAAAAAAAAACTACCAAAACATCTCCCACCAACTCTTAAACGGATTTTTACACACATGTTCCGTGATGCAGGAATCTCTATAACATTCCCGTCAACTTCAAAAACAGAAAAATACCTGGCTCTCACTATGGAAACCTATGAGTGTTTAAAAGAAAAAGCAGAAAAAGAAGGAAAAACAATAAAACAATACCTTGAGGAAGTAGTAAAATGACATTATTTGAAGTATACATGAAGAAATTTAAAAAATATGAATCAGAAGGCAGAAAAGAGGCAAAAGAAGACTATGATACTAAATTCATTGAAGAATACGACCCTGTTAGACCAAGGGCAGAACTCCAAATAAATGAAGTATATTTCGATAATGACTTTGGAGTATGCATCGATGCAATAGTTACAAGCAAGTATGACCTAATTGCACAATTATCCCTTGAAGTTGACATACCTTTATCTGTACTTATTGATGCAATAGTTGCGAAAATAGTTGAGGATGAAGAGTTGAAAAAAAAATTATTGGATAAACTCATTGGATAAACTAAAGGAGTAATTATGAAAAAAAATGTTCTAAATTTGTATGCGGGTATTGGTGGTAACCGTAAACTATGGGCAGATGTGGATGTTACAGCAGTTGAAATAAATCCGAAGATAGCTAAAATTTATCAGGATTTTTTTCCTGATGACACTGTTGTAATCGGTGACGCCCATCAATATCTCCTTGAACATTATGATGATGGTTGGGATTTTATATGGAGCAGTCCACCTTGTCAAAGCCATAGTAGTTTTCGAAAAAATATTTGTGTAAGGTATGGTGGAACAAAACCAGTTTATCCAGATATGTCTCTTTGGCAAGAGATATTGTTTTTAAAATATCATGCAGAATGTTATTGGGTTGTTGAAAATGTTAAACCTTATTATAAGCCATTAATTGACGGAATAGTCTTACAACGTCACATGTTTTGGGCTAATTTTGAAATTATTGATAAAAAGTTTGATAATGACAATATTAGAATTATTCAGATACCTGAATTGCAAAATAAGCATGGTTTTGATTTATCAAAGTATGAAATAAAAAATAAACGTCAAATTCTACGTAATTGCGTTTATCCTCAACTTGGTAAACATGTTTTTGATTGTGCTTTTAAAACAAACTCAGATTAAAGATGTGATAAGATGATTGGAAAACCAAAAAAGAAATGGTGGGAAATATGGAAAAAGAAAAAATAAAGAAAATTATGCCGGATGTTGAAAAACTGTTAGAGGAGATGGTGGAAGGCGAGTGTGAAGACGTTGAGATAGATGGAGAACGAGTAATGGTGTGTAAAGAAAAAAAAAGTTTTTCTGTACTGTTTGAGTGATAAGCATGAAAAAAATCAACGTTAGGTTGTTTGCTACACTGTTTGGTATATCCTGCCTGTTATCATATAGTATGTTAATGTATGCCACGTTTTTAAAAGCGTTTTTTTCAGGAGGAGAAGTCCTTATCGTGATAAACCATTACGGGGAGATGTGGATTGAAATGGTAATAACACCTGTAGCTTTAGCCTTCGGCATCTACGCTACGTATAATGTTTTTAAAACACAGATACATGTTAAAAATAATTCTAAACTAAAAATTACAAAAAATGAAAAACAACTCGCCATAACAGCCCTTGCTCTACTATGTGTTTTTCTCACAGTAGCAGGACTCTGGGCGATAGACATAGGTGCATCAGCTATGATTGCCCAGTCAGCAGGAATAGATATGCAGGTATCAAATGGATGGTTTGTTAGAAGTGGAATACAACAATACCATATGGGATTGTACATGGTAACAATAGCGATGTTGTTTCTTTCTTTTTTGACATTAATATCTATATTTAGTAAAAAGGAGTAGTGATATAAAAATGGGAAAACAACTAAATTTTGTATTGAGAGAAATAGTAGAAAAACAAGCTGAAGACCCTGAAAAAGATAGAACAACGTACAAGTTCACACCAGCAGACCCTTTGTATACAGATGATGTAGTATTACATGTGAAATCAGCAGAGGCAGTAAAACTTTTGAATTTACCAGAGCAGGTGAAAGATACTGTTTTGTTAGAGTTTGGAGTTCAATCCAAGCAAACAAAACTAGAGGGAAAGACAGAAAATATTTAATCAATGAAATAATTCTTAGAAATAGTTGGGAGAAGGGAATAGTTAGTCTCTCCTTTCACCTACTCTTTTTTCCTTCTCCCAACCATAGAGGACAACATGCTTACGATTGCTCATATTACAGAAGAAATCTCTCATCAGGAGAAATACGTGCAGTTGCTACGTATAGCTGAGAAGGAAAACCAACCCATGTATGTTATTATAAAAGAAGGCGTGGATTGGAGTAAATATCAACAGTTTCCATGGCGTAAAATCTACTACTACGAGTATACTTGGGAGCTTACATGGGCTTTAGGAGACATCCTTGAGGATTATAAAATGTTTAAAACAATTAAAAAAGTTAAAACGTGATAGTATGAAGAATGAGTTTGATATTAAAAAAAGATTTCATGAGGTTAATTCGATGAGTGTAAACTGTCATGCATCTAAAGAGATAGAAGGATACTTGCGAGGGTATAGTGATGCTCTTGAATGGGTTTTAGAATTAAGGTGATGTTTGGAGGTATGATATGATAAAGATAAAAATAACTTGTCCTGTGTGTAAAGGGAAAGGCAGAGTACCAATAAAATATAGTGGAGCAATGGCTTTCTACAACCCAGTAACGGGTGATAGTTTTCCACATGAGACTTGTCCTGCCTGTAAAGGAACAGGCATACAGGAAGTGTTGTTGTAGATGTGATAGATATGTTGGAAGAAATAGAAGAAAAAGAAATAAAGAAATGCCCAAACTGTGGCTCAGAAGCAACTGGTAAGTTTTGTTCAAACTGTGGGTATAAGTTAGAAGAGAAAAAAAATAATAAAAAACTACAGATAGCAGTTGTAATTTTAGCAGTTATAACTCTTGTATGTATAGTCTCTCTTGCATATCTCATCTCTCAAACAATGCCAGAAGCACCAACATCTGAAACCTTTGAAACACCAACCCCTTCTTCAGAACCTTCAACACCAGATGTAACGCCTACGCAAGATGAAGAACTAAAAGATTGGATAACATCCGTTAGTATATCTCTATATTATGACATGGAGAAAATCTCTGAATCTGCATCGACATCCTCTTTAGATGAACTAGAGTATTGGTGTGAAAAACTAGAGGATGACAGCGAAGAATTCTTGTCACAAATAAATGACTTTTACTTGTTGTCTTCAGAGGCTCAAACAATGAAGTATGAGTTTAAACAAGCGTTAGAAGACTTTAAATGGGCTGGGTATTATGGTAAACTTGGTGCAAGGTATGCTGATGCAGACTACTTAAAATTATCAGTGAACTATATGCAATCAGCGAAACAACATATTGAAACGATAACATGATAGAGATAATTATCTACCCAAGAGATTATACCCGTGACGAACTCTATGATAGACTTTCTCATTTTTTTCCAACATCAGAGGATTTAGATTTATTCATCAGCATGATGCAGGAGACAAACCAACTCACGTATAGAGACGGCGTGTTTCATCCTGTTACAGCAGAAATAGTTGAGAGAACAACACCAGTATATCTTACTATACCATCAGAGTCAGAGGTAATGGGAGATAGAATCAACCAAATCTATGTATTCAGATGGACATATTATACCACTGCTGCTGGTGAAAAACTACCACGTATAGCTATACGTGCTGGGGCTAACTGGATAAAAAAACGTGGAGTACCCGTTTCGGTAACACTTTTAAAAATTTACAAAAACGGCAGATGGATAGACATTCCAGAGAAACCAACGTTAACACCAGGTATACCACGATATCCTTCAACTATTGAAGCATATAGGGCAGAGATACCACGAAACATAGTTAGAAAATACGGGATAACAAGGGATACACCACTACGGGTTAGGATAGATAGACGTGTTACCGCCTATTATTCTACTCTACGATTATGGGGTTTATCACTTGATACAATCATCACCAGTATCGGTGAAACACCAAAGCATCTCAACGATAGAAACCTAGAGCTGAGAGGACATGATTTCGTCTACCCTACTGATGAAAACATTATAGACCGTTTCAGAGCAGTATCAGGTTTAATTTTAAACGTGCTTGACACTTGGCTGGGTTTATTCGATGAAGAATACCATTCACTGTTTACAGCAGCTATAAACAAAGACGTACAGAGACCAGATTTCAAAGGAGCAACTGGTGCAAAACCAGAGCCACTCGTAGAAGAAACCAGTAGAACAGCAGTTATAGAATTTACAGACTTGGATAAAGGCAGACTCATTGGGAAAGCAGAAGCAACTCTTTCACCACGATGGTATTTACGAGATGCATACCATGTTGCTACACAGTTCAAAACAGTCTATGACGATATAGGTATGGCACATGGGTATAAAGGAAGAGCAGGGTTGTACATAGCATTAACAGGAAAAGAAGGATTTAAATAGTATTTACTACTATTGAATATTAATGGCTTTCGTATTAGATGAAGAAATAGCAAAAACATCACCCTGCACCTGCTACGAATACGATGGCAAATACATCTGCTGGTCACACGCATGCATAGGAACACTCACAGATGAACAAGAAAAAATGTTCTGCAACCCACGCATAATAAAAGGAGAAGTCAGTGAAAAAACAAGAGAACGATGGAAACAATTCTCAGAAATGGCAGAATACTGCTCCGCATTAGTATCAATCTATCCAAAAGGCAACAGATTAATACCTTACCTTAATTGCATGTCTAAAGAAGCAAAAAAAAGAAATATAGAAATATAGATATAGGTTAGGGGATAAGCCTTCCCGGACCTAGTTTTTTTCCATTTTCTCCTCCCCCCATTCCCCTTTTCTTTCTTTCTTCCAAAACTTTATAAATAAATAACGTTTTATATTTACTAATGGGTAGTAAAACCATTATAGATTGGTGGAGTTTTGTTAAAGGAGCAGGTGGTTTCCTAATAGGTTTCTTCTTTGCACAACCAGTTATGAAACACATCACATCTTTTTTTCAAAACGGAATACCAGATACACCATCTTTCATCCCATCGATTATCCAGTTTATAAGCACAGGAACAGTTGTAGGAGTTATTTCATTAATTATACTATTAATATCTGGTCTAATATTTTTAAAAAAAATTATGACTTTTGTAATATGGCTGCTTATAGGAGTATTTTTTGCAGTAGTATTAGATGCATTACAACTACACCCGCTTAGTTTGCTTAGTGGGTTGATATAGATGAAAGGAGTTAAACATAAACTTGTTTTAATACCTGAAACAGAGAACCGAGAAAGAATCAAAAAACTCATGGTGAAATTCGTAGAAGACCGGTGGATGAAAGATAAAGACACTACTTTACAGGACATCCGTAATGTTTTTGAAAAACCACCATACAGCCTCGCACCTGGCACAATTGTGAACTATCTGGATGAACTTGTTAAAAAAAGAAAGATTTCAACTAAAAAAACACGGTCGCATAGGTATTATTACCCACCAGAATTACCCCTCTCTCTAAAAATAGGGATAGGTTTATCTGTATTTTTCATTGTATCCTGTATAGTTATAGACCTCTTCGCATCTCCCGAATGGATTTGTAATGTAATTTATATGGGGCAGGTAGCACCACACAACAGTGTAGAACCTCATATTTCAACATTACCTATATTGGTTTACTTACTCAGTTTAAACTGGTTTTTCACAGGTTTTATTTATATACTTGAATGTAAAATGCATCGCTGAATAGTTCAAGCAACAGCTTTTTTTAGGGAGAAACAAAGTTCAGGTAATCCAAATATTTATATAGTAGAAGTTTTACGGGTGTGTTAGAACGAAAAAGGAGGAAAAAAAGTTGAACAAAATGGGAATATTGGTAGTCGGGCTCTTAATAGGAGCTATTTTTGCAGCAGGTGGTGTCTATTATTATATGGACATACAAGTGAATGAAGCATTCCAAGAAGGTATGCAGTATCAACAGTCACTAACCCCAACAGCGGTAACACCAGCTAGTGTGTCAATGTCGCTTACATCTGGAACGTTCAACCATAGTGCCACGGTTGATTCAGATGGTGGGGTAGATACAGAGACAGATAAAACAGATACATTGACAATATCTAACGATGATGAAACACGAACTGCGAACGATTGTGTATTGTTACTGTACAACCCAGTAACAGGAACAGATGGTCTCCCAGATAACCTGGAAACATCTGCAACCGAGGTTAGTGTAACCATCCAGGGAGTAACCAAGAAACTCTTCCATGATGGAGACTACACTAGCGGAGCAGTTATTGGAGACCTTGCACCAGGGGATGAAGCATCCTATACGATAACGTTCACCCTTGAAGAAGCAGTTGATGGTACATTCCAAGACGGACAAACATACGATTGTAACTTATATCTATATCAGCCAGACGCTAATTATGCAATACCAGTTAGCTTCACGGTGAGCACCTAAACAAGTAGGGATTAACTCTTTCCCTTTTTTGTTTTAGGAGGTAATCACCGTGAAACGCTACATACTACCCGCAATACTACTTGCAACCTTCTTGCTATTTGGTGCTATCAGTGTAAACGCTGCAACGTGGAAAACATACAGAGAAGACATTACCCCCTCAAGTGGTACATGTGATATAGATGTAACATATTGGCATAACTCTACAACAACTCAAACCTATCGTAACATTTCACTACCGTGTCAACTAGGTCAGTTAAACCGTACAGTTACAATGTTTGCAATCAAAGCAAATGGAGCAAACATATCATACAATTTAACAGTAGACGGCACTGCTATAAAATCAACTGAAACTGTTTCAGATGGCAACTGGAGTAATACTACATTATCTAATATAATAAGTGGCGGAGTCAGCCAGAGTAAGACATATCTAAACTTTACTTTTGATGTAAACAAGAGCAACAACATAATCAAAATAAGAGTCTATGGTACAGATGTGGCTATTACTTCGACATGGCTTTCGAACAACATAGTTACAAAAGAAAAAGACGTAACAACTCCAACTGTTGGTACTTCCTCTGCATCCTCGTATTGGACTGTAAACAACAGCATCACAATCAACAACACAATCGGGTATCAACTCGATGATGTAAACATCACGGTAACATACCCATCACATGCAGTATCAGAACCAACGAGTTATTTCAACGTTGGAGGTATAGCTAACAACGCTGAAAAAACAAGATATGTAAACTATCAAAAACGTGGTCCATACGTTTATGATGTAGATGAAGACGTATCAGGCACAACCCATGAAGTAACAATCTACATTAAATCAGATGAGCTGCTCACGAATGTTGTAGATTGGACAGTAACACCAACTGATGATGTATACAACGGCGTATTCGACACACTCAACTACGATACACTTACAGTAGAGTTAAACGGCGTTGAACAGGAATGGGAACAAGGTAGCATAGTCATGGAAGACCTTACAATCAAAGAATCATACAGTCAGAACAAGTTTGTTTTCACATGGACAGAGGCAGTAGCACCAACACCGCCAGCACCAGCAGCTATATTACCAGACTGGTTGATACTGTTAATCATAGTAGCAGTAATTGCTTTGATAGTCTTGCTATACAGTATTAAAAAGTAAAACCAGGGAGGTACACAGATGAATGCGAGAAGGAATGTATTACTTGCAACTATCTTTCTTTTTTTCTTTACAATAGCTGGTGCTATAGTTGTTTCTGCTCAGACTCAGAGTCTTCAATCAGTAGAACTTCAAGATGTAGGTTTTACTTCTTCTGATATGGCATTTGGACCAGGTAGCGATATACCTCTTCAGTGTCCACTGGAGACAGGATATGCATGGATTTCTTCTGTAGAACCAAATGTTGCCAGGTGGAAGATTTATGACCCAACTTTTCACTTAATATACACTTTTGAACACCCCCCTGCTTTTAAGAAGAAAATAACACAGGGAGAATATGCTGGGAAATGGGCTTTTGCTGATTCAACATCTTTTACAGTTCCAGCTTTTGCTAAAAAAGGAAACTGGCTTGCTAAACCAGAGTTTGTCTTAGCAGATGGCACGGTTGTAGAAGGCGTTTCAGCAGACAATCCAGAAGCAAAATATCTCGCATTACCTGTTACACTTAGCGGTTCAGTAATCGACAACATTTTCATTGCACCGAATTATTTCTTCGGTATAAAATTTCCAGCATTGTTTTGGTTTCCACTAAGCCTCCTATGGATACCAGCTTTGATAGTATTAGTTGCAATAATATACACCCGTTCAATATCTGGAGCAGTCGACTTATTCAAAGGAATAGCACGTGCAACGAGGGAGGCAAAGAAGGAATGGGCAAGACCCTAAAAATCTCTATCGTACTCTTTTTCTTTCTTTTTACTATTTCACCTGTTTATTCTCAAGAAATAACTCCTCTCCAAGAAGAACAAACATCAACAAGCCAGACGCTTACAGCAAACAGCGTAATGCCTATCTATAGCACATATAGTATTGGTAAAAAACCTTTGAAATATCCAGATAGAATACGTTTTGAACTGATAAAACCAGATGGCAGTAAAGCATATGTTATTGATACAACAACAAAAAAAATAGTAGACAAAGGAGACTATTGGCTGGTAACAATTGAAGACCCACTTTTACGTGTACCAGCATTCCCCACACAGGGTCAATGGAGACTGGAGTTAACGTTTTACAACAAAATATGGATTATCGAAAACTACCTTGAAAAACACATCTACAGATACAATGTAGGAGAAAGCTCTCTCATGGAAAACCTTCAAGCCCCTATTTATATCCATGCAGATGGGATACTAGGGATTGGGGAAATGAACATGGAACTCCCATGTTTGTTGATTTTAACCATACCATTATGGCTTGTAGCTGTTGCAATAATTGTTTTAAATATTTGGAAAATAGGTTTAATTACATCTATATCTATATTGAAATCAAAAAAAATTAAAGAGGTGAAAAAATAAAATGTTAAAAAAATTATTTAATAAAGATGCTGATGATGCACTGGCTCTGTTAATCGGTGGAATCATAATCGTTATAGCGTTTCTGCTTTTCGGCGTGTTCATCATAATGAGTATCACAAAAATCGCTACGGCTATAGCAATAATAGGAGTAGGGATTTTAGCAACAGGTGCAGGCGTTCTATTGCTTAAAAAAGGATTAAGTGGAATAATTAAGAGGTGATAAAAAAATGGGAATATTATCAGCACAAATAATATTATGTAGCATTTTTGGCGTAATGACAGGAGTAGTTGCATCGCTTGTGCTTTCTCAAGACCGTGAAAGACCAGTATTCACAATACTATGTGGTTTGATAGGGGCGACTACAGGGTTATGGTTTGGAGTAGCATGGATTTTCCTCACAGGCGGTACAACAATAAACCCTATAATGGCAGTAGGCTCAGTGTTAACATCTCTTGTTGTTTTACTACTCTCTCTATCACATATAGAAGAAGTCATACGGTTTATTGAAAAACCACACCCATATACAGGCATCGTCTCTTTTGCAATACTTATATTGTTAGCATTTACATTAATGTTCTCAGCAGTACCAATGTATCGTTCAGTGCCAGCTGGTGTAGCTTTTCAAGATACCGTATTGCAACTAGAAACAGGCGGGGTAACAGTTGATAACACTCTTGCTCAACAGTTTTTAACATTGAATACTTGCGGGGAATGCTCACCGATACAGATAGACCCATCTATCCAAGAAGCATCTGTCAAGTTTCCGTTTTTTTCATCCAATCCACATGTAGGAGATTATTTAAACTTTGAAATAACATTCCATGTTGGTACAGGAGGAGGAGCATGGAGTAAACCATATGTAAAGATTGCAGTTTTTGTAGATGTAGACAACAGCGGGTCGATAACCACAGGAGATGCATTATGGGATACACAATATTACAAAGTAGTAACAGAGAATAGCAACTGGCGTAGCAATTTAGTCTACGACTCATCATCAGGGCAACCCATGTATCAACTATCAGGTTTTGGAACAACATATCCAATGGGAGTAGCATTACTTCCTATATTCCATGCAAACTCTATCACAACTTGGAAAAACGATGCAGGTAAAACATTTTCTAACACTCCAGAGGGATATACTTCACCACATGACCAGACGAGCTGGGAGTACCAGTCAGGAGCAGTTGCTTTAAAAGAACAAGTAACAGCATATGCAGAGATAGGTAAAGGAAGTAGTTCTACAATAAAAGGCAGGATTTACTGCTACTGTGAAGGAAAACACTTAATCTGGGTTGGAGCATATGATGCAAACTTCCAAACTAACCCATTTGAATCAGGACCAGGCGACCCACTTGTTACAAAAACAGCATCTTTTACGGTAGAAAGCGGGCAACCACCATCTGGTCCAACCGTTGAAGCAGGTGGACCATACAGTGGTACACCAGGTGAGAGTATCACATTCTCTGGTTCAGCAACAGGCGGTACACCGCCATATACCCAGTGGAAATGGACATTCAGCGATGGAGATACAAAATATGGTCAGAGTGTTTCTAAATCATTTTCTTCTACAGGTTCATACACAGCAACATTGACAGTTACAGACGATGCAGGTCAAACAGGTACTGATTCTGCACAGGTTACTATATCTACACCTGGTCAAGATAGTGATAACGATGGTATACCAGATAACCAGGATAACTGCCCATATACTTATAACCCCGACCAAGCAGATAGTGATGGTGATGGAATAGGAGATGCCTGTGATTCAGAACCTTCTCCACCAGAAGTTGGTATAGACATAGTTACATATGTAACAGGTGCAGTTATGGTTGTAGGATGTTTAGGCGTTGTAACATTTGGTAGAAAATTTATTTAAAAGAGGGTTAAGATGGATAGGAGAAACAACAGATTCGGTAGAAAAGACGGTAGCCAGTATGGCTGGAAACGTGGTGGGCGTGGGAGAAACCGCACCACTCGTTGCCGTCATCCTGAAATAAAAAAAAGAAGGTGAAAAAATGGTACATATACCAATAGTTGGCGAAATACAGATTAGTAAATACTGGAACTACATAATAGCATTCTTAGCGATACTATATATCATATCTCCTATAGATTTCATACCAGATTTCATACCAATACTAGGCTGGTTTGATGATTTCATAGCAGCAGTTATAGCATTCAAAAGCATATTCAGCAAAGGTGGTTAAAATGAAAGAAAAAAATTGGAAATATCTGAGTATTGTATTACTCATAGTAAGCATTTGTTTCTTTACATATAGTGTTTTTTCACCTGTTTCTGATAGTATTAAAACGATAAAACAACAACCCATAACGGTAACAAAAACAGGTGTTGAAAAAATAACTCTCAACCCAGGTATATTATCAGATTCACCAAAACTACTATCGCCACCTGATGGTTCAGGTTTAGAAGTAATACAAAACAAATACGATGCAGGATTAACCGTGTGTGCAGAATACCGTGCATGGGGGCAGACACTTGTTTTTGATGAAACAAAACATGTTACAGGAATAGGAATAGGTATAGCAAGAAAAGGGACACCTAGTGACTACATAGCAATCGGAATAGGAGATAACAAATACCCTATATTTCATAAGAAAAAATATATCACATTTGATGATGTTCCAGAAGAAAATACAGTATACTGGTGCGAATACATATTCGGTACGCCATGGGTTGTAAACAAAGGAGAGAAACTAGTATTAATGGTCGCTACAGGTGCACCTTATGATGCAAACAACTACTGGATGTGGGCTATATCTACACAAAACCCTTACCCTGATGGTAGAATCATTCAAAAATCCAGCGATGGGAGCAAATGGGATTACCCAAGTGATTATGCAGACTGGGATGGAACATTCTACGTATACACACAAGAAGCAGCTGTTCAACCACCCAGCATCAGCATCTCCATGAATGCAGGTAGTCTTGCAGTAGGTACGTTAACTCTTTTAGGAGCAATCCTTGCTGGAATACGATATGGAATACTAATAGGGATGCTATAAAAGATTAAAGGAGACTATAAATGCATGAAAACAAAAACAATAGGTACAATACTTGCTGTTTCAGGTTTCATCCTTATAGCATCTGCTATCTATTTTTTTCCATTCCCTGGCATACCAGGGTCTTTTACTAACCCATACTCTGCTAGTAAAATAATGTCTACTCAGCAGATGCTTACACTTTCAGATTTTGAACCAACAGAAACAAAAGAATTCTATGTTGAAACAGCAAAGGTTACTCCACAAATGCTAACTATAAGTCAACCAATAGGCGACATAACAACAGTAACCTACAAAACAGGTACACAATACCATAAATCATATGTTTACAGGGCAGAACTCTCACCAGCACAACTATCACAACTATCCTATGATAAAAATGTAGTAGGTATATGGGAAATACCAGATGTAAAATATATGAACATACCACTAACCACAGGAATACAAGAAGACTATGGCAACATGCAAACAGCACTTGAATCCACAGGAGTAACACAACTCTTCAACATGGGACTTACTGGTAACAACACAATCATCGCAATCATAGATGATTTCCCACCAGAAGATGTTTTTTTACAATATTTCCCATGGCAAGATAGAATACTACACTACCCAGAAGAAACAAATGCAAATGCACAACATGGTATCATGACCGCATGTATAGCATCAGAGGTTGCACCAGATGCAAAACTATACCTTATAAACTATAACAAAAACCCTGTAGAAGCCTTTGACGAGATACTCTCACTTAAACAGAAATACCCAGGATATCAGATAGTTTCAAGCAACTCGTACATGTTTTTCGGAACAACGTATTTCGTACCAGATGACATAGTTAATAGGAAAATATTAGAAGTAGCGGATAACGACATAATAGTCTGTTTCGCAGCAGGAAACTTTGCCCACCCAGGTGAACACAATCCTTCATGGACACTAGATGTAGGCTACGACATGCGAAACGGATGGTTTGAAAAAAACGAGGAAATAGGGTATCCAGCAACATTCAATAGCATACTTTCAGTAGCAGGATGCAACGCTTATAACAACAAAATCCTTAGTTACTCCTCTATAGGACATGGAGTAGGAGGTTTTGATGAACCAGATATATCAGCACCGACACATTTCATATACCTTAAAAGCCCATGGGGTGCATCACTGGGTACATCAGGTTCATGCCCATTCTTAGCAGGAGTATGTGCAGACATACTCTCTGATAAAAAAGCAGAAACAATACGGATGGTAGGAGCAATACATAGTTACTCAGAGGATAGAGGGAAACAAGGGTTTGATGTAGAATTCGGCTACGGAGTAATAGATGCAGTAGAACTATACAACCAATATGACAACTGGACACCACCACCGCAGAGTAGACCAGATATAATACTACTCTCATCAGGAGCAGGAATGATAGGAGTAGGAGTAGTATTCAGAAAAAAAGAAGAATGGGGGTTGGAGTTCTAATGTATGAAAAAGACTTTTCAAAAACAGCAGAAGCTCTCCTGCCAGGTCTCATAGCACTGTTATGTTTACTCGTTATAGAAAAACCAGAAAACTTTTACCCCTGGTTTGTAAACTACACAATACTCTACGCCGTAGCAGTATTATTCATCCGTATCATAGCTAAAACAATTATAAAACAAGAGTTTGACAAAACAGATACAAAACCTTTACTACTCGGAGTAATAATTTTCATAGTTTACATATTCATCTCCAACATAACAGTATATGATTTTGTTGTAACAATCCTACAAGTTATAGTAATACTTTCTTTCTACTCAACAGTTTTTAATTGTCTGAAAAACGAGCTGAGGTGAACATTATAGAGGATAACAAAATCATCATCACAACCATAATAATCCTCTTATGTACTATTTTAATATTCTCTGTAGATTTCCCATTACTATATTTAATAAATGAAAATAAAAACTATGTCTTCACAAGTAAAGCAATAGGCTATAGTATGCAACCTACTATACAAAACGGCGACATCCTCGTTATACTATCAAAAAACAGCCCATGTTTCAACCCACGAGTGGGAGACATACTAATCTACTCCAAAGATGATACACTCATAGGACATAGAATTATATCTATCAGAAACAATGAATACCTTGTAAAAGGAGACTACAACACAGGGTTTGACACCCTTGTATCAAAACAACAAGTTGTAGGTGTAGTGATAGGAATAGCCCCTCGTAACCCTTTAGGGAGATGGGTTACAGAGAGTTTCACAAATATAGTAACATAAAAAAACAATAAAACCTATTAAGGTTTGGAGGAAGATATGAAAGAAGAAATAATTGAGAGGAGAGAAGACAAATACATTTCTCTTCTTAAAGAAGGCTACATCACTAAAGAAGAATTTATGCGTCTCATGGAACAGTTGAACACATCAGCTCAAACTGTTCCCAAACAACCTAAAAAACAAAAACAGTTTACTTTCAGGTTTCCTTCTGTGTTGAAGAAAGCAGTTCCTGTGGCTGTTGTTGTGTTGTTGTTGTTTAGTGTTTTAACGTTTATAACACCCATAAGCAGAGCTGCATCCCCAGTAGTGGCGTATAGTAGTATTACTGATGGTGAACAGTTTGTAGATGTTATACCTGGTGAGGGTGTGTATCTCACGGTTAATGTTAGCGATAGCGATGGAAATCTACAGAGTGTAGATATTTATACTAACGCATCTGGTAGCTGGTCTTCAATTTATAGCAGTGGTGCTTTAGGTGGCGTTAGTTATCATAACACGAGTAGTTTCCTTGTTAGCGAGTGGACTGGTAGTTGGACTAAATACTGGTTTAATATTACTGCTAATGATGGTAGTGATACAGAGTTCGTGTATAGTTTTACTACCGAATATGTATGGGGGCAACCCCGTCTTATAATGTTGAACGATACTGTAACCATTAACCGAGCTGTTATTCTAAAGAATGATACAAATGATTACTACATCTGGAGTGATATAAATGGTGTTAAATGTACACGGTCTGATGACCTTTCTAAAACAGTCTTGTTATCACCAGAAAGTGTTACAAGCGGTGGACCTGTTTATAACAGTTTCGTTTACAACAACATGCCTCATGTTTACTATTACTATGATAACTATCTCCGCTATGCTTATTATGATGGCAGTAGTTGGCATACAGGTAGCACGGGAATACGGCAAAAATACAGTGGTCGTACTATTTATGCTTATGGCGCTGACGTTAAATACTACGATGGTAAATGGCAAATAGCCACAGGGGCAGTAATTTCTGGTTATGCCGCATATATGTCTACATATTCTTCTTCTTCGCCGCATACTGCTGGCACATTACTAAAAAGCGAAAAAATATATTCAACAGCAGGAGCAGGTTTTTCTGCTTACCCTTATCCTTCTCTTGCTATCTATAAAGGATTACTGCACTGTGTATGGCATAAGTATGCATATTATAATGGTGACCAAGGTGATGATGACCTGCATTGGTGGACATATGATGGAGCAAGTTGGACTGACCAGGGCAAGCTAGCATTGGATATTGATACTGGTGGTTGTGCAGTTGTGCATGATATACGGAATGACAACCTAGTCTTGTTCTACATTAATGGTTCAAACGTGTTAAGATACAGGGTGTATGATGGCAGTAGCTGGAGTACAAACTACACGGTTTTCACACCAATGAATGGTAAAGATATACAGTATCTCAATGCAGAGTATGTTGATGGTCGTGTTATTGTAACCTTTAGTTATAACCTTCGTGGAAACTGGAATGTCTATTATATTGCTTCTCCAGAGTATGTCTATGAGAGTGGTTTTAACACTACGTTGCATCGTATCCAGTGGGTTGATGCAGCACCAAATGCTAACAATGTGAACAGCACAGTTGTTAGTTTTAAAAACATGAACGATAGGGATATCAAGAACGTTACATGGCATTTCGAGGACATTGGTGATATAACTGTTGCGAACAATGTTCGTGTGTGGAGTAATATGAGTGGTAGCTGGCAGAGCTGGAGTGTTGGCTCTGATGGGAATACGAGTAAGATAGATATTAGTGCGGTTAAAGGCAGTGAATGGAGTCCTGGTGAGACACTTTATTGGAAGTTTGAAATACTAAACGTGGGTAGCGTTGCAGAGACACTACATGCTACTGATGAAGACATTTACATGCTAATAGAATTCTAAAAAGGAGGCAAAATAAAAAATGGATGAAGAAAAAAGAGAGTATATAGCTCTCCTTAGAGAAGGGTATATTGATAAAGAGCAGTTTATGGAGTTGATGCGGGCAGCAAACAGCCCAGCACCTTCAAAGAAGAAACCCATTAAAAAACAGTTTACTTTCAGGTTTCCTTCTGTGTTGAAGAAAGCAGTTCCTGTGGCTGTTTCTATATTGTTGTTGTTTAGTGTTTTAACGTTTATAACACCCGTAAGTAGAGCTGCTTCTCCGGTTGTAGCGTATAGTAGTATTAGTAATGGTGAGCAGTTTGTAGATGTTATTCCTGGTGAGGGTGTGTATCTCACGGTTAATGTCAGCGATAGCGATGGAAATCTGCAGAGTGTGGATATTTATACTAACGCATCTGGTAGCTGGTCTTCAATTTATAGTAGTGGTTCTCTTGGTGGCGTTAGTTATCATAATACGAGTAGTTTCCTCGTTAGTAGTTGGACTGGTAGTTGGACTAAATACTGGTTTAATATTACTGCTAATGATGGTAGTGATACAGAGTTCGTGTATAGTTTTACTACTGAGTATGTATTTGGTAAAGAGCATGCAGTTGCTGTAAACGACTCATATAATTATTATTATCCTTCTATTCTAAAAAACAGCACCAACGATTATTGGATTGCATGGCTTGATTACGATAGCTATGCGTTATATACAATACATGATACTGCTGGGACTGCTTTTGCTATTAAAAACAAACTCACTGCCGACCCAGATGTGAGAAATGTATGGGGTAGTGGATACAAGGTAATGACGAGAGATGCATACTTATATATTTATAACAATTCTCCACACATTGCATATGCTGACGACTATAGTAATAGTGATTGGGCATATTATTATACAATACGATGGAACGGAAACGCATGGGTTGATAAAACAAAAACAACAATTACACATATGAATGCAGATATTTTAGAAGGAACAGGAATATCAATTATATATTTTGATGGAAAATGGAATACCTTTCTTTCGCATACTTATAGTTATGCTTCTAACTGGTGGAATGCTCTTACATGGTATTATGGGACATATCCTTTTGCTACCAGCTATAGTTCAAATATAGAGTCTATATCGTCATATGACCATGATTATTTTCCATCTACACAAATTCTCAACGGTAAACTTATTTTAGTATATCATGACACAGGGGATGATTTACACTGGCAGGTTTATGATGGTGTTAGCTGGAATGACAAGGGGGATATAGAATTAGACATCGGAGAGTATGGATGTAGCATTGTGAAAGACCCAGTTAATAATCAGATAGTATTAGTATATGTTAATTCTTCGGGTAATATGTATTATCGTATATTAACAGACCCAACAGGTTCGTGGAGTAGCCCCCATCTTTTGTTCACACCAGCCAGTGGAAAAACAATAAAACACCCATATATAGCATATATAGACCATCGTATTGTGATAGTGTGTTCATACAACCTACGTGGGAATTACAATATTTATATGATTTCTGCACCAGATTATGTTGAATCAGTTTCTGGTTTCAATACAACATACAACCGCATACAGTGGGTTGATGCAGCACCAAATGCTAACAATGTGAACAGCACAGTTGTTAGTTTCAAAAACATGAACGATAGGGATATCAAGAACGTTACATGGCATTTCGAGGACATTGGTGATATATCTGTTGCGAACAATATTCGGGTGTGGAGTAATATGAGTGGGAGCTGGCAGAGCTGGAGTGTTGGCTCTGATGGGAATACGAGTAAGATAGACATTAGCACGGTGAAGGGTAGTGAATGGCAACCAGGCGAGACACTTTATTGGAAGTTTGAAATACTAAACGTGGGCAATGTAGTAGAGGATTTACATGCCACTGATGAAGATATTTACATGTTGATAGAATTCTAAAAAGGATAATGATTTCATCATTTAAACATTCAAAAACTATTCCTGCAATTGTATTACTGTGTATTATATTTTTATCCTCTTTTGCTTCTGCAACTATAAACATTTCAAACATTTCTCCATCTGATTCTGCTCAACATGTAGAAATAGTGAACAACCCACCTGACCCAGGAGGCTATACACACCTCTCCTGGCAAATCAATGACACGACAGGCGGGGATGATATGGAATTTTTTATGGATATCTGGAACGGTACAGCATGGGTTAACAGGCAGCATCAGATTGATGTAGGTAATGGTTCATGGTATCAAGATGAAACAAGTTTCAACACAACCAATACAACGTATCAATGGCGTTTACGTGTGAAAGACGGTACAGATAATACTTGGAATAACCAGACATATAGTTTTACAACAGATAGAAAACCAGTTGTTTCACCTGTTTATCCAGATAATAATAGTTACAAAGAAAAAGGTAATGTTGACTTGTCAGCAGTTGTGTATCACCCTGATTATACATTTGGATGGACAGCAGTAGATTTAGATGGTGCAAATGATGATGTTAGAGTTCCTGATGACAACTCGTTGAATTTTACCTCATCTTTTTCAGTAGATATGGCGTTGTGGGTGGAAGATAACCCTGCTGATGGTAAACTTGATACTATAATATCAAAAATGACAGATGCAAACACTGGATGGGGTATCGCATTGTATGGTAATGGAACAACATGGGAGCTCCATGTATGTGTTGATGGACATAACCAATCAGTTGGAGAAGCAGCATTACCATTGCAAACATGGGTTTATCTTACTGTTGTGTTCGATAATGATACACATACAATGTATGTTTATAAAAACGGCTCTCTTGTTTATTCATACTATGAACCCAATACTCCAAGTCCGAATACTGCTGATTGCGTAATCGGAGAATGTTCCTATGTTGGGAATGATAAAACATTTGATGGAAAAATAGATTATATAAAAGTTTACAATGTTGCTTTGACAGAGGGTGAAGTAAAAGCAAATTTTTATGGTAAAAACGATAATGGTGCAAAACGTGGTCTTGTATCCTGGTGGAAGTTTGATGAAAACACTGGAACTACAACATATGATAGCTGGGGGAGTAACGATGGAACTCTTGAGGATGGAACAGGATGGGCAACAGGGTCTCAATCCTCAACTACATATCTTGGTAAAATATACAATGTTTCATTCTACGAATACCCTTCTGGTAGGCTTATAGGGTACAACTATACAACTACGGGTTGGACAAATGGGCAGATTGTAAACTGTAACACTTCATACTACTTGTATTACAACGGCACTAGGTATTATTGGTATGCAAAAGCAAAAGATGATGAATACTGGAGTGATAATAGCAGCGTATGGGTTATCAATACATACTACAATGATACAGAGCCAACAAGTGTTTATGATACCATGAGTGGTAGTATTTATGTTAAACCAGTATACACGGGGGAGCAACCGAGTAGTATCTATTACACAATGGGTGCTCAGGTTCGAGTATTTGCAAAACCTTTTTTTGTAGAAGAACACCCTACAAATCAGAGTACAAACATAAGTCTACATCCACAGCTTAAAATTTATACTTATAAATCTGGAGACATTATAACATGGAATGCAAGTTTTCATGGGAACGATACAGTAAACGAGACATGGGTTCAGATACAGGATACTAAACCTTTACAACTAGGAACAGGAGCAAACAACCTTACAATATATGATAGTAATTTTTCAACTGGTACATTATCAGATGTAGAAGTAAACGAGAACAATTATCTCCGTTTAAAAAAGAATAGCCATGTTCTTATGAATGAAAACTTTGAAGATGGACAAGCACAGGGATGGACTATACAGAACAGTAGTTGCCCAGAAAGTGGAGTAAACACCACCGATGGAGTGATAAACCCTATAGGTTCATATTATCTCCGAGCAATTGGTGATGATGTACATAATTCTTCAACAGTAGACTTGTCTGGATATGTTGAAGCGAAACTAGAATTCTACATGGGGAGTAGAGGATTAGAAACAGGTGAAGACTCAATCCTTGAAATCTATGATGGCTCTAAATGGGTTGAACTAGAAAAAATACATAACAACAACCAGTTGCAGTTTTTCTCAGAAGACATAACCTCTTACATGAGCAGTTCCTTCCAACTCAGAATCTTCAACAACGGTACAAACGATTGCACGGATTTCACTTATTTAGACAACGTAGTAATCACAGCATATGATTACTCATACAATGGCTACCGTATCTCCCCAGTTTACAACCTTTCAGGTCTTGCATATGATTCTGGTACAATTTCTTGGAGTTCAACAGAACCATCTGGCACAAGCTTGGATATATACTATTCTCTCTCAACAGATAACGGTAGCACATGGGGAAGCTGGCAAACCGCTTCAAACGGTGGTAGCATCAACGGCATATCTAATTTAACATATATGGATAGTTATAGAATCAAGTTTAGACAAAACTTTTCCACATCAGATAAAACAAAAACACCAGTGCTTCAAAACCTATCCCTCTACATAGAACGGTATACACCAGTAGCAGTATACTATGATGGTAGACAATACAATACTAAATACTGGTGGTATGTACAAGCGTTTAACAATCTGTTCAACTCAACCGTTTACAGCGATATATACAACTTTATAACAAAAACAGTAGAAGGAGAACCCCCTATAATCTATGATACCATGAGTGGTGCAATCTATGTTAAACCAGTATACACTGGGGAGCAACCAGATGATATCTATTACACTATGGGGGCTCAGATTTCAGTATACTATGACGTTTATTTCCTCAATGTACACCCAGTTAATGGTAGCACTAACCAGCCAATCAACGTACATTTATACTGCTGGGTAAATAAATCAGGAGATAAAAACCATTATGATATAAAATTTTATTCAAACGACACAGTGAATGAGACATGGAGTCTCCATAACACAATCACGCAACTTCAACCAAACGCTACAGCTAACAGCTACATGGATGGGTTACAATACAACACTAAATACTGGTGGAAGATAACAGCTGAAAACAGTACACTTGGATACTATAAAGAAGACATTTATCATTTCACAACACAACCATATACAGATACAGAACCACTACTGCTTTACAACACTATGAGTGGTGCAATCTATGTTAAACCAGTATATAGTGGTGAGCAACCAAGTGATATTTATTACACTATGGGTGCAACGGTAGAAGTAGGATTAGTAAAACAACCATCGAATCCGTATCCAGAAGATGGAACAACATTTGGAGTACACAAAGTACATAATTTTTCATGCTACGTAGAAGACACTGATAACGACCCGATGAACGTTACATTCTACTATGCATCCAATGATACAGCATGGGCTACAGTACATAACGTACCAAGTGGCAGTAGAGCAGAAACAACCAGTTTACCAGCTATGTCAAACGGTACAACAATTCAATGGTACGTTATAGCAAATGATAGTTCTAACCAGAGACAAAGCCCAGTATGGTCTTATACTCCACAGAACCATGCACCTTCACTCATAGCAAATCCAGAAGATGGAGAAAACTATGCAGCAGTACAACGTAAATCAGTAACAGGAGTATGGCGTATGTTTGTAAAACTCATAGCCAATGTATCAGATTACGAACAAGACAATGTATCAATACAAATATACATTGATGACCCATCTCAGCCAAACTGGAACGACTGGATACTCAGGTTAAGCCATGCAGAGGATACCTATGATACATATCACAACAATCCATATATCCAAGACGAACTACTATTTAACCAGACACAGCAAAACTATCACTGGCGTGTACATTTATCAGATGGGTATGACTCAGTAGATTACTATATGAACTTTACAACACAATTTTATTTCTGGGCTGATTTCAACTGGACACCATACCATCCAACCACTGATGACACAATCACTCTTATAGATAAATCAATAAATGCTACACAAGTAGTTTGGAAGATAAACGGTGTACAAATCGCTTCAAAGAGATACAACTCTGGCATTCATACACCGTTTAACCTATCACGTAAATTCAACATTAGTAACATTTACAATATAACATTATACATTTATAATGCATCAGCAAACGTATCAACAGAGATGCATGCAGAAACACCAGGCAGTCCAGGATACATGTACGTTGATAGAAACGTTACATTCAACAAAACAGGCACAGGGGCAGGTGTAAACTATATCACTTATCATCTCAAAAACGATACAAACGCTTCAACTTTTGCAACAACCTTCAACCTTTCAAAAGGATGGTGGATACATAAATACAACCCTACATCTGGTAAATGGGAGAGCCTATTCCTATACCCAACAGTATCAAACCCAGTGGGTACAAACTTCAACCTATCCACATGGGATACAGTAGCAGTAACAGGAGATGAAAACAAAACAACACGTATCAACATCTCAGAAAACGTAACAGCATCACAGGATTTCATAACCACTACAACTGGGAGATACTACATAGGCTATAGCAACCTGACCTCAACAACAATGGCAAACCTTACAAAAATAGGTTTACAAACAGGAGACTGGGTTTTCAAATACGATACAGTTAACGGAAGATGGAATAGCTACTGGATAGGATACGTTGGAGATGACGTAACAATTTCAGGATATGACGTAATAGTGATACATGTAGATGCTGGAACTAGAATAAAAATAGGATGGATATAATATGAAGATGAAAAACAAAATAGGAAAAATCTTCCTACTAGCAGGAACACTCCTTTTCATAGGAGCAATAATACATACGATATTGTTAAACCAAACACCAGTTGCTATATCAGAAACAGTACCACCCTTACCTGTAGGTATAGGAGGCACAGTAAAATACCAAAACGGCACATACGTACCAGATGGAGTAACAGTAACAGCACGAAACCTTGAATCAGATGCAAACAACTCTTTCAAAACACAACATGGCTACTACGCTATAGGTTTACCAGCATACAACGGAGACAGAATAAAAATACAATGCTACCATAACGGGATGCAGGCAAGTAAAATCATTATAGTAGACATAACACAGAAAACACAATGGGCAAATCTAACATTAGGAGTTACACAAGAACAACCATCTCATCAGTTTGCAATAAGCTGGCTTTTCATACCAGCAATACTATCAATGCTAGTAGGAATAATATATGAGAAGAAAAAACAATAAAACAACAACATTCGTATTACTTACATTATTAATACTGTATAGTAGGTTAACAACTGGCATAGGCATACCAGTAGGAATAGGAGGAATCGTAACAGTAAACAACATACCAACAGATGGTTTAACAGTAACAGTAACCAACAAAAACACAAACCTTCAAACAACATATGTAACAGCAAACGGAGGATACTACGCCGTAGCACTCGAAGCAAAAAACGGAGACATAGTAGAAGTAACATGCAACTACAATGGCATAATCTACTCAAACACAGCAACAATAGATACTTCTCTTAAAACAAACTGGCTTAACCTTTCAATAACCATACCCTCAGAGGAGGAGAGCAACAACAATGATGAAAACCAACCTTCACCGCCTCCCTCTCCTCCCCCTTCAAATAATCATGTTCCAACTGCAAACTTTGTATACACACCAACAAACCCAAATATAAACAACACAGTAACATTCCACAGCACTTCAACAGATGAAGACAACGACATAACCACATACATCTGGACTATAAACGATGAAGTATTATATGGAGAAACAGTTGAATACATTTTTACAAACCCTGGAGTTTACCAAATCCGTTTAGAAGTTGAAGACCAACAGCAAAACTACAACAGTAAAACCAGAACCATACAAGTATACCCAGTAAACACTACACAACCCCCACCTCAACAAAACACTACAAACAATACAATAAACAACATTACCCTTTCCATAATAGTACAAGACGAGCAAGGCAACCCGTTACCAAACACAGCAGTAACCATCCAAAGAAACAACCAGACAACAACAGTATACACAAACGAAACAGGAGTAGCAGTCTATATAACACCACCTGGGGATTACACCATCAAAACAGGAGAAGAAACAAAACATCTCAGCTTTGTAAACAACGGCAGAGTAGTGTTCACACTATCAAACCAGCCAATACCTAAACAAGAAGGAATAAACTGGTTAATAGTTTTAATACCAATAACAATAATAAGTATACTAATAACAATAGGGGTGATAAAATTACAAAAACAAAAAACATGGTATTAATCATCCTACTCTTAATCGCACTACTCTCAAATTTTACTCTTGCAGAAGAACACCCACTGGGAGTATCAGGATACGTAAAAGATTCATCAGATAACCCAGTAGCAGGTGCAACAGTAACAGTAACAAACCTTGACAACAGCGAAACAAACACTGCAACAACCAACAATCAAGGATTATACGCTACAAGCGTTCCAGGAGACACAGGAGATATAATAACAGTAACAGCGGAACATAATGGTTTAACAGGGTCTAACACTACAACCGCAGATGCAACAAAAACAACACAATGGGTAAACATATCAATAGGTGCAGAGCTTGTAGCAAGATTTACATACTACCCAGAACACCCTTCACCAGGTGAAAAAATAACATTTGTAGACCTCTCCACAGGGGACATAGACACATGGGAATGGAACTTCGGAGACGGAAGCACAGCACTCGGTAAACACCAGACACACGTATATGATGAAGAAGGAACATATACAGTGAAACTAAAAATATACAGCGGTTCATTGACAGATACAGCCCGTAAAACCATCAAAGTTGAAATAAAAAACCCACAGATTCCACCAGTTAAACCACCAACATACCCAGAAGGATACACTGTTGAAGAAATGTATACTCTACTCAAAGCATTAAACCTGCCAGATACGACTAACAAAATAACAATAGTAACAATAGACTCAGGAGTAATGCCAAGAACATACAACGGTATAGATTTATCCAAAATACGGATGATGACAACATCAGCGTTTTCAACAGGAACAGATAATTATGGACATGGCACGTTTATAAACTATGAGATAGCATTTATGCTACAAAACAAAATACCAAACGCAGTACAAATCAGCATTAAAACATTTGACAAAGACGGAAAAACAACACCCGCTATTTTCCTACAAGCCCTTGACATTGCTAAACAACTAAAACCAGATATAATCAGTATCTCAGCAGGAGCAATAGGCAACCCAGATGATGTTTACTCTCAAAAAATAAAACAACTACGGAGAGAAGGCATAATCGTTATAAGCTGTGCAGCTGGCAACCTTGGACCAAACCCTAGTACAATCCTTTCACCAGCAGTTTCAAAAGATGCAGTAGCAGTTGGAGCATCAGACCCACAACGTACTATTACAGATTTAACAGATGATACTATCTGCACCTGGAGTAGCCGTGGACCAGTACCAGTAAATGAACCAAAACCAGATGTAACAGCACCAGGAGAAAGCATACGTGGACCATGGTTGAATGAAGAAAGAGTAGCAAGCGGTACATCTCTTAGCACACCCCTTATAGCAGGAGGAAGTGCTCTTATAATTGCAAACCATAAACCAGTTATTGACATATTGAAAATAATTTATTTCTGGAACAAAGGAGTAATATCTGATGCTTTCGAGTCAGCACTAGAAGAAGGATGTTATAAAAAAGGAGACCAGAACGCATGGGGAGCAGGGATTGTACAGTTTGACAAGGTAGATGAAATCTTCGCATGGAAACTAGCAATACTTTTAATAATACCAATTATCATTATAATAATCATCTTATTTGTAGTTGGCATATATCTTCACCATAGAATTGTTGAAAAAAAAGAACTATGGTGGTAATATGGATGAGGTAGAGAAACTTAGGAAAAAAATCCAGAAACTGGATGAAGAAGCAGAACTGTTACGTAAACAAGTAGAAGAAAAACAAGAAATAGAAAGACTTACCAAACTGTTAAAAGAAAAAGAACAAGAAGTTAAACAACTTAAATCAAAAATAAAACCACAGTTTACTTTCAACTTTCCTTCTGTGTTGAAGAAAGCAGTTCCTGTTGCTATAACTGTGTTGTTGTTGTTTAGTGTTTTAACGTTTATAACACCCGTAAGTAGAGCTGCTTCTCCGGTTGTAGCGTATAGTAGTATTACTGATGGTGAACAGTTTGTAGATGTTATACCTGGTGAGGGTGTGTATCTCACGGTGAACGTTAGCGATAGTGATGGAAATCTACAGAGTGTAGATATTTATACTAACGCATCTGGTAGCTGGTCTTCAATTTATAGCAGTGGTGCTTTAGGTGGCGTTAGTTATCATAACACGAGTAGTTTCCTCGTTAGTAGTTGGACTGGTAGTTGGACTAAATACTGGTTTAACATTACTGCTAATGATGGCAGTGATACAGAATTCGTGTATAGTTTTACTACTGAGTATGTCTGGGGGCAACCCCATCTTATTGTGTTGAACGATACTGTAACCATTAACCGAGCTGTTATTCTAAAGAATGATACAAGTGATTACTATGTTTGGAGTTGTGACTCTACAAATCATAAGGTTAAATGTGTACGTACTGATGACCTGTCTAAAACAGTCTTGTTATCACCAGAAGAGGTAGAAACTGAGAGTCTTTATATTTTCAACAGTTTTGTATATAATAATACACCTCATGTTTACTATTACTATGATGACTATCTCCGTTATGCTTATTATGATGGTAGTAGTTGGCATACAGGCAGCACAGGAATAAGTCAACATGCTTACCACAGCCCTACTCACAGTCATTATTACGCATATGGTGCTGATGTTAAATACTATGACGGTAAATGGCAGATAGCTGCAGGTCATGCGACATCTGCGAAAGAGGAATATATGAGTACATATGCTTCTTCAACCCCATACTCTGGAGAAACATTGTTAAAAAGCGTAAGTGGTGTTTCTGATTACCCTTATCCTTCTCTTGCTATTTATAAAGGCATATTACACTGTGTATGGTATAATGGCGGTAATGATGACCTGCATTGGTGGACATATGATGGAGCAACTTGGACTGACCAGGGCAAGCTAGCATTGGATATTGATACTGGTGGTTGTGCCATTGTACATGATATACGGAATGACAACTTGGTCTTGTTTTATATTAACGGTTCAAACGTGTTAAAATACAGGGTGTATGATGGCAGTAGCTGGAGTACAGATTATACGGTTTTTACACCACTAAGCGGGAAGGATATAAACTACCTTAATGCAGAGTATGTTGATGGTCGTATTATTGTAACATTTAGTTATGACCTTCGTGGGAACTATAATGTTTACTATATAGCAACACCAGAGTATGTTTATGAAACTGGTCTTAACACTACTTTGCATCGTATCCAATGGGTTGATGCAGCACCAGGTAGTACAAACGTGAACAGCACAGTTGTTAGTTTTAAAAACATGAACGATAGAGACATTAAAAACATAACATGGCATTTCGAAGACATTGGTGATATAACTGTTGCAAACAATGTTCGTGTGTGGAGTAATATGAGTGGCAGCTGGCAGAGCTGGAGTGTTGGCTCTGATGGAAATACGAGTAAGATAGACATTAGCACGGTGAAAGGTAGTGAATGGAGTCCTGGTGAGACACTTTATTGGAAGTTTGAAATACTAAATGTTGGTAGTGTTGCAGAGACATTGCATGCCACTGATGAAGATATTTACATGCTAATAGAATTCTAATTCCCATTTTTCCCATTAGTACCAGTAACTTTTTTATCATTTTATTTCTATACTGTTTTTTAGAATGCAAAAAACTATTCTGTTAAAGATTACATTGGTCTTTCTAATTTTAACTAGTTTAACATTTTATCCCCTTCATCCACCTCAAGTATCAGCAGCTACTACGGATACTTTCGACATAATAGTACAAGGAGAGTATTTATACATCAACATTACTAATACTTCATGGAACTTAGGAGTTGTAGCAATGGGTAGTCATCATTGGACTAATGAAACAGGAGTTACATGGATTGCAGATTTAGACAATACTTCTGTAAACACAGACCTTAGTCTTCAGATTACGAATGATGCAGCGGATTGGAGTGCTGCTACGAGTGGTAACGGTCCAGGGGCAGATGTTTACCGTCTCAACGCTAGTAGTGATAGCTGGAGTACAGAGCATCAGATTGTTACAGCAAGCGATACAGTAATAGCAAGCAACATACCAGCAGGTAACAACCAGACATTTGATACTCGTTTCGATGCACCCACGTCTACAAGCACTGGAGACCAACAAACTATCACCATAACAGCAACATTAGCAAAACATTAAAAAATAATAAAAATATTACTTGTTTTATGAAAAAGATATTGTTGATAGGTATAATGTTTTTTTTAACTCCAGTCTCCTCAGTAACACCATATCTGGAGTTGAATGCAGAGGCGTACCATGGTGGATACTACTATGACGTATCATGTAACAACAACATAGTTTTTACAGCATGTGATGATGATGGTTTACGAGTTTATCTTTTTTCAGAGAAACTAATTTTACTAGATACTATAGACGATGGAGGATTATACAGAGGAGTTTTTTATAAAAACAATATAGTTTATACAGCATGCGGTTATCAAGGAGTTAGAGCTTATTCTTTTAAAGAAAACAAGTTACATTTAGCCGCTGAATCTAAAGACGGTACAGATTTCTACAACAAAGTTTTTGTAGATGACAACTATGTTTATGTAGCCTGTGTTAATTCTTTAAAAGTTTATACAAAAACCCTTACCTTACTTGATAGTTACCCTATTAGATGCCTTGACGTATGGAGTAAAAACCAACGAGTTTACACTGCTTCAGGTAGCGAAGGATTAAACGTGTTATATTTTGATGGTATACGGTTGCATTTCCAGTATAACATTAACGATGGAAGATATTATTTAGGCATATATGGAGATGATGATGGAATATACTGTGCATGTTCAACAGATGGGCTGGTAATGTATACTCCAGAGGGTGTTAAACAGAGATATGATGGTGGTGTGTACCATGACGTATACACTGATGCGAAATATATATACGCTAGCTGCGGGAAAAAAGGTTTAAAAGTTTACACAAAAACACTACATCTTGTAGCAGAAGCATATGATGGTGGCATATACTGGGCATCTACTTCTAATTCTTCACACATTTTTACAGCATGTGACAACAACGGGCTTCGTGTTTATTCTTTGAAAAATATTATCAACCCGTATTCTATTTCAAAATTATGAAACAGATAACTATAACATTATTTTTTTCTCTACTACTACTCTCTTTGATACCTGTACCTTTAGTTTCTGCTACTCCTACTCTTTATTTGATAATAGAGGATGTTAGAGACGATGGGGGATACTATTACGACTCGTATGTAGCAACAATAGATGGCAACCGCCGTATTTTTACAGTGAATGAACAAGCACTTAATGCTTACATGTTTGACAAATCATTGTTTAGGCTATATAATACTTCTGATTCTTATACGCATAGAGGAGTCTACTATGATGGTAAAGTGGTGCATACTGCGGATAGCACAGATGGTATCCATGGATATAGTTATAGTGATACAACTGGTTTTACTTTAAAAGCCAGTAGAGACGATGGAGGGGCATACATGGATTTATATGGTGGAGATGGTTATCTTTATGTAGCCTGTGCTGGTAGTGGTCTTAGAGTATACCAGTATTCAATATTTGGCTATAGTTTGATAGACTCGGATTACCAAAGCGGTAGCTACCAAGACGTATGGTATGACGGAACGTATATCTATGTAGCCTGCGGTACAGCGGGTTTACGAGCCTATCGGCTCTACAGCGGTACGTTATATGTTGTGGATACGATAGATAATGGCGGATATTATGAAGGCGTATGGGGCGATGGAACATATATTTATACAGCTCAGGGTACAAGTGGGATTTCTTGTTATAAGCTAAGCGGTTTTCCCCCTAGTTTTACGAGAGTTACATATAGAGATGACGGTGGTACATATCATGACGTATGGGGTGATGGAACATATATTTATGCAGCATGTGGTGCAGATGGTTTACGAGCTTATTGGCTTGATACGTCTGGTATTCCAGTCTCTCTTGACCTTTTAGATACAGATGACCAAGGTGGAGAGTACACAGGTTTATGGGGCGATTCAACTAACATCTTTGTAGATGTTGCTGGTAATGGATTGTACGCTTATTCTCACGCTTCTTCTGCTCCGACACCAGAGATACAAATCAATTTCGCTGGCAATTTAGGCGACTTAGGAGGACCATATTGTGTACCACCAGCAGATAATGATTCCACAGGCGGACCTTATGCTTTAAATGGGTACTATACAAATGATTCCATCCAGAGTGAAACATTTATATATATAAACCTTACAGTTACAGGAGTTGTTACAGAGTTGCCAAATAACCATATCTGGTTACAATGGAAGGAAGACAATACATGGACAAACTGGACATACTATTTTACTCATACAACTAAAGACTGGTATGAATTCAACACAAGCGGTAATATAACAGTAGCATCTGATAAAAAATACTCTTTTGATATATATGTTAACGGCTCATATGCTAAAAACTCTACAGCATGGAATAAAACAGATACAAATACTCAACAAACAAGAAGATATGTGTATTTAAAAGGAAAAGAAAACAGTGCAAATTTTAACTATAAACCATTCTACTGCTACGAAGCAAGTTACTCCAAAAGTGCAGTAGATAACCATAAACTACATGATATACTACATCATGACCAAGGTATAGATGGGGCAACTACTGACACAGGTTATCTTTTAAAAGATACACCGACAGATACAGTCCATACAAGATATTGTAGTGTTTTTCTTGGATACTGGTTTGATGAAAGCATATCAATACCATCTATAACTTTAAAAAACATCTACCAGCATTTCTGGTGGAACGTATCCTTTTGGACCAGTGCTGGGTGGAACAAAAGCAGAGCAAAACTAGACAACACAGTAACAGATGGTTATACTCCCTCACCTATATCAGGGACATCTATATCTTATGGAGGGTATACATATAATCTATCCTGTCAAAAAATTAGTTTATCCAACCCAGTAACAATTACAGATAACAACGTATACGAGATATGCGGTTTAAAAGCATACGGGAGCTACCCACGAGTAATTTCAAACCGTTCATTCACATCCTTCGTACTTTTCAACATACCATCTGATACAGTATTAAAAAAATATGATACAGATAGTGATGGTTTAAATGATTACCAAGAACTATTCACATACTACACCAACCCATTCCTATCGGATACAGATAATGATGGATACAGTGACAATAGTGAAATAGGAAACAATACAGACCCAAACGACTATTTAGACTACCCAACAGGAGAATACATATGGATGGAGATAACACCTACGCAATGGAACATTGGTACAGTACAGATGGGTGCAAGCTACTGGACCAACTCATCAAACACGTTCACCTGTGTAAAAGACAACTGCACAGTCTATACTGATTTAAGTCTTCAGATTACCAGTGATGCAGCGGATTGGAGTGCTGCAACAAGTGGTAACGGTCCAGGGGCAGATGTTTACCGTCTCAACGCTAGTAGTGATAGCTGGAGTACAGAACATCAGATTGTTACAGCAAGCGATACAGTAATAGCAAGCAACATCCCCCCTACTCAAAACCAAACATTTGATTTAAGATTCGACTCACCTACTTCCTCTACCACTGGAGACCAACAAACTATTACCATAACAGCAACATTAGCAAAACATTAGGTGAAAAAAAAATGAAAAAAATATGTATCCTACTAATACTCACCCTGTTTTCCACCTCAGCATCAGCTAGTTTAATCGGTTTTGGACCAGCAGATATTTACACCAGTAACAAAGAAACAATAAAAATATCACAAGCAACCCTTATAAACGGGGGAGATACACCAAAATATGGTGTTTTCACAGTTATGAAACCATATTCTAACAACAAAACATTTGAACCAGTACCAACTGAAATGATACACTGCAGAGTAACCTGTAAAACATGTGGTTGGAAAGGACAGAGATATGAAGCAATACCTGGATACCAGTATGGAGACCCACTCATAGGAGAATGCCCCCACTGCCATTCAAACCAGTTAGTTTTTTACGAACCAATACCTCGAGATGAACTACGTTTCATCTCTTTAAAAGGCAGTAAAAACTTTCACCTGCAAAAAATAGGAGACTATACTTGGAGAACAGTTGAAAAAATACAGCCAAGAGGAACATGCTCCATAGACGTACTCTATGATGCAACACATAGCTATATCAAAGAAAACGAAAATAAACACTGGGAGTTACACATACGAGGCACACTTCAAGAAGACACCGATAAACCAATGGGTATGATGGGCGGAGTTATAATAAAACTCTTTATAGATTTTAAATTTCCATTACACATATCAGCCCCGCATAAAGTAAAAAAAGGAACAAACTTCACAGTAAAAGTTGTATACGGACCACCAGACAAGTCATGGACAAAAATACCAACAAACGTAGAAGTAACATTCAATGGCGAAACAAAACCCTTGAATGAAAAAGGAACAGTTGTTTTCAGGATGCCAGAGACACGTTTCGACTATGAATACGAACTTACAGCAACAGGTGAAAACTACCTCTCAGATACAATAACTATAGTATCAGGAATACCAGAAACAACAGGGTTATCCATACCGATACTACCAGCAATATATTTTTTAATAACAATCATCATTATATTTATTATAAGCGTGGTGGTATGGCGAATAAAAAAACCCTGGTATCAATAATATTTCTTTTAACGTTAACTCTAACGTTATTTTCACCCTTAACCATAGCAGCAGATGACAACATGAACATCATCATCGGCGTACTTGGTGCACCTAAACATTTAACCGCAAAACGACACGATTCAACAACAATGGTAGATTTAAAATGGGAGAAAGGAGAAAACGCTGAAACCACATACATAGTTAGAAAAACAGGTTCATACCCCCAGAACATACATGATGGGATAGTAATATACAATGGAACAGGAGAAACATGTATTGATACCAGCACAACTGTAAACACACATTATTTCTACAGAGCATGGTCTTTCGCAGTATCTTTTTATTCACAAGAATATAGCCAAGCAAACATCATCATGGGTGAAAAAGTATACGAGCTACCAGTCCCAGTAGCCGTATCAATCCCACCAAGACCATCATTTTTTGAAAGAATAAAAATCCCAATGTATTTCATATGTTTCTTCATAGCCTTCTTACTCTTATTCATCTTATGGAAACGTGAAGAAAAGAAAGAAGAGGAAAAAGAAAAAGAAGAAAAAGAAGAGAAAGGAGAGAAAGAAAAAGAGGAAGAAGGAGAAGAAAGGGACACGGGATAAGGAAAAAAACTTAGGCAGAATCTGCTACACAGCATGCCTCCAAAGGTTTTCTTTCCTCCCGATATTTTCCCTTTTTTCCCATTTAAACCAGTAAAACTTATATCCAAAAAACTGGTTCTAAGAGTTGGTGATAAATATAAACAAACCATGGGGCATAGTATTAAACGTTATAATGTTCGCCATCGCTGGAGTTACTAGCCTTTTTGGGGTACTAGGTATCTTAACAAGCCAGGGAATAATCACAGACATTTTTCCTTTAGTTTCGTTCACAGCCGGTGTATCTGTTTTCTTATTCGCATTGGCTATAGTCTACCTAGTATTGGCGATATATCTCTGGAATCTCGATAAAAACGCTTGGTTAGTAGCAGTAGTTCTAAACATGATAGGAGTAGTCTTAGGCATACTGTCCATTGTTCTCACACCAGCAGGAGTAATAGTCTTCGCGTTACAACTGATACTACTTGCATCGTTATTCCACAAAGACACCATCATCGCAGTTAAACCAGAGATAAAATATCCAGGATGGGAACTAGGCATACTTGAAGACTAAAATTCAAAACTAATAGGTGAGCCTTCTTGCAGCGTTTAGATAAAACTATACAAATATTGTTAGGGGCATCCCTAATTCTTTTTTTTGTTTTATTTTTATCTTTTTTAAGCCCACCTAGTTATGAAACAACAATAAAACAAACAACTTTTCAACCACAAAACGCCTCGTTCTATGAAAAACTCTCAAAGTTTGCTGAAGACCTTAAAAACTTTATCTTCTCCTACCCTATAAATATTATAATAGGACTATCTTTAGTTACTCTAAGTTTCATCGGTAGTTACTATAGTAAAGCCACAGGTAAACTAGGGGAGGTATTACGTACACTCGGACCAGCACAAGGATACATCTTCGGAGCAGGGCTTATGATGATTATAACTGCTTCACCATTAATGAGTTGAGGAAATTATGAAAAAAGAAAACTATCTTATTTTAATGCTAGTATTGCTAGTAATAGGAGTAGTATTCTTTTTTTCACCAGTTTGGGAAGAAAATAGAATAATTACCACTGCTACTGGTACACCAATAGGTAGAATAAAAAACATGTTAAGCGTACCAGAACAGTTCACACCAGGAGAAGAATTCACAATACGAGTATTAACATGGAATGATGGTGAAAAAGGAACTCTATTCTGCCGTCTGATAAACAGAGACACAGGAGAAGAAATAGGATACAGAACGTTATATTTCCCTGCAAACAAAGGAGCTACTTTTATCTTTACAGTAGTAACAGACCAAACCACTACGTTCAAAGTAAAAGCAGAAGTAGGACATGACAACGTAGTAGATGATACAGAAACCTTAGACGTACAACCGAATCTACCCACTCCACCTAGTTTATCTATATCGATTTCAGCTACTCAAGCTATGGGAATTATGAGTTTACTCGGTGCATTAGTCTTAGGAGTAAAATACTTTAGCATACTATGACGCTTTTAATGAAATCAGTATTAACATCAACCTGTTTATGCACTTTTTCAGCATCAAGACGGTTAGTAACAATATAATCCTCAAGGCTATGATTCAACCTAAGAGGACACCCCAAGTATGACCTGGCAACGTAACAACTGCCTCTGCAACTACTACTATATTTACACCCAGTGCATTCAACAGGTGGAACTTTATACTCTTCCAAATAAATCTTGATATTTCGCTTTATACTTTCCTCATCATCCCCGATTCTACCAATGGTATAATCAAGGTCAAGGTTACAAGGAGTAATACGTTTATCATAAAATATGTTAAGCCGTTCACTACCAGCACCACAACGCCCTTCTTTACCACAGTATCTAAAAAAATGAGGCTGAGCAACAACACTATTCATGTTTAAAGCATACTCAAATAATTCCTCCTGAAGCTGAGTAGACAACGGCGGTAAATCAATTCGTGGAAACAAAACAACTCTCGCTTTAAACTTTTTAGCAGTATCAAACACTTCATCAAGCATTTTCAAATTACCAAAATGATACCCTACACGGAAATAAAACTCAAGTTTATATCTTTGAAGTAACTTAGCACTCTCCATGACTTTATCCCAAACACCTAACCCTCGTATAGAATCAGTTTCTTTCTCACCCCCTTCTATCGATAGTTGAGAAACAACATTATATTTCCTCAGAAGCCTGAGATTCTTCTCAATCAACAAACCATTAGTGCTAATCTGGATATTAGGAAACATTTTAAAAACAGTTTCAAGATGCTCATATAGTAAAGGTTCACCGCCAAGAAGAATAGTTTTTTTAGGTTTAAAAGTCTTCCTTACCCATTCTAAATCATCTAATGTTAACGATTGCGTTTCTCTCTGATTAACGAAACAGTGTTTACATCTGAGATTACATTCATTTGATAAATATATCACTAACTCTTTTAACTCCAAACCATCACCAGCTTTGTAATATCGTTTGGTTTTAAAAACATTGTGAAAAATGGGAAAAATGGGAAAAATATTAAAAGCAAAAAACACATTCCGATATGATTTATATGGTTGAACAGCCAAAAGAAACCATTATAAAAATTATACAAGTTAAATCAAGAAAACGGATAACTTTCCCCAAAGCAGTCAGGGATATTTTAAACATAAAAGATAACGACCACTTGATGTTTATTAAAGACAACCAACCAGGAGTACGTATTCAAAAAGTTACTATTGAAATAGTTAACTCCCTCAACCGAATGGTGGAGAGATAGGGAAAAAATTATGAATGAAAAAAAACTTCTTTCAACTATTGCTAGTCAGCTTGAACCATTTCGTGAATCACCTTTTTTATTTTTAGTACGAGCTAGAGGAATGGAACTTGTAGGCATAATTACTAAGGTTTTACATAAATACGACCACTCATGGGGAGTTATGAGGTTATGGGCTAGAGGAATAACCGTTGATGGAAAAAAATTTGAAGAACCCTTGGATAGAAAAAACAAGAGAACAGGGGAATTAGAAGATATTATACAGATGAAAAACGATTTCATAGTGGTAACAGCTCGTTCTTCTTCAAGTCTCGATGATGACGATGATGAAAACTTTCAATATTTCCTTAATCCTCATACGGTTAATGAAATCAAAGACAGGCTTGATGAAATTAAAGAAAAAAACAGGATTATACGAGATTTAAACAACCGGTTGCAGGCGGAGATTAAAAAACGAGAACATCATCAAAGCGAAGCAGAAGCATATGGTAGCGAAGCTAAATCTTTACGTGAAAAAGTATCAAACCTTTTAATGCGGCTTTCTCTCGCTGAAAACCGTGCTGAATACTATAAAAACATGTTGAAAGAGAGATACACTGAACGCCTTGAAGAAGAAGGATATCTCGAGGAAAAAATGAAAGGAGCAAGCAAGAGAGGAGAACTACTTGGTAAAGACAGTGCTGATGTAATTGTAGAAGCTGCAACGAAACAAGCAGAGGCTAAAAAGAAACTAGATGAGATAGGAGCAGGTAGTTTTACAGAGTATGCTACAAAAACAGATGTACGGAAGATGAAAGAAGAAATAATAAACCTGTTAAAAAACTTAACACCTGCTGAAAAACAATCACCTGGTGAGGAACATGGTGAGCCTTAGGCTTTTCCCCTCGGAAGATGCTAGAAAGTATATGGCTAAACTTTTTAGAAACATTTCAGAGGGAGACTATGAAGAAATAGCATATAATGCTAATCAGCTTAAAGAAGAATTACTGAAATATTACCAGACACGTACCGTTGATTGTGAAAAAATCCATAACTTGTTTGAAGAATTCGACTATGTCTTACGTACATACTCCCCAGGTCGCACTAAAACAAAAAAACTATACAGTATGCTAGGTGAAATCAGTAGAACATCATACCTTATACATACTCCAATAGAACGTTTACGGCTACTCCGAGAGGATTTACGTTTTTTCTTCTTACAAGACCCAAAAGAAAACATGCCATATATCTTAGGGTGTTTCGATGAAATACAGGAGTTAGAGCCAGAGATGAAAAAAATAGGAGGAACAATTTACAATTATTACTCAGTAATACTGCAAAACATAGGAGCATGCGAAGCAGCACTTGGAAAACTTAGAACAGCCACTCCCAAAGAAAGTGTTTTAAACGAGCTATCTCAATCATTTAGCAAACTATTTACATCTATCATGAAGATAATAGCACCACCAGTGATAATACAAGCTAGTGATGAGGAATTATATACTTTAGCAAAAAAAGGAATATCTATACAGGATATAGCAGAAGGACTAGGTGAAGATGAAAACGAGTTAGCCACCAGGTTGGCACAGATAGAAGCAAAATATGCAACGAAGGAAGAGGAGGAACAGCTTTGAAAACAGCAACTATTACTATATACATTGAACACAACTGCCCAGTATGCAACTATGTACAAAAACACATACTTGAAAACATGATAGCAAGAAGAGATATCCTCTCACGTAAACTACAAGAAGAAGGAATGCATCCTTTACCACTCATTGATTTAAAAATAGTAGATATAAACGGTACACTTGGTAGTAAAGACGAACAATTCTTCCACTGGTATTCCCAGAGAGTAGGTGGAAGATTCACACCAGTAATCCTAATCAACAACAAAGCATTCTACCTATGGGGCGAGGATAAACCACGAACAATAGAAAAAAAACACTTATCCAAATATGACATGCTAAGGGCACAACTTATAGGAGAACTACAAAACATATACACCACCCATGAGATTAAACCATTTTTTGAAATACAAAGAATAGAACAACACGTAGGAGAATATGTAAATGCGACGGTTCATCCTTTCAAATAGACCAGGCTCAGATTTACACATAGCCGTTGAAAACCCATCACCTATACATTCAATCATACGGGTTATAAAATCAGATGGCACAGAAGACGAGCCAATACCCTGGACACCATTAACAAACCATATGTACCCTTTACAGCCAGACCCGCAATATAGGAAACCACAATACATTATAACCCCTACAGGCGAGAAAGAAATACCATTAATGCATGAAGAAGACGTACTATACATAGGTGAAAACCCGTTCATACAACTGATATACTACTATGTTAAACAATCAAACGGGGCAACACTGGAAGACATCATACGACATTTAACCAAAGAAAAAAGAGTTCTCACATCCACAATAATCGCAAAAAAATATGTAGAAGAAATGCACAACGGCTCACTTGGTGGATTACTATACCAACATGCAGGGAAATACTACTGCGGAGTAAAACTAAAAACAAAAAAACAACCAATCAAAATAAGAAGAGGATACGACCCAGTTGAAGACCAAATACTAAAACTTGCTGAATCAAAAACAGCAATAACAAGAGAAGAAATACATAAACACCTACTGACCAACCTTAAATGGATTCGTTCACCTAAAACAGTAGAAAGATACATTAAACAACTTGTTAAAAAGAAATGTTTAACACCTGTCGAAAAAGACTGGTTTCAATTTAACAAATACCCAGAAACAATATGAGAGATATCATGCATACCGAAATTTGTGAAAACTGTGGAAAAGAAGTAATTGGAAACGTGTACACAGATGCAGACGGAACTCCATACTACTCTTTCACCTGTTCCAACTGCGGTCATTCATGGAACAGTTAAACGGTAGTTTACTTCGGCACATTCCATCTCTCTTTCTTTTTAGTAAAATGCCTAGTAAACACTACAGTTATCCACATTACAGCTACTGTAAAAAAACCATTAGCTAAAAACCTATCTAACACAAATTCATCGTTAAATAATACTATAGACCATGAACCACTAGCGATTAAAACAAGAAAACTAAGAGATACATAGAACCCAAGTTTTTTACTTATAGAGATTTTATCACCGTTTTTAAATCTATTTTGATACTAAAAACTTTTTCACACAAAATGGGAAAAAAGGGAAAAATATATTAACCACGTAACATATTTTTATTTCATGCGAAGAGCAGTATCAGCCATTGTAGGCGTAATTTTGATGATAGCAATAGTTATAACGGTAGCAGTTATAGTTTTTGTTTACATAAATGATTTACAACAACCAGTAAAAGAACAATATGTTACAGGATGGGTGGTATATTCAGCAGAAACAAACCAGACCTTAAACCTTAACAATAAAACTGTTTCTATTTGGAATGTCTCCCTTGCTGATGAATACCATGGCACTGCTAAAAACACGTATCAGATGTGTTTTATAGAAGGAATGTGCCCGCCTCCTCTCGATGTACATTTAAAATTTTTTTATTATAAAATAGATGATGTATTGATGATATACAAAATCAAAAGTCTCTAAAAATGGGTTTCAAGGGAAAAGTATAAAAAATGGGAATAATATTAAGGCGTGGAGGTTTTGAATGATTAGAAGAGATAGAATAGATGAAGAAATACTTCGTTCTGATAAGTTAGACGCAGAAACATGTGCTGCGTTAAAAGGAGTCATGGATGAAGACGGTAAATGTATCATCCGTAAAAAAACAAATCCAAACGACCCCGACACAATAGTTTTACAAGCAATAAAATATCACCACCGTGGAGTTCCATCACGTGAGTTAGAGTGAGGGAAAAAACACGTGCAAAAAATTCTTATTTTACTACTAACATTAACAATACTATCAACATCAGCATCGGCTTTAACAATCACTCCAGAAACATACACTACCTATGTTGATGGGTATGAACTATTAGAAATAACTATATACAACCCATCAAACCATACCGTTAACATAACTTTATCAACAAACTCATCTAAAATCCTTTTTTATGAAACCTTTTTTTCTATTCCTGCTATTTCTTCAAAAACAACCTCAGTAGTAATAATAAAAGACACACCCTTCTCAGACAAGATATGGGTAAACAATCAATCAATAAATATTTCAGTAGTAGAACCAGAAGTTGAAACAATCACAGTAATACCATCTCATCCACAAGCTGGAAAAAACATTATCCTCTCTTTTTCACAAGAAAACACATCAGGGTATATATTATGCGATGAAACAAACAATGTATACCTGTTCCATATGAAAGATGGTTTAGCTCTTGTAACTTTAAATGAAGAAGAATACGGGAATGCAACAGTAATAATCAAAGGGCATACTAGACATTTCGTCATTCAATCCAAGTACAAAGGCAACTTGTATATAGAATGTTCACTTGTAGTACAGAGTGGTGAAAAACAAAACATACAAGTATTTAGTGGAGGAGACCCAGTACGTGCAGAGGTAACCATTAAAAAACCATCTGGAGAAATATACAATAGAACAACAAACATGGAAGGAAAAACAACGATTGTTACAGACGAAGTAGGAACATGGCAAGTAACAGCAAAAGTATTCGATGGAATAACAACAACCTGTTTCAATGTTACACCAAAACCACTCTCGTTAGTCCTCCCAGAACACATCATAGTAGGTGAAGAAACAACAATACAAACACAGAGTAATGCAAAAGTAACAATACAAAAAGATGAGATGACATGGACATATACAGCGGATACCGAAGGCAAAGCATATTTCAACCCCCCCTTCAGCGGTAGATACACTGTCACAGCAACAACAGGTACACAACAAGGAACAGCTTTTTTCAACGCTAAAACAAAAACAGATATAATTGTAAAAAATGAAAACGATGAAATCGTAACAAAAGCACAACCCGGTACACCATTACTTATACAAGTAGTAGACAACGAGGGTAAACCCATCTCCACATCTGATTCAATAGAAATAAAATCAAACGGCATACCTATAAAAACAATCTCTCTCTCAGGTGGCTCAGCAATCTGGATACCAAAATATTCAGCAAACACTTATACTTTCACGTTTACACCATCAGATTCCACTCTTTTACTCCCATCGGAAAAAACAATTGCAGGAGTAGTACCAGTAGAACAAACCCCTGATTTATCCATACTGTTATACATCTTACCAGTATTACTGATAGTTCTCCTACTATTAATCTTATATAAAAAACAAAAACTACCCTCGTTCAAACTCCCTCGTTTTAAAAGACAAAAACTACCCGATGACCTACTATGAGTTTTACCCGTTTTTCCCACTAAAACCAGTAACTTTTTTATAACGTGTTACATATTCTGTTAACAATAAGGAGGTAAAAAAACAATATGGCAATGAGAGGATACATTTTAGGGCAAAAATTTGTTTTGAAAGAATCAGGCGGAAAATTCTTCCCATCCAGTGCAGTAGCATGGACAGACAACCCAGGTGCTAGACCAGCTAGAGTAGTTGAGAAAAACCGTGCATTTGCTGAGGCAGCTGCAGCATGCAGAGGAGCATCCAAATACAAAGGTGGCACTGTCTGGGGTATCAGCGAGTTCAACAAGTGTATAGCTGAAAAACTATCCTAAATTTCTTTAATAACTTTTTCTGCAAGTTCAAAAGTCTTACGTGCTCTTTCACCTAGTTCAGTGTACTCCAGTAATTCTTTTAACTCTTCAGCCCGTTTATACAATTCTTCCTTTTCTCTTTCCCTGTTTTTAGTCCCGAGTAGACTCATTAGTCTATTCCATAACTCAGTAAGCATGTTAGAGTAAAACTGTATCTGGGAATATGCAAGAGGGATACCTTTCTTTTTTTCCTGTTCTTTTTCTATTTCTTTCTTTTTTTCTTTGATTTTTTCAAGTATCTTTTTCTCTACCTCATCATCCATAGTAATCACAAAAAATATGCTGAGCAGGCTTAAAACATTTATGGTCAAAAAATGTATCATTTATGCCACAAATTTTATATATTGCTAAAGATATTACAATGTGGGTGAAAGAGGAAATGAACAAAAAAATTTTTGCGATTTTTATCGCAGTATGTTTTTTGATATTAGCAGGTAATACAAGTGCTATAAAACTTTCTAAACCAACTAAAAACTATAAAAACTATACAATGGAAGAATTAATTAAAAACTTTGACCCAAACTGTAAAGACATGACTGATGAAGAAGTTGCAGAATATATAGAAAAAGTAAAGATTAAACCAAACCTAGCAACTCCAGAGCATGTTGAAATTCAAAAACCAGCTTATACCGTGTCTACAGGTGATTATACAACAGAGATATTTGAACCCCCATGGGGAGTACATGATATTACATATAAAGAGGAAAAATGGGGCATATCAGAAGCAGGTTGTGAAGGAACAGCCGATGCATACCAAGGATGGACTCATGTTGCTGCCGTAGCAGGTCCAGGGGCTGGAGAAGCCTCTATGACTGTATGGATTACACATGGGATATATTATTGTGCCCCGTATACAGATGAATACAATATTCATTTTGAATATGATATCGAAGGCTGGTATGACGGGTCGGTTACAGGTATAGACGCATGTATTTCTGTAGAATCCGTAGTGTTTTTTATAATCTCTGGCGTTATGACTGACCGAGAAGATATTTGTTACGACCAATCAATTCCTATAATTCATATGGTACTTAAAGACCGTTTTGGTAAACATTTTTACCAAATGTATGCGGAAAAGAAACTTATAGAGGGAAATTATTACTATATTGAAGTACAAGCAGCTATAAAAGTAAGAGCCTTGGGTGCATTAATGGATTGGGGCTACATGTATGGCTATTTAGCCGACTTTGAAGCAGATGAATTGAAAGATGGAAGTGTTTTAAGTAAAATAGTAATCAAATACCCTGAGCATAATAAACCACCAAATAAAGCATCAGACCCTTACCCAGAGAATGGAGCAATAGATGCAGATGCAGATGGGTATTTAATGTGGAAGTGTAGTGACCCTAATGACCCTGAGGAATCTCTTAAATGTGATGTTTATTTCGGAACAACAAACCCACCACCATTAGTGGAAAAAGATGTAACTAAAGACATAGTATGGCAGTACGATGTTGGAGATGTAGATTACAAAACCACGTATTATTGGAGAATAGACGTAAAAGACCCACATGGAGAAAAAACACAAGGAGATGTCTGGCATTTTACCACTAAAGAAAAAGGAGCAATTCCCAGAGACTTCTTCTTACCAGGTTTCATACGGTGGCTACTAAATGCCTAAATCAGAGTATGAAAAATTTGGTTTCCTACTCGCAGTATCCATTATAGTCTTTGGATGTATCGGAGTAGTAAATATCTTGTTCTCTCCTCCTTTTTTTATAATCCTTCCAGTGATGTTAGTTGCGGTGATAACTGTAATCCTTCTCGTTTCTAAGAAATTCACATAAAAATCCCTTTTTTCCCTTTTTTTCCAAAAAAGTTTTTATCTATTCAAACTATTTCTAAAAACTATGAGACTGGAAAATGTTGATAGGATAGGCATATCTCTTGATAAAATCCATTTCATCAACAAAGAACATGTTATAAAACCACGTGCAACACATAGTCTTTGGCTAAATGATATAGCACAGTTGCAGGATGAAACAGTTGCAGATGAACGTAGAACACTTGTTTTGTTCAAAAAACCAGTAACCTGTGATTTCTATGAGAGAAGTGGTGGAGAGGTAGAAGTTTTTTGCGGTTTACATCCTGATGAAATGGGAAAACTGTAAAATAGGTGAATAGAATGCCCCCCGGCGGTATGAGCATTCTCTTCTGAGGGAGTGATATGAGTGTAGAGTTTGATGAGCTAAAAAGAAATTTTCCAATATGGTGTGGAGAAATAGGCGGAAAAAGCTCTATAAATGAGACGGGTGTTGCGGAGGCAATATTTTACTGTAGTTCATATTATAGAGACATCGTATTAGATTATGGTATAGAAAAGAAATTAACAGTTAATTTCCCATTAGGCAATATACGTAATACTATTGAACATTGCGATATATCTTTAGATAAAATCACAGATAGATTGATGCTGAGATGTTCGAGTGGCGACATTATGTATACAATAGAGAAAGGAGATAGCAATCCATTTTTTATTCGCATTTATGATAAAAAAAATAAATTAATTGATGTAGAGGTGTAATTATTGAATGGTGGGAAGAAAAAGGAAGAGAAATTAAGCGAAGATTGAATGTGAGTGGGTAGATAAAATGAGTGTTAAGGAAGAATACCTGAGATGGCAAGAACGTAATCCAAATTTTATAACACCAAACTTAATAGACTATGATGTTATAGATGGTTACGTAGTTGAACTTAGTAAAGGAACGGGAATAAAAAATGAGCCGATATATGGTGTTTCAATACTTGAACGTACATCTGAGAATGAGTTTTCCACTAGACCAGGCTTTCTTAGTGATGTTGCTAAGCCTTTGTGGGATATTAAAACAGCAAAAAAATATTTCAGAGAAGTATCTGACGCAGTGTATACGTGTAAAGAGTTTAAGGATGAAGAGTTTGTTAAATGTTTGAGAGATGAAGTATTAGGTGAAAGATGAAAGAGTTGTGGTAAAAATGAGTGATTTTAAATTTTGGCATGAACTTGAAAAAAGGATGAAATCAACATCTAAAGCATGTCTTGTTTTTCAAGAATGTGAAAAACATCTTGATGATAGTCTTAAAAGAGATTTGGAGACTATTAAATATGCGAATAATGAATTTTTACATCTTGATATAGGATATAAACGCAAGTTACTTGATGAGCTTAAAAAAATATCAGAGATTTGTATGAGCTATGGAGAAGATGAAGAAGCATTATGCGAAAAAAGATGGAATGAAGAAATGGTGAGATATGAAACCTTAAAATAGAGACGTATCTGAGTGAATTGAAAGAGTTGTGGTAAAGATGCCTGATAGATGGGTAAGACTAAAGGAAGATGATGCTCAAAAAATAGAGTTTCTTGAGACAGGGATACACCCTACTAGAAACAGAGAAATACAACCTATATGTAAAATAACTTCTAAAACAACAGGTGATTTTGTAAAACTTAGATACCGAGATTTAATAGAAATGATAGGATTTTATAGAAAATTTAATCCACCTACACCTGTAACTGCTATTTTAGACATAGAATCTATGAATATTGCTAAATGTAAGGTGACTGGTAAGAATGAGATAACTTGTCAAATAGGAAGTGAAGTGAATGATTAACCGTAACGGAGAAACCAGAGGTTATACACCAAAACATACATGGTATGAAAAAGAATTAGATAATATCAAATCACCTTACATGAATGTTAAAAGAATAATAATAAAAGACAAAGATGTGAGTTTTATCTATGATGATAAAACAAAAACCCTTGATATACAAAGAGTAGTGCTTGGTATCAATGGTAACTTACAAGTTGATACAGCAAAGGGAGTTATTAATATTAAACCAGTCGATGGTCTACTTAGATGCGAAAGCAGAGGTGGGGATTATTGGACACAGGTTTATCATTGTAAGGTGAAAGAGAAATGGTAGAAAATCTCGATAGGTTGATAAAAGAATTTGGTGAAGTATGTGAAGCATGGGATGGCGAAGTAACGACATCCCTTGGTAAAAGATATTGTTTAATTCCTAGAAAAGAGTTTAACCCCATCCTTTTAGCACTTGATACAACATCCCCTTCCGTTAGTGTTTCTACTGGTATGTCACATGTAGACCTGTTTAGCATTAAAAACATTGAAAGAAATAAACATAGTTTTATGTTAATAAGTAAAAACGGGGATATAATTAATATCCGCCCAGATACAGGAGTTATAACTTTTAATGGTGATGTAAAAGGTTCAATATGGAGTTGTAAGATAGAAAGATGAGGGAACTGTTAGAGAGTAAGACATAAGGTTGACAAATATGCCACTGTTAGATGAAAACTTTAGATATGCCATCCAAAGAATAGCATCGCATACAAGAGAAGATGGCTGTCTAAAAACAGCAGAATATTATTCAAGAGAAGATGGCTCAGAAGAATTTGATGCAGAAAGTGCGGTATTAGATATTATGGTATGTGCGAAATTATCTGGAGTTATGACTACACTCGGCATAAAATATTTGAATGAAACTGATAAAAGAAAGAAAGAAGAATTGAAAATGAAATATAGGTATGCTTCTGCATACTTCTACAGCGAGTGTATTGATGACAAAGACAAAGAACTCTTGTATGGGGAGCAGGGCTACTGACAATAGTTGTTAGACCAATTTGGAAGGAGTTGTGAAAAAAAAATGAATATTAAAAAGCTTTATATACTAATACCACTTGCTTTACTCTTGATTGGTTTATATTTTTTATTAGCAAGCAATACCCCTATTGGATGGACATATAGCCCTGAGATAACTCATGATTTTTATGAACAATATGTTCCTTTTGGATGGGCAGGATATAGCTGGAAAATCTATTATCAAAACAGCAACCCGATAAACATAAGAGCTTATGGGAGAGTCGTTACTCCTGGTGCTTCATGGGGATTAGATGGCGAGGGAACATATATTGATGGTGTTTTTAAATGGACATGGAATAATTTTCCATTTGATGTAGATTGAGGGATGAAAATGGATATTGATATTAGTAAGAAAGAGGCATATGAGATATATAACGCTGTTAGAGAGAGTATAAGTCCACCTACTAACCCTCTGTTGCTTAGTAAGGCTCAAGTGTTTTTCGCTAAAGAAGGTAAACCAAAGATGGCTGCATGTATTGCTCAATGGCTGGTACAGGTAGAAGGTGGAGACGTTGGTTATGAAACATGGCGTAAACTCTGCGAAATTTGATGTGGAGGAAGAACTGAAGAGTTGTAATACTTTTAAAGACTTTGATAAAAGACTTAGTTGTAAATCAGAAGTATTATACAGAGTGACAGAGTTACAGGATAGAGTAAATCTTGATATTATGCGTGATTTCAGAGAGTCTAACCCTCATTGTAGTGAAGATAGAAGATGGCTACCAGTACACATGGTTGATAACGCTAACGCCGTTATTCTTGGTATTTCAAGGAACAAATTCGACCCGAAACGTTTCCTTAGAGAAGGATATGTTGATGAAAAAATCCAGGCATTGTATAATAAATATCTACGGGTGAAATATGAAAACGAAGGATAAAATATGTGTCTGTGATATGGGGCTTCTCCAGCCAGATGGTACGTTGTGTTTTCTCAAAGAATTTGGAGAGTATTATAAAGAAAACAAACAGATAGTCGGTAGTAGATTACGTGACCTTATCAACTGGTTTAAAGCATCAGAGATAGGCATTCTCTGTGATTGTGAAGACTCTCAAAGTTTTATTAAACTAAAAGACATGGGAATATCTCAAGATGAACTTATAAATGAAGCAGAAGAACTTTTTAAAAAGGCAGATGAGGACACGCTTAAACTCATCCGTAGCCGTTTAGATGAGATAGACCAAACAAACCATATATTTTTAAAAGACAAAAATGAAAGATGAATACGTTGAAGCTCATATGGTTCATTGCCAACCAAGTAAACGCCCCTCTAACTTAATTAATCATGTCAGTGAATATGACGGCATTCGGAGAAGTGAACAAGCCTGTTACATTATAGAAAAATACAACCCACAGGATGCTAAAGACATGGCTTTCATCCTTGTAGGTAATAAACAACCAACTACTGCTGGTAATAAGATGCATGATTATTATCCTATGTTCTGGGAAAACAAAAAACTTGTAGAGTTCTGCCATAACGAATCTCAGACCAGTCATAATGGTCATTTTGCTAAAGGTGAAAACTACGAGTGGTATATGAAAAACTGTGTAGGGCATGTTGATGATACTGATATTCATGCAGATATATGGGAACTATCGCCAAACATTAAACTTAGGTATCCAACAACGCAAACAATAGGTGAACGTCATAAATCATCATCTATAATCACAGGTATAGAACATGAACCATATGAGGGATGGTTTGATTTTAAACGAGAATCGATGTATTATCAGGATAAAATAAAAAAAGCATTAGAAAAAATAGGGTGAAAATATGACCTATATTGAAATGTCAGATGAGGGAGATTTAAGCGTTGGCATTAACCCTACTCATATAGAGATTTATACTAACATTCATTTCGATAAAAAAGATTATAAGGAATTTTATAATCTTGCCCGTGACTGGTTTGACCTCGGTGGAACAATTACCATATGCATTGGTGAAAACAGAAAAGAGATGGAATGCTGGGCTGGTAAAAAACCCTATTATACTGAAGAACCAATTTTTTGGAGAGTGAGATAAATGAATAAAAGGGAGTTAAAAAGATGCGTAGAATGTATAGAGTATTCTGTTCAGATGCAAGGTTTCTAAATGAAGACTTGGCAGAAGATGCAAAAAAAAACTGGGAAGCAGTTAACATATCCTGTACAAAAATAAGCGAATACGATACACATTGTTGTGTCCTTATGAAAAAAGACATCATATCATCAGATGAAGAATGGATTCCAGAAGCAAAAGTCTGGAGACATAAACTATAGATTGTCTCGTTCTCCAACAAGTTTTTTCAAAACAGCATTTTTAAAAAGAATTGCTCTTTTAACATGTTTAGGTTTAATATTTGATTTTTCAAGTTTAGCCATAGCATAAGCAATCCTCAGTATACTCATTTCAAGATTACGAATACTAACATTATCAATCTTTGTAGAAGTCTTACGAATATACATAGCCATCATCTCAGAGATAGCTTCAAAATCTTGTTCCTCAATAACTGGTTTAAAGTCTTTTACCCATCGTAGATACTCAAGTATCAACTGACTTTTTTCCATCTCGTTTGTTCCAAAAAATGCTTTAATAAGTTTATCAACATTCTCAGCACGTTTCTCACGTTTAACAACAGATAGTTTAAAAATAAAATCAAACCTATCCTGAAGAGGTTTAACAATTTTGTCAAGTTGATTAGCACCAGCGATAACTCTCACTTCTGCATCAAACTCCATACGTTGCTTCCCTTTAACAATCATGTACTTACCCTCTTCCATAGCCTGCAAAAGCCCACTTTGGTCTAATCCACTCATCTTGTCTAACTCATCTGGTAATACGATGTTACCATCATAATCAGCGAGGAGACCAGGAGTAATACGATGACCACGAGCATCTCCTACTAATCCAGTTTTACTTGTATGTTCTGAACTAATCAAAATCCCACCAAGATTCTCCTGTACCCATGAGAGAAACACAGTTTTACCCGTTCCTGGTGAACCAACCAAGAGAGTATGTAGTCTAATCCTTGTTGTGTTTGTATCGTTTTGTGTAGCGAGAAGAAGTAAAGTTGCTTTCCTAATATATTCCCATATGTCACCGATTAACGTAGGGCAGATAAACTGCGAGAGGAAATCAAGTGGTTCTCTCTCTCGTGCCAGTTTTTCAAATAACTCTTCAAGTGTTTCCTCATCATCACCCATGTTTTCCCTCTAATAATTATGACGGAGAAGGGATAAAAAAAATCAATCCAGGAGATGAATTGTTTGGAATTTTCCCCTTCTCTCTCGCCATTTGTTTATTTCAGTTTATCAATTATTGAAATAATAAGGTCTAAATCTTTTGTTTTAATATATGTAAAATCATCTATTGTAAATTTTTTGTAGTTATCCAGAGTAACCTCGCCACCACCTATAAGGTTACAGGATAGAATATCTAAAAACTCGTTAATAATGTATTTTTTTTCACTTTTAGTTAAAACCATTATTCTTTCACCACCTTAAACTCTTTAAGCATGTGTGATAGTTTGTTTATCTCTTTTTCAAGACGTATCACTCGGTCTTCAAGGTCTACTTTTTGTTCTTCAGTTAGTTTTTCCTCAATTTTTTTATGCAACTGCCTACATCTCCTATTTAACAATTTTATTTTATGTTCTTTTTCATACTCTAAGAGTATGTTAATGCTTTCTAAAAGTTTTTTATATTTTTCTTTCATTTAATCACCCACTCCTATAATAGCCAGTGGAATAACATCCCAATTCGCATCTTCTGGTTTGTCTATATTTGCAATTCTAAGTAGTTCTTCCTGTTTTTTTCTATTCAAATCTTTAAAATAGATTTCTACCATTCTCTATCAACTCCTAACTTCCAGATAGCCCATTCATATCCACATTTCCTACAGGGGATATACAGCCATTGTTTCCCTTCACCGTCAACTGTCCAACCATCACCATGAGGATACCTTTTTAAATCCTGAGCATGAAGAGGAGAACCACACCAACAACATTTATTTTCAATTTCTCCCTTGTTCATTCCCTCTTCAATATATTTAATCCATTCTTCTAAATTCATTTTCATTCCCCTAAAACATCCCACATTGCACAATCTATGCAAGCCCAGCAATCACAGTGTTCAAGTCCTTTTCTAACATGTTTTACAACTGTTTCTAAGTTTTTTTTCTTTTTTTTCTTCTCCAGTATGATTTTTATGTCTTCACCAGTATAAGTAAACAATGCTTCTCGTTCTGGTTTTGTTAAATCTTTTATATCTATTTCACCTGCTTTAAGCCGTTCTAAATCTTCTTTAGACACAAGATACATTTTCATTCCCCACAATCTTCTTCCTCATCCCAGCATCTCTTATCTATTTTTACACGTTTTTTATATCCTTCATATTCTGATAGCATTTTCTTCTTCCTTCTGGGTAGTCTTTTCTTGCTTTTTTTACAAAATGTACTCTCGGCATTTTTTTCACCACAATATTTTTATAAATATATACCAAATTGAAATCCCAGAGAAAAACTCGCTAATGATATAGCAATTATTGAATAAATCAAAGTTTTATCATTATTCTCCTCAATTTGATATCCACATTTTGGGCATTTCATTTAAATCATCTCTCCTTGATATAAATACCATATTTAAAGCAGGTTCTTAGTTCTACATTGTAACCTTCTTTTTTAAGTGCTTTCAATATTTCTTCTGCTTGTTTTTTATCATTTGTTAATGTCCAAGGTAATAGTTTATATCGTTTCATTTTTTATCCTCTCATAAACAATTTACTAAATTCATCTTTAAATTCAAGAGCATTGTTATGATATGCTTTTAACAAGTTGATTGCTTTACGTAAATCTCCATGACTTTTTTCACAGATTGTATCTAAATCAGTTTCATCTATTACAATACCTTCATTATCAATTATCACCTGCAACCGTTTTTTCATATCAGGTGTAGAAATAGGTAAAAAAGTAAACAGGATACAACGACTTTTTATCGCTGGAATAATGCTACTATCATCATTACAGGCAAAAATCACTTTTGCAATATGGGAGTAATCCTCAAGAGGAGTTCGCAGTTCTTCCTGTGCCTGCCGTGATAATGTTTCACATTCTTCTATAAAAATCAACTTCCAACCCCCGTCAATAGATAAATGCCTCATGGCTGGTATAACATCATCGTGAACAAAATCTTTACCACGTTTATTAATGTCAGAAGGGCTAAACTTTATAACTTGTTTACCGAATTCATTAGCGATTACTTTTACCATTGTAGTTTTTCCTGTTCCACTTTTACCTGTAAAAATACAATGGTCTATATCCCCAGTTTGTAAACATCTCTTGAAATAAGATACAACTTTTTCCTGTCCAACAACTTCATCTAAACATGTTGGTCTATACTTCTCTGTCCAAGTCATACTTTTCCCATACCTTCTACTCTGTGTAATTTCCAGTTGCCTTTTTTTCCACTACATTTCCTTTCCATAAAAAACCCTCACTCAATACGTGGTGCGAGTAAAAACAAATGCTTTTCGTCATCTTCTTCTTCAACAACCTGTATAGGAACATCAGTAGAAAACCTGAGAATAGCAGTATCAAGGTCATGTATAATGCTTTTAAAATAATCAATACTATACATAGCCGTAACAGGATAGTTTACTTCTTTCGATAACATCCGTGCCTTACCAAGTGGTTCATGTATTTCTATTTCATCACTTTTAAAATCAACCCAACAGGTTTTATTTTTATCAACCTTTAAAGTCAAGTAATCATTAACATTTGTAGATACTATTCTCTTAATACGTTGTAAACTATCAAGTGTAACTTCTACATCAAATTTAATATTAGGAATTTTCAACTTATCCTCTTTAGGCATCTCAAGTAAACCAATTTTATAGTTTTTATCAACAACAAGTTTACCATCAAACTCAAGAGTTACATTGTTACTTTTAACAAGAGATAAAACTGTTTCAAATTTTTCTACATCAACACAAAAAACGACATCCTTATTTAAACTAAATTTTTTAAATATAGTTGCATCATACATGCAAACATGACCATAATCCACTTCTCTAACATGTATACCATCTGCATTAAAACAGATACGTATTTCAGGAATAAGTGGCTTTACACGTCTTAACACCTTTAGAAGTGCTTTTTTATCAATATTAACTTTAAAATCTTTATTCATATTAAATCATCTCCATAAGGATGGTTAATCTCTTTTTTCTCTTTTTCTTTAACTTCTAACTCGGCTTCAAACTGTTCAATTGCCTCAAGTTGTTCTTTAGTCAGCATACTCCTCACTCCTTGATAACTCCTTGACTACCGAAATAGTCATAAAATTGTTGTTGTAATTCACTCCAAAACTCCCGTAAAACCTCTGTCAAGAGTATATTTTTAACACCAGTATCAACTTTAGCAAGAGAGATAATATTATGTATCTCCATAAACTCTGGTGCTAACATCTCAAGTTCATGTTCAGAGAGTTGAAACACACCTGCTTTAAACCTATTTTTAGTTTCAGTTTCACATTCCATTTTTAATCCCCTAATATTCTTTTTACTACACAAAACCTAAAACCTTTATCGGTTTTTTTATTCCAAGAAATCTCGCAATCCACAAAACCATTATTTTTTATCTTCTCCTTTGCTATCTCACTACGTTTACCTGCGAGATTAACACGTTTACCCTCTTCTGTAAGTAAAACAATACCTGTTTCAGTATCCTCAAAATCTACAAATCTGACAACCTCTTCCTTGTTAAAACGATATTTAAACCAACCATCACGTTTACTATTCCTGTAAACACTATTAATATCCTTGATAACAATGCCTTCATATATATCCTGTTTTTCAAGTATCTTATCAGGGTTAGAAAAACTTTCAATAACCCGTATATGTTCACCATCACATACGTTTTTATGTAGTATTTCTTTACGTTCAAAAAGAGTTAAATCCCGTATATCTTCACCATCGTTTTTAACAATATCATAAACTATCGCTGTAATAGGATACATTTGTTTACGTCTTTCTATTTTAAAACGATTTTCAACCTGTCGTTTCTGAAACAAATCAAAATCCCCCCCAACCATGTCATTAGTAGACACTATTAACTCTGCAATATACACTCCATCTTTAAGATTATGCAACTCTGGTAAAAGTTCAGGATAACGATATGTTACAGGAGTATTATTCCCGTTATGAAAAACATCTACATGTTCACCCTGTTTAACAAGTATACCACTCCCCCCATCATATTTAATCTCATAGATATACTTCTCACTCTCATTATTCACAGGAATACTATCTATCTTTTTTGGTTTCATCACTTCAAACATTTTATTCCTCTAAAATATCCCAAATTTTATTGATTACTTCTCTATCTGATAATTCACAGTTATTCCATCTTTCTAAGAGGGCATATATTTCATCACATTGAACACAATATCCTAATGCCATGTTCTAACCCGTATATGATATTATTTTTCCTTCATAATCCCGATATGTTCCCTGTATCTGTTTACCACATTCCATACAGATACCATGTTCACCACTACCAGAGAACATAACAATTGTTTTTTTGTTACAATATGGGCATGTCATTAAATACTCAAGTTCACTCATATTTACATCAACTCTGCTTTTTCCGTTACTATCAGAATATCGCTATCAACTGGGTGAAAATACCAGTTTACACTATTATCCTCTTCTAACACTAATGTAATTGATATGTTTCCATCTTTTTTTATCTTATATTTAGTATCGTTTACTGTGATAATCCCTGTTGTATATACAGTTTTAAGTTTTTCCACTATAACCTTTAAAACTTTTTCTTCAAGTTCTATCATTTTTTATCTCCTATAAACTTCATAGTCTTTCACCACAATTAATACAAAACAATCTATATCCTTCATTTGTTGCATAACAGTTTTTACACATCTTTGTTTCTATGTTGTCATCAGTTACTATATCCTCTGCAATTGTTAATATCATGTTTATACCTCTAAAAAGTCAGCATTAACGATTACTTTTTCTTTCTTTACCTTCTCTTTAACCTCTATTTTTTCACCCTTCACAACTGCTTCTACAAACTTTCCATATATTTGTGGTTCTTGACTTTCTGATACTGCTTTTAAAATCTGTGTAGAATTATTTTCCTCTGCTACAATATTACTCTGTTTAACATGTCTAATAAGCCGATAATCCCGTAACTCTAACAATACCAACCTATCAGTTGCAACTATAATCCCCCCCCGTTGTTTCTGACTTTTACCAAAAGATACTACAAGGGCTATCTGTTTTTTCTTTAGATAGTTATAGATTTTTAAAACAACATCAGCATAATTATCATCATTATTGTAAATCTCATGTATATTTTTGATAAAAAGAATGTTTGGTATAATGTCAGTTACAGGTATCTCCTCTTCAACCTTTACACTCTTTGGTATCTCACTCTCCATGTATGCTTTATAGTCATGTATATTATAGATTACATCATGTTCAACATCATGTCTTTTTTCTATTTCACCGATTGTATACTCTGCTTTACAGTTTTCACAAATATATTTCTGTGATACTCTCCCATCGCATTTGTTACAAATAAGATGCGTTTCAGGTCGCCAACCGTTATCAACTGCTTTATAAATCTTTATAGGGAATAAAAGTTCTGTTTCTTTATCCCCTTCCTTGTGTTTCCAAATAAAATCCATTTTTTTCCCCCTTTTCAAATACTTTTTTCCCCTCTTCAAATATTTTAAACAATGGAAATATTTCTAACAAAATCTCCATATCCTCTATATTACTAACCTCTCTCTTACCCTCTGGTTCTTTTTTCATAACCTCTATTGCTTTACATAGTGCCTGTGAAAGTATATACTCTCCCCTCTTACTTTTAAGTAATGCAACTGCTATTTTGTATTTCTCGCCTTTATCCAGTTTATCCCAATTTTCAGGTTTCATACTTATCACTCACAAAAACTCCTATGACAATAAGGACAACCAGTAATATGATAACTATCAGTATCAGGAATAATCCTGCCACAACTCCAGCATATCGCATTATAAGGGGCAAAAAAAGGCAACCCGTTCTCTCTGCAATATTCCCTTTGTTTAGCCATCATGTTATCTAAATTGCCTTTTACATAAATCTTGATATATCTCCCCCCGTAACGTGTAACCTCTACCAGTTTAACATTTTCCTTTCCGAATTTATCCATTAACCCTGTTATAACCTCATTGACATCCCAACTTTTATAACCATCACTATAAACAATTCGTTCATATACCAAAGTATACTCTTTAAATT
>Ga0164310_10000037_pt1 | contig 63432 bp, 68 predicted proteins | sample GuaBasSedimGuay1_FD_121795 | JGI IMG/M metagenome (GOLD analysis project Ga0164310, IMG submission 121795) | Subseafloor sediment microbial communities from Guaymas Basin, Gulf of California, Mexico - Guay1, Core 4569-9, 0-3 cm | ecosystem: Environmental > Aquatic > Marine > Hydrothermal vents... | reverse complement strand
CTCTTCTTAGCTGCCTCTATAGCTATCTTTAAAGAAGAAACTATATCTTTCTGACCCACAAAATCAGAAAGATTCCGAGGTCTTAAAGAAAGATTAAACACGAAATCTTCGTCGGTCTCGGGAGGAATCCCATTTTTTTTGAGTTCTATTTCTCTTTCCTTAAACTTAGACATAAGCCTTATTAAACCTGGTAATTACTATCTTCCCAAACAGACCTTCCTGAAAAACCGAAATCTCTTTAAGGCGGATAAGCTCTAATATCGCTAAAAAGAGAGCAACTATCTCCAGTTTATTCTTAGCTTTCTTAAAAAGTTCGCTCAATTCAACTTTCTCTTCTACTAAAAGAAGGTGGAGTATATCATGAATCTTCTCTTCCACAGTAAACTCATCTTTTATAACTTCTAAAAACACCTCCTTAGGGATATCCTTTAAGGCAGCCTTAAAAGCAGAAATTAAATCAAAGATGCTGGCTTCAAAATAAATTTCCTCAGGGTTATAATTTAGTAAGCTGTCAGGTCTTCTTAAATATTTAAGACGTTCTGCTTCTTTTTCTTTTAAAAATTTAGCTGCTTGTTTATATTTTTGATATTCTAAAAGTTTTCTCACCAGTTCCTGCCGGGGGTCTTCCTCTTCAGTTATTTCTTCAGAAGTAGGGGGTTTAGGTATAAGCAACCGAGACTTTATCTGAATCAAAGTAGCTGCCATAACTAAATACTCCGAAGCTATATTTATATCCAACAACTTCATTAATTCTAAATATTCTAAGTACTGCTGTAAAACTAAAGCTATAGGAATATCTTTTATATCGATGTGATTCTTTCTAATGAGATAAAGAAGCAAATCTAAAGGTCCTTCAAATATCTCCAGCTTTATTTTCATAAACCTATTATCTTCTTTACCTGGGCTAAAGTTTTCTTTGCTTCTTGAGAAGCCTTCTCTCTTCCTTCCTCTATAAGAGACAACAACTTTTCTCTATCTTGAAGAAGGGCCTTCTTTTTTTCTCTCTTAGGAGTTATAAACTTACAAAATTCTTCAGCTAAGATAGATTTACACTCTGTACAGCCTTTTTCTGCCTGAGTACACCAATTAAATACCTCTTCCTGATAAACAGGGAAAAATGCTTTATAGTAAGAATAAACATTACAAACCTCAGGCCTGCCAGGGTCTTTGCGCCTTATCCTTTGGGGGTCAGTAAACATACTCATTACTTTCTCTTTTATAATCGAGTCTTCTTCAGAAAGGTAGATACAATTATTATAGCTCTTACTCATCTTCCTCCCATCTAAACCTAATAACCTTCGAACTTCAGTTAAAATAGGTTGAGGCTCAGGAAATATTTCCTGGTGATAAATAAAATGAAATCTCCTGAGAATCTGGCGGGTTAGTTCTAAATGAGGTAGTTGATCCTCTCCTACTGGAACAAAGTCAGCTTTGTAAATCAGAATATCTGAAGCCTGAAGTACCGGATAACCCAAAAAGGCATGGGTATTGATTTCTTTGGTCTTAAGTTGAGAAATCTGTTCCTTAAAAGTAGGGCATCTATACAACCAGCCTAAAGGAGTAAGCACAGAGAAGACCATAAACAGCTCCAGATGTTCTTTTACTTCAGACTGAATAAATATTACCGCTTCCTCAGGAGAAATTCCCCAACTCAACCAGTCAGCTATGTTATCTAAAGTTGTCTCTCTTATTGAAGTAGGGTCTTTATATTCGCTCATTAAAGCGTGCCAGTCAGCTACCATAAAAAAACACTCATATTCTTTCTGGAGCTCTACCCATTTAGAAAGAGTACCGGCCCAATGGCCTAAATGAAGTTTTCCTGTAGGGCGCATCCCGCTTAATACTCTCTTTTTGCCCTTTTCTCCCATCTCTTATAATTAAATTTGAATCTTGCGGGTTTTAGTTTCTTCAGTGAAAACTTCAATCACATCTTCTTCTTTAATATCATTAAAACCTACTCCTATCCCACACTCAAAACCTTCTAAAACCTCTCGGACATCATCTTTAAATCTCTTAAGAGAAGAAACTCTTCCTTCAAAAACTACCTCTCCTGTTCTTAAAACTCTGCAAAAAGCATTCCTCAATATCCTGCCTTTCTCCACTATACAGCCAGCAATCACGCCGGCTTTAGAAAGCTTAAATACCTTCTTCACTTTAGCTCTTCCTAAGAAGACTCGCTCTATCTTAGGCTCAAGCAACCCTTCTAGGGCTGATTTTACTTCCGATATTAATTCGTAGATAATCTGATAAGTCTTAATCTGAATATTTTTTTCCTGAGCCTTTTTAGAGGCTTGAGGTTCTACATTTACTTTAAACCCTAATATTAAAGCATCAGAAGCATCAGCTAATATTACATCAGAAAGATTAACCACCCCGACCCCCTTATGAAGAATCTTAATCTCTATAGAGGGAACTTCTATCTTTTTTAAGATATCTTCAATTGCCTCTAAAGTTCCATAAGTATCAGCCTTTATAATTACTCTGAATTCTTTAAGTTCTTGTTTTTTAATCTTCTCATAGATATTCTCTAATCTTACATGTTCAGGAATTACTTTTTTCTCTTTCTTCCCTCTTCTCTTCTCCACAATCCTAATTGCCTCTTTCTCCTCAGGAACAACTATAAACCTTTCTCCAGCAGAAACTAATCCTCCCAAACCCACTAATTCCACCGGCATAGAAGGATAGGCTTCTTTTAAAGAATTACCTCGGTCATCTCTCAGCAACCTCACTCTACCCCATTGATCAGCACAAACTACAACATCTCCTACCCTGAAAGTACCCTGTTGAACTATTACTGTTGCTATTGGACCCAACCCTTTAGAAAGTTTTGCCTCTAATACTACTCCTAAGGCCGGACGCTGATAATCTGCCTTTAACTCCAGCAATTCTGCCTCTAAAAGGAGCATTTCTAAAAGTTCATCTATTCCCTCCCCTGTCTTGGCTGAAACTAAAACTGTGGTAGTTTGACCCCCCCAGTCTTCAGGGCTAAGTCCTAATTTAGAAAGTTGCTGTTTTACCATATCGGGTTGAGCCTGAGGTTTGTCTATCTTGTTTATAGCCACTACTATGGGCACACCCGCAGCTTTAGCGTGGCTTATAGCCTCTTCAGTCTGAGGTTTTACTCCTTCATCAGCAGCCACTACTAAAACTACGATATCAGTAAGATTAGCCCCTCTGGCTCGCATAGAAGTAAAAGTTTCATGACCGGGAGTATCAATAAAAGTAATCTTACCCTTAGGAGTCTCTACCTGATAAGCTCCTATGTGCTGGGTAATTCCACCTGTCTCCTTCTCAGTAAGTCTGGACTTTCGGATAAAATCTAAAAGAGAGGTTTTGCCGTGGTCAATATGTCCCATAAGGGTGACTACCGGGGGCCGGGGTTTAGCTCTGCTTTCGTCAAGAATCTCTCTTTCAATTAGCTCTTCTTCTAAAGAAGTCTTTTCTTTAAGAGTAAATCCTAACTGGTAAGCTAAATCCTTAGCTAATTCTTGGTCTATATTCTGGTTTATATTTAAAAACTTTCCCTTCCTAAGAAGGAGTTGAACGATTTCCGAAGGCTTCTTACCCAGTTTTACTGAAAAATCCTTAACAGTAAGAGGAAATTCCACCTCCACAATATTTTTACTAATCTCTTTCTCTTTAAGACCTTTAAATTCTTCCTTAATAATCTGGGCGGTTTCTTCATCTATAATAGAAAGGTGGCTTTTAACTGGAAAATTCATCTCTTTAAGTTTTTTAAGAAACTCTTTAGAATCTAAGCCTAATTCTTTTGCTAACTCATAAACTCTCATCTTTCCAACATCTTTTTAGCCTGCTCAATAATCTCCTGGGCCTTTTTCTTACCTATCCCTTTTATCTGGGATAAATCCTTAATGTCAGCCCTAGCTAAGGAATCTAAACTTTGAAAACCTGCTTTTATTAAGTTCTCTACAGTGTGAGTTCCTACTCCTTTCAACTTATTGAGTTCTTCTGCTTCTTTCTTTATCTCCTCTTTAGAGCGGATATCCAATTCCCAACCAGTAAGTCGGGAAGCCAACCTTACATTTTGACCGCCTTTACCAATGGCCAATGAAAGCTGGCTTTTATCCACTACTACTAAGGCTCTCTTCTCTCTTTTATTTAGAACTATCTTACTCACTTCAGCAGGAGAGAGGCTTTCTCTTATAAACTTCTGAGGGTCTTCTGAATATCTAACTATATCTATTTTTTCTCCTTTTAACTCTTGAACGATATTCTTTACCCGCGAGCCTCTCATCCCCACACAGGCTCCTACACAATCTACCTTATCGTCTTTAGAATAAACTGCAATCTTAGTTCTATCCCCTGGGTCTCTGGCTATAGACTTTATCTCTACAATCCCTTCGTAAATTTCAGGAACCTCCAGTTCAAATAATTTTTTAACAAAATTAGCCATCCTTCGGGAAGCTATAACTTGGGGGGTCCTATCTTTTTTTACTTCTAAACAATAGGCTCTCACTCTTTCTCCTAATTTGAAACTATCTAAAGGAGAAAGTTCTCTCTTGGGAATAATTGCCTCAGTCTTCCCCAAAAGGTCTAAAACAACCCCGGCTTTCTCAAACCTATAAACAGAGCCAGAAATAAGTGAACCTACTTTGTCTTTAAACTCATTAAAAATAACCTCTTTTTCTGCTTCTCTAATTTTCTGAATTATAACCTGTTTAGCAGTCTGGGCAGCAATTCGGGCTAAACTTTCGGAAAGAATCTCTTCACCCCCCACAAAGGCCCTAATCTTTCCATTTTTAGGGTCAATCTTTACAGAAATTTCAGCCGAAGGATTGGTTATTTTAGCAATCTTCTTAGCCGCTACAACTAAAGCTTGTTCTATAGCTTGGATAAGCTTTTCCTTCTGAATACCCTTCTCTCTTTCTATCTGTTCCAGTATTGCTAATAACTCTCCATCCATTTTTATTCCTCCTCAGAATTGCTCCTATAATTTACTCTCTGGGTAGCTTTTCTAATCTTAACTAAAGGAATAGGTAAATTCCCCTCCCTTGTTTCTAAGAGAACTTCTCCTTTGAATACATCTATTCCAGAAACCTTGCCTTGAATAGGCTTTTTAAAGTCTTGGCTCTGAAACCAAACATTAATTTCTCTTCCTCTTACTCTCAAAAAATCCTTAAGAGTCTTGAGTTCCCTCTTAATTCCCGGAGAAGAAACTTCTAAAATAAAAGGACTCTCTAAAAAATCTTCCTTGTCTAAATAATCAGATAATTTTTTGTTTATATATTGGCAATCCTCTAAAGTTATACCTCCTTCTTTAAAGTCTATTAATATCCTCAAGAAAAGTCTTCCCTTATTATAGAAGAGTTTAAGTTCAAAAACTTCAAACCCTTCTTTTTCCACGAGAGGAGTAATTTTCTTCCTAAGAAAAGCCTGTTTTTCTTGTAGGGAATTCATCCAAAAAAATCTTTACCTGTCCTAACTTTAATCTTATTTCGGAAAGAAGGAATATATCCGGTGAATTCTCCTTTAAGAGTTTCTTTGTCCTCTTTGAACTCTGTTTTTAATGAAAATATATCCTTAACTTTATAGTCCCCTTGTTCATAGACAACTTCGGAAATTTGAGAAATTACTCTCCTGCCTTGCAAAGTTCTTTTAAGATGAATTACCAAGTCTACCCCCCTACTCAAGAACCTTTTTATTACCTCTGCTTGAATATTGGGTTTAGCCATTAAACCTAAAGTTTCTAACCGAATTAAAGCATCGAAAGTATCGTTGGCATGAAGTGTACACATAGAACCTTCATGCCCAGTATTTATAGCCTGTAAAAAATAGAAAACTTCCTCTCCCCTTACCTCTCCTATAATTATTCTATCGGGCCTTAAGTGGAGAGAAAGTCTAACCAAATCGTAAAGGGTAATTTCACCCTTACCCTCTATATTAGGAGAACGGGTAAGGAGTTTTAAAAAGTGGAAGTCCTCAGAAAGAGAAAGTTCCTCGGTATCCTCAATTATTATCATCCTCTCATTATTGGGTACAAATCTTAGAAGGGTATTAAGAAGAGTAGTCTTGCCTGCTCCGGTTGAACCGGTTATTAGGATATTAAGACGGGATTTTACGCTTAATTCTAAAAAGTCTAATACTTCAGGAGTCAAGGTTCCTAAATTTATTAGATCCTGAGGTTGAAACGCTTCTGCAGTAAACTTTCTTATACAGATAGAAGGCGAAATAGACACCGGAGGAATTACTGCTGTTACTCTTGAACCGTCATCTAGTCTAAAATCCACAAAAGGAGAAAACTGGTCTATCCTTCTAGAACTGCCAGTCAACATCCTTTCAATTATAGTTTTTATCTCCTCAGCACTCTTAAAATTTAGCTCTACTCTCTTTAATTCACCCCCTTTCTCAATAAATACCTGAAAAGGACTATTTACCAAAATATCAGTAATTAAGGGGTCTTTCATCAAATCTTCTAAACCTCCATAGCCTATAACTTCAGAGACAATCTCTAAAGAGAAGTTATCTAACTCTTGCTCTGATAGAACTAATTTAGACTTATTAACAATCTTTCTTAGAATATTATCTGATATTTCTTTAACTGCTTTTCTTCTTAAATCCTCTTTTAAAGAAAGAATTTTTTCTTTATTATCAAATATTCTTTCTTTCAATTCTCTCTTGGCCTTCTCTTTAATTAAATTTAACTCTTCCATTTTTTTCCCTTATAGAATTTACTAAAGGTTCTAAATAATTCTTTTTATCTATAAAAAGCTTCTTTTTATCTCTTCTCCAGATAAATTCTAATTTATCTTCAGAGAAATTCTTTTTTCCCACTACTATTAAATAAGGTATACCTATTAAGTAGGCGTCCTTAAACTTTACTCCCGAATATTCAGCTCGCTCATCTAATAATACCTGAAAACCTCGCTGAGTAAGGGTATTATAAACCTGAAAACAAAAAGAGAGAATTTCTTCTTCTTCAGGATTAAGACAGACTATCTCTATATCAAAAGGAGCTATACTTTCTGGCCAAATTATCCCCTCAGAATCATAGTTTTGCTCTATTACTCCCGAAAGAAGTCTGCTCACTCCTATTCCGTAACAGCCCATAACAATAGCCAATCTTTTACCTTTCTCATCTAAAAAATAAGCTCCTAACTTTTCTGAATAAATAGTCCCAAGTTTAAAAATATGACCTAACTCTAACCCTTTCTTTTCTGAGTAATCTCTGCTCTTACATTTAGGACAGCAGTCTTTATCTCTAAAATAAAAACCACAATTTTTACATTGAAAAAAATTATCTTCTCCCGAAGAACTCTCTATTAAGAACTCACAAGAAGCACTCCCTCCAATAAAACCCACATCAGCTGAAAAAACTAAAGGTTCAAGGCCACACTCTTTAAATATCTTCTCATAAGCTGAGTACATACCTTGATAACTTTTTTCTAAACCCTCCTCATTCCTATCAAAACTGTAAGCATCCTTCATTATAAACTCACAACTTCTAACCAGCCCTCCTTTAGGCCTTAACTCGTCTCTAAACTTAGTCTGAATCTGATAAAGAATTAAAGGAAGCTCACGGTAAGAAGAAATATACTTACTTACTAAATCGGTAATCACCTCTTCATGGGTAGGCCCCAGACAGAGAGCCCTTCCTCTTCTGTCTTTAAACTTAATCATGACTTCACCTAAAAGGTCGCACCTTTCAGTCTTCTGCCATAAATCTAAAGGCTGGAGAGCAGGAAGTAAAACTTCACAAGCCTCTAAACTATTCATATTCTTTCTTACTATAGCTTCTATTCTCCTTAAAACCCTCAAACCTAAGGGAAGATAGGAATATATCCCTGAAGCTAAAGGAGAAATAAGGCCTGCTTTTAAAGAGAGCTTAAAAGAAATAGATTCTTCTTTTACTTCTCTTAAAGTAGGAATAAAATATTTAGAAAAAAGCATTTTTTATTCTAGCTTTTTTTATTCGGCTCAAATAATTCTTTAGGTACTTTAACTCCCATCTTATCAAATTTAGATAAAAAAGTAGGCAAAACACCCGTAGGAGAAAAAAAACCTCTTACTTCTCCCTGAGGAGTTATTTCTTCTTGAGCAAAAGAGAATAAATCTTTGATAATTATATTATCTTCGGAATCTAAATCAACAATCTCACTTATCCGGGTAACCTTTCTAGAACCATCTACTAATTGCTCCTGCTGAACCACTACTTCTAAACCCTGAGTAATCTGCCTTCTTATTGCCCAAATAGGCAGATTTACTCCTGAATAAAAAACCATTGTCTCTAACCTGCTAACTACATCTTCAGGTGAAGAAGCATGGATTACCGCTAAAATACCCCTATGCCCACTATTCAAAGCCTGAAGGAAATCTAAGGCTTCCTGGCCTCTTATTTCCCCTAAGATAATCCGGGAAGGCCTCATCCTTAAAGTATTTATAAATAAATCTCTTATAGCAACTTCTCCTTTGCCCTCTACATTAGGAGCCCGGGTTAAAAGTCTCACCACATGTTTCTGCCTAAGGTGTAATTCTAAAGCATCCTCAATAGTTATAATTCTTTCTGAAGGCTCAATATAAGAAGATAAAACTTCTAAAGTAGTGGTCTTTCCTACGCCAGTGGCTCCCGAAAAAATCATATTGATTTTAGCTTTTATACAAGCTTTAAGAAAATGAGCCATTTTTTCATCTAATGTCCCTAAGTTTATTAAGTCTTCCAAAGATTCTATTCGTTTCAAAAATTTTCTTATAGTTAATGTAGGCCCTTCCACAGATAAAGGAGGCAATATCACATTAACTCTTGAGCCATCCTCCAAAGAAAAATCTACATAAGGAAAAGACTCATCCACTCTTCTCCCGGTAGGCCTTATCATCTTCTCAATAATATAGCGAAGATGCTGCTCATTATCAAACTTAACTTCAGTTAAAAACTTTTTACCTTTTCTCTCTGCATAGACCTGGTAAGGACCATTAACCATAATCTCAGTAACTTCCTCATCCTCTATAAGCTTTTGAAGAGGGCCCCATCCTAACAAGTCATTGATTATCTCTGAGGTAAGAATCTCCCTATCTTTATCAGAGATAATTATTTGCCTTTCCTTCTCTAAACTTTCAAAAATGTCCTCTATTTTAGAGGTTATCTCTTCCTTACTAAAAGAACTTTTATCTCTTCCCAAACTTAAAAATAAGCTTTCTCTAAGAATCTTTTTAAGTCCAAGCTTATCCATCCTAACTCCTTTTTAAAAAATACAGAAGAGTATCTAAGGAGCCCCTCTCCTCGATAGCTTTAATTATTTTACCTCTCTTAAAAAGAAGGGCTCTCCTTCCGGCAAAAGCTAAGCCTAAGTCTGAGGTGCTTGCTTCTCCCGGTCCGTTTACTACACAACCCATAAGAGCAACTTTCATATTTTTATTATACAGGCTATCTTTGTTCTTATAAACCATTTCTTTAAATTTCTCTACTTTTTTCTTTAAATCTACCTTACACCGCGAACAGGTAGGGCAAGATATTATCTCAGGATAAAAACACCCCTTCCCTAAAGATTGGAGTATCCAGCCTGCGGTTCTTACTTCCTCCCAAGAAGAAGAGTTCAAAGAGACTCTTATAGCTGAACCTATACCTTGATATATAAGAATCCCCAGAGTAAGGCAACTTTTTATCAAACCCTCATAAAGAGGGCCGGTGGCAGTTAAACCGAGATGAATGGGGTAAGGCAACTTCTTATAAAGAATCTGATTAGCTAAAATTGTAGCTAAACAAGACTCAGCCTTAGCTGAAACCATTATTCTCTTAAAGTTTAAACTCTCCAAAAATTCTACATAAGAAAAGACCTTCTTAACCATAGCCTGGGCTAATTCTCTACTATCCATCCTTTTTTTAAATCCTCCGGAGTTAACACCTACTCTTATGGGCGTGGATTTTTCTTTAGCCAGTTTTGCAATCTTTGTTAGATGAGATTTTTTGTAGATATTTAAAGGATTCAACCTTAAACAGTCTACCCCTTTCTCTAATGCTGAGAGAGCTAACCTATAGTTAAAGTGGATATCTGCCTCTAAAGGAATGTCTATTAATTTTCTTAATCGATCTATTACCTTTAAATCTCCCTCCTTCTCTATAGCTACTCTTAAGATTTGGCAACCTTCTTGTTTAAGAAGTTTAACCTCTTTTAAAAAGTTCTTGTTATCTTCTAAGGAAGTTTTAATCATTCCTTTTATAACTATAGAGTTTTTACCTCCTAATTTTAAATTACTTACTTTTATAACTTTTTTCCTCATTATTTACTAAATATTTTAGAACCAAACCTGATAATATCATTATAGAGAACAAAGAATATTAAAAGAAAAATAAAGGATATTCCTATCTTAGTAATTATCTCCTCTGTCTTTAATGAAAGAGGTTTTCTCCTTATCTTCTCTAAGCCTAAAAGAAAAATGTGTCCTCCATCTAAAACTGGCAAGGGTAAAATATTAAAAATTGCTAAACTCATACTTAAGACTGCCATAAGGTGGAGTACAGAAGAAAGCCCCCAGCTTACAGCTTGTTTAGTAATATAATATATACCTAAAGGACCAGTAAGAGTCTCTCTAAAGGGAAGGGCTCCTATTACTATATAAAATAAAGCCTTAAAAGTAAGAAAAGTAAACCTCAGTAAACTCAAACTTCCCTCTATAATCGCTCTTAAAGGGGTGTATCTTAATTTAACCACCTCTTGAGAAGGATAAATCCCGATAAAAGAAAAGACTCTCTTTCTTCCCAAGAGATCTTTTACTTCTTCTCTCTTAGGAGTAATAGTAAATCTCACTTTTTCCCCATTTCTTAAAACTACTACCTCTATTTGTTTGAGGTTAGTATTATGGATTACTTCAGTTATATCCTGCCAGGTCTTTGTAGGTTTGCCTTCTACTTCTAAGATTATATCTTGCTCTTTAATTCCGGCTTTTTCTGCTGGCCAGCCCGGTTTGAGTTTTCCCACCCGGTTAGAAGGAAGTTCTACTCCGGCCAGGAAAACAAGACAGAATAAAATCCAACTAAATAAATAATTAAACAAAGGACCAGCTAATATTATTTTAGCTCTCCTCCCCAAAGGTTTAGACAAAAACTCCCAAGGTTTTCTTTGATACTCCTGGCGTTCAAAACCAGCCAATTTAACATAACCTCCCCACAAGATAAGAGATATATAAAGGTCAAATGTCCTGAACTTAAATTTAGCCAAGGGAGGCCCAAACCCTATGGAGAAGACCTCCACTTTTACCCCTGAAGCCTTAGCTAAAAGAAAATGGCCCAGTTCGTGAACCACTACTAAAATTCCTAAAATGAGAATAAATACCAGCACACTCATATTCTAAAATAAGTTTAAAACACTAATTCTTTTACTTTCTCCCTAGCCCAAGCTTCCCAATAATAAACATCTTCTAAAGAAGTAATGTCTCTTGGTTTATGCTTGGCAATCACTCTTTCTATAATCTTAGAGATGTCAGAAAAACCGACTTTCCCCTTAAGATAGAGGTCTACTACTTCCTCATCTGCAGAAACTAAAACCGTGGGGAAACTTTTTTCTTTGTTAGCTACAAAATAAGCCAAATTAAGTAGAGGAAACTTTTTATAATCAGGCAGGAAAAATTCTAAGCCTTTTATCTTATCTAAAAGGAGCTTCTTTCCTTTTAAAGAAAATTTATCTATTCCTAATCCTGAAGAAATAGGTATTCTCATATCGGGATAAAACATACAAGAAATTAAACTCTTATCTCTCTTTTCCAAAAAGGCATGGACTACTGATTGAGGATGAATAAGTATCTTTATATTTTCTGAGTCTATATTAAATAACCTCTTTATCTCTATCACCTCAAAACCCTTATTCATAAGAGTGGCTGAATCTACTGAGATTTTCTTACCCATCTTCCATACCGGATGTCTTATTGCCTCTTTAGCTTTAACGTTCTTAATAATTTCTTTAGGTTTATCCCAGAAAGGACCCCCTGAGGCTGTAAGATAAACACAAAGAATATCTTCTCTATCTTCTTTCTTAAGAAGATTAAGTACCGCCCAGGCTTCACTATCTACAGGAAATAGTTCGGTATTCCTATTCTTTGCTCTCTCTTTTATAATCTCACCTGCAGAGATAATTGCTTCTTTATTAGCTAAAAGAACCTTTTTAGCCTTCCCCAAACAAGAAAACAAAGGCTTAAGAGCAGAAAGACCGGGCACTCCTAAAACTAAAATATCACATTCTTTCTTAGAAAGTTCCCCCAAACCTTCCTCTCCTGCTAATATCTTCAGGCCTTTATTAATTCTGAGAGTTTTAGCTTTTCCTTTATCTAAAATACTTACATAAGAAGGTCTAAATTCCTTTATCTGCTTATTAAGAAGAGACGTATTCCTCCTTGCTGAAAGACCTATTACTTCAAATTTATCAGGATTTTCTTTTACGACCTTTAAAGTAGCTCTTCCAATAGAGCCTGTGGAACCTAAAATAATTATCCTCTTCATCACTTTGGTTTTTTATTTGAATAGAAGATAGTAAAAGGAAATATTTTTAAACATAGTAACATAAAAATAAAATACTGGTGCAGAAAAAATTAAACTATCAATAACATCCAATACTCCTCCCATACCCAGTAAAATCCTTCCTGAATCTTTAACCTGGCAATCTCTTTTTAATAAAGACTCAAATAAATCTCCTAATTGGCCAACTACTCCTAAAATTAACCCCAGGCCCATAACTTGGAAAATAGTAAAATTATCAAGCCAGGCTCTAAATAATAGAGCAAATATTACACTAAAAACTAATCCTCCTACTGCTCCCTCTATAGATTTATTAGGACTTACTCTTTTTAGCAAGGGATGTCTTCCCCAAAGACTGCCTATAATATAAGCCCCTAAATCCTGGGCTTTAACTACTAAAATCAAAAATCCTAAAAGAAAGACCCCTCCTTCTAAATTTCTAATTCTTAAGATAAAACTAAAACACCAGGAAACATATAAAACTCCAAAAACTGTTGCTGAGATAGAAAGAATAGTCTCCTGATTTTCCTTGCGAGTTAGTTCTAACAAGAAAAGTATAAACAAACCACACACTATTAAAAATAATTGCCATTCCCGGGTTATAGGAAATTGAAAAAATATAGAAATAGGGATGAAGGCGCCCAGTATCAACCCAAAAAACTTAAACAGCCTCACCTTCTTTTTCTCGATCATCAGGAAGAATTCCCAAAGCCCTGTAAGAATAAAGAGAACAACCATTAAAAGACACAGAGGTCTAAAAATTATAGAAAGAATAGTTATCCCTATTAAGAGTAAACTACTTCTAATTCTCTTGGCTACCATCTTTTAAACCTCCAAATCTTCTCTTTCTTTGAGAAAAGGCCTCTAAGGCTTTATCAAAATCAGCTTCATAAAAATCTGGCCACAAAGTTTCAGTAAAATAGAGCTCAGAGTAAGCTAACCTCCAGAGAAAGAAATTACTGATTCTCTTTTCTCCGGAAGTTCTAATTAACAAATCTAAATCAGGGATAAAAGGACTATAGAGATAATCTTTAAAGCTATCCTCATTTAGAGGCAAGTCAATTTTTTTCTCTTGATAATCTAAAATGATGCTATTTACTGCATCTACAATTTCGGCTCTTCCTCCGTAATTTAAAGCTATATTCAGGATAAAATCTCTATTATCTTTTGTAAGTATTACTGCTTCTTCTATCTGACTTATTAGACGTGGTGGTAACCCCCTTCTTCTTCCCATTACATTCAAGCCCACCCCTCTATCTTTCAATTTCTGCTTATTCTTTACTAAGTATTCTTCTAAATAGGAAAACAAAAAATCAATCTCCTGCTTAGGCCTCTTCCAGTTCTCAGTAGAAAAAGCAAATAAACTCAGGATTTTTACTCCTCTCTTCTGAGCGTATTTAGAAATCCTCTCTACATTTTCTATTCCTTTGCGGTGACCAAAACTCCTGGGCAAACCTCTCCTCTTAGCCCACCGTCCATTTCCATCCATAATTATCCCTACATGCTCTGGAAGATTCATTCTCTACAAAAAAAGGGGCTCTCCAGCCCCTTCCCTCAGAAATCAGTAAAAAGAAGTAACTTCTCTCCTTAAAGAGTATCCTTTTTCATTAATTCTTCACTTAGACTTTGCTCTAATTTTTCCTTTAATTTCTTTAATTTTTCCAACTCTAATCTCAATTCTCCGATTAACTTCTCTTTAGAAACTAAAACTTCCTTAGTAGAGTTAAGTTGACTTTCCAAATCTCCTATCTTCTTTAAGAGATTACCTTTTTCCTTTTCTAAACTGCTTACTCTTTCTTCTGCTTTCATCCTCAGACTTTTTTCTTTGGAAGAATATTTATGAGCTTTATTAAGCTGATAGCCTAAAGAGAAAACCACAATTAATAAAAGTACAATAACCCCTACTAGAAATCCTAAAATCGGCGAATCCTTCATCTAACCTACCTCCTTAAAATTTTACCCCGCACCACCAGAAAGCTACGCTTCTAAACCTGCAGATAAAGGAAAATATCTCAAAGGATCATGTCCACAAGCCACGGCTATTAAGCCGTGGTGCGAGGTTTACTTAAGAATCTCTTCTCGAGCTTCTGGTTCTTCCACTTCTAATTTTTTTACCAAGCGAGGAAGGACTACTATTTCTACCCGACGATTTAACTGTCTTCCTTCAGGGGTATCATTGGAAGCTACAGGTCTATATTCTCCATAACCAATAGCTGAGAGACGAGAAGGGTTTATTCCTTTCTCTTCCAAATAATGTAAAACACTTAGAGCCCGGTGAGTAGATAACTCCCAGTTAGATTTCCAGCCCGAATATTTTATAGGCTGATTATCAGTATGACCTTCTATACCTACATTGTGATTTCTAAGTTCTTCTTTTAAAATTTTAGCCACCTTATCTAATATAGGAAAACTCTCCTGACGAAGCTCAGCCTTCCCCGAATCAAAAAGAACTTCTGCCAAAACCGTAATAACTAAACCTCTCTCTTCCATTTTAAGTTTTACTTCTTTATCTCTTATTTCTTTAGAAAGCCTTTCTTCTAACAAAGTCTTAGCAGACCTAAGCTCAGCTAACTCTTGTTCTAACTGCTTTATTTTTTCTAAGTCTGAACGCCGACCTTTCTGAACTACTAAAGCACACCCTGATAAATAAGTAATAACTAATAAACTAAAACTTACTAGAGTAAATATCTTAAAATATCTCATAATCCACCCCTTTATTTTGTCAACATCTTATCACAACCCCTCTAAGTAGTCAAGTTATTTAAAAAGGCTAAATTTGATTATAAACCCACTAAAAACTATAGAAACCATAGACATAAGTTTGATAAGGATATTTAAAGAGGGTCCAGCTGTGTCTTTAAAGGGGTCTCCTACTGTATCTCCTACTACTGAAGCCTTATGGGCAGATGAGCCTTTGCCTCCAAAGTTGCCTTCTTCAATAAATTTCTTAGCATTATCCCAGGCTCCTCCGGAATTAGCCATCATCAAAGCTAAAACAAATCCCGAAACCAAAGCTCCTACTAATAAAGAAGCCACTGCTTCAATCCCTAAAAGTAAACCCACTATTACTGGAAGGAGAATAGCTAATAAAGCAGGAAGAAGCATCTCTTTCTGAGCTGCCTTAAGAGTAATCCTTACACAACTCTCATAATCTGCAGAAGACTTGCCCTCTTTAAGAAGAGGGTCTTCTCTAAATTGCCTTCTTACTTCCTCAATAATCTTACTGGCTGTTCTTCCTACAGACTTAAGTAAAGAAGAAGAAAAGATAAATGGAGACATCCCTCCTATAAATAATCCCACAAGTAAACGGGGATTAAGAAGAGAAAGTTCTAAAGGCCTTCCTAATAATTCTACTCTTTCCTTGTAAGCTACTATCAAAGCTAAAGCAGTTAAGCTTGCTGAACCTATAGCAAACCCCTTGCCAGTAGCAGCAGTAGTGTTTCCTAAAGCATCGAGTTGGTCAGTCCTCTTTCTCACTTCCGAAGGTAATCCGGCCATCTGAGCATTACCTCCAGCATTATCAGCTACCGGACCATAAGCATCGGAAGCTAAAGTAATCCCTAAGGTAGAAAGAAGTCCTACTGCTGCTACTCCTACTCCGTATAAACCCAGATTATAATTTACTCTGCCTCCTGATAAGTAGAAACTCATTAACACTCCCAAACACACTAAAACTACTGGTATTAATGTAGAAAACATTCCCAAAGAAAGTCCGCCAATAATGACGGTAGCCGGCCCAGTTAAAGCAGTTTGAGAAAGCTGGCGAGTAGGAGAAAAACTGTGGGAGGTAAAATATTCAGTAGAAACTCCTAAAAATATCCCTACTATAAGACCAACTATAACTGAACCCCAGACTCCCAGGTAACTCTTACCCAGAGTATTTACTACTACTAAATAAGAAAAAATAGCAATTAATAAAGAGGCACTATAAACGCCTCTTCTTAAACTGAGGATTAAATCTTTTTGAGTTTCTCTCTTGGTTTTAACAAAGAAGAAGCCTAAAACTGAAGCTATCACCCCGCAAACAGCTATTAACAGGGGGATTGTCACCCCTTTAATTCCCAACCCTGCACCAGCAGCTAAAGCCATAGTAGCTACTATAGAATCTACATAAGATTCGTATAAATCTGCGCCCATTCCCGCAACATCGCCTACATTATCACCTACCTGGTCAGCAATTACTGCTGGATTACGAGGGTCATCTTCAGGTAAACCTTCTTCTACTTTCCCTACTAAATCTGCACCCACATCAGCGGCTTTAGTATAAATTCCTCCTCCTACCCGGGCAAAGAGGGCGTAAGCAGAAGCCCCCATCCCAAAACAAAGCATAGTAGAAGTAATAGCGCTTAGCTTATCAAATCCTGCAGGTAAAGGATGAAAACTATACCACCAGTTAAGAATAAAATACCAGATAGCTAAATCTAAGAGCCCTAAACCTACTACCATAAGACCCATAACTGTACCTGAAGAGAAAGCCACTCTCAAACCCTGATTCAAACTCTCTCGGCAACCCTGAGCTGTCCGGGAAGAAGAATTAGTAGCAATCCACATCCCTATCCAGCCACAGAGAGCAGACCAGAATCCTCCAGTTAGAAAAGCAAAGGGAACAAATATAACTAAGAAACCTTTGTAAGCCATAAAAAGAAGAATAAAAAAGAGAACAAGAAAAAATATTGAAACTACTTTATACTGCTGTTTAAGATAAGCTTTAGCACCTGTAGAAACAAAGCCAGAAATCTTGCGCATCTCTTCTGAACCAGAGTCTTTCTTAAATATCCAGATAATTAAATAGAAAGAAAAACCTAAAGCTATCATTGACCCCACAGGAACCAGCCAAAATAGATTCATTCTCCCTCCTATTTTTTAATTATTGCTTCTCTTACAGAACCTACTGAAATGTATTCTACCTTTCTCTCCAGATAATCTTCAATTATCTTTATGTAATCTCGGGCTTCAGAAGGCAAGTCTTTAAAACTTTCTATATTAGGTTTTAAAGCCGGCCAACCTTTAATTTCCCGGTAAACCGGCTTAATTTTTTCCCAGTCTTGAGAAGTTGCCGGAAAATTTCTTAAACCCTTACCTTCATATTTATATTTAAAACACACTTTTATTTTTTTAAGAGAACTTAAAACATCTATCTTGGTTATAGCTAAAGAATCTACGCCATTAAGTTGAACCGCTCTTTTTAACAAAACTAAATCTAACCAGCCACACCTTCGGGGCCTTCCAGTAGTAGCCCCAAATTCTGCTCCCTTCTCTCGCAGAGAAAAACCTTCTCTCCCCTTTTCCTCAATAGGGAAAGGACCTTCTCCTACCCGGGTAGTATAAGCTTTAGCTACCCCAATAACTTTATCAATCTTTAGTAAAGGAAACCCTGCCCCTACACCTGAGAAAGAAGCTATAGTATTAGAAGAAGTGACAAAAGGATAGGTCCCAAAATCTACATCCAAGAAAGCACCTTGGGCTCCTTCAAAAAGAATGCTTTTCTTTTTAACTTGAGCAAAATTAAGGAGTTCTACTACATCTTCAGCATAGGGAGTCAAAATTTTGCTAAACTTTAGATATTGTTTATATATCTTTTTAAAAGAGAAACCTTTAACTTTAAATACTCTCCTAAATAAAGGGTTCTTTTCTCTTAAGTTATCTTTGAGTTTTTCTCTAAATAATTTAGGGTTTATTAAATCAGCTAACCTTATCCCACACCGAGAAAACTTATCTACATAACAAGGCCCAATACCTCTACGGGTAGTGCCAATCTTATGAAGCCTTCTCTTTTCCCGGAGAGCATCTAAATCTTTATGGTAAGGCATAATAATGTGAGAAAGAAGGGATATCTTTAAATTTTCCGGAGATACTTTAACTTTTTCTTTGTGAAGAGAGGAAATCTCTCTTATTAAAACTTGAGGGTCAATTACCACTCCATTACCAATAACACATATTTTCCCCTTTCTCAATATCCCTGAGGGGATAAGATGAAAAATAAATTTCTTACCGTTTACCACTACAGTATGCCCGGCATTATTGCCTCCTTGAAATCTTACAATGTAATCAGCATCTTTAGAAAGATAGTCTATAATTTTACCCTTGCCTTCATCACCCCACTGAAGACCAACAACTACTATATTCATCCTAATTTAAAAACTCTCCTAAAAGTTCACCTGTTTGAGAAGAAAGAGAAAAAATCTTTTTGTTATCTATAAGAATTACTCCCGAGGTGTTTATCCCTAACTCCTTAGCCAGAGATGTCTCTTTTGTAAGAATCTTTCTTCCTTTCTCCGATAGAGCAAAATTAGAAATTTCCTTTATGTCTATACCTAAGTCCTCTAAAGTTAAATTCCAGAAACTATTTTTAATATCAGAAAGTCTTCTCATTAAATAATCCCAAAATTTTTCCGGATAAAGCTGTTTAACTGCTAAGATTCTTAAATATTCTTCTTGAGCATATTTGTCTTTATCTTTAAGTATAAAATGAACATTAAGAGAATACCCTTTCTCCTCAGCTATTTTCTTAACCTTCTCTAATAAAGAAAGAGCACGTAGGCTATAAAAATCTAAGAATAAATCTATCCGTTTAGAGATTAAAACTCTGTCTAAGTAATAAAAAATCCCCGAGAATTGGGTTTTAACCAGATAAAAATCTCCCTTAGATTCAAAAATATTCTTGAACTGAGTAAATTCTTTTCTCCCCTTTATCTTCTCACTAAATATAAAGCTGGGTAAAGTTTTTATGGAAAGTCTCTCTATCAGTTTTTGAGCTTCTTTACTCCGATAATCAAGGTAAACCGGGGTTATTGCCTTAAATATTTTCTTTAGGAACTTTTCAGTTAGCTCTGTAGAACACACTTTACAGGAAGGGTCAGTAATAATTGTCAAATTAAGAGGTTCAATCTCTAGATAAACACACCGAGATTCTTTACCGGGGTTCTCACAGGTACTAACTAAACCTTCTTTTTCAGAACAATCAGAATCTCTAAAACAAGCAGGGATTATTTTTTTAACTTCTTCATCCTCTTTAACATCTAAAGCTAAGTTTATCTCTCTTCGTTCGCACTTCTGAATCTTCTCCTTATCCCAATAGAGCTTAGCTTTTCCCAATTTTTTGGCTTGATAGTGAGGATAAAGGATATAGGTATCTTCTATTTTATCGGGTCTTTCAAAGTAGGGCCTATTTAAAATAACCAAATCTATATCCCTAAACTTTTCAATTATCTTCTCAGTCTCTTCTAAAGAAAGTGAAGAAAGAAGAATTATTAAATCTACACCTTCAGACTTCAAAGTATTTAATACTTTCTCTAAACTTAAATTATAATCTTCTACTTCTACTCCAAATTTTTCTATACTCTTAGGGCTAACTCCAGTTATACCTACTTTAAGAGAAGAAAAATCTTTTATTAGAAAAGGAGTTAACCCCTTTATATTTAAATTACAAGAAATAAAAGGAACTTTAGCTTCTCTTATTTTTTCTTTTAAAAAGTCTAACCCCAAACTGAATTCATCCTCACTTACACCTATAGCTTGATAACCCATCATTTCCAAGGCTGTTAAAGTAATTTCTGTCCTTTGCTTATCTAAAGGAATCTCGCTTCTAAACTCATCTAAGGGTGAGCCGGCGAAAAGGCTTCCTGAATCTAAAATAAGAAGGTTCTCTAATTTTTGGGTAAGTTCCTTTATCTTATAAGCCCTCCTGGCTAAACCTCCTCCCACTTTAGCCGGGCAGTGTCCGCAAGGGTATAACACAGAAAAGCTTGCGCCGGTATAAATAATATTGACTTCTTGAGAAAAGCCTAACCCGATACTGAAAAATAAAATAAGAAAAGTAAATAAGATTTTTTTAAGCATATATTTTTAAATCTTTATAAATTTAAGGGAAGTAAAATTTTCATCCTTTAATATTTCCTCTACAACTTCTCTGGATAAAGGACTATCTACAGTCAAAACAGTAATAGCTTGGCCTCCTTTTTCTTTTCTTCCAAAGCTCATACTAGCAATATTAATATTGTGTTTACCTAAAATAGAACCCAACTTTCCAATTACTCCTGGTTTATCTCTATTAGTTATAAATACCATGTATTCTGAAGGAGCTGTCTCCACATAAAAATCATTTATCCTCACAATTCGGGGATGTTGGTCAGCAAAAAGAGTACCTTCCATAAAGAAATTTTCCTTATCACTTTCTAAAAAAAATCCAATAGAATTTACATAATCAGAGTTTTGAGAGGACTTAATCTCTTCAATACCTATACCTCTTTCCTTAGCCAAATTTAAGGAATTAACAAAATTCACTGTGTCCTCAAGCACTGAAGAAAGCAGGCCCTTTACCAAAGCTGAAGAAAGAGGAGTGAGTTTAAAAGAAGTTATTTCTCCAAAGTAATTAATTACTACTTTTTTTAATCTTCCCTCAATAAGTTGAGAAGAAATCTTCCCCATTTTTTCAGCTAAACTAATATAAGGAGAAAGGACTTCTAAAACTTCTGGCTCTAAGGAAGGGAAATTAACCGCATTCTTTAAGGCTTTGCCCAAAAGAGCGTCTCTTACACACTCAGCAATCTCTACAGCTACATTTACCTGGGCTTCCTCAGTGGAGGCTCCCAAATGAGGGCTTAAGACAATATTATCTAATTCAAATAAAGGACTATCTTTAGGGGGAGGTTCTTTTTCATAAACATCTAAAGCAGCTCCAGCAATCTTCTTTTCTTTTAAAGCTTTATATAGAGCTGATTCATCGATAATGCCTCCCCGGGCACAATTAATTATCCTGGCTTGAGGCTTCATTAGAGAAAATTCTCTTTCAGAAATCAGGTTTTTAGTCTGCTCAGTTAAAGGCGTATGAATGGTAATATAATCTGAGTTCTGGAGAAGTTCTTCTAAACTACCAAGGCTTACCTCCAAACTCTTAGCTACTTCTTCAGAAATAAAAGGGTCGTAAGATAAAACTTTCATCCCAAAGGAAAGAGCTCTTTTAGCTACTTCCCGACCAATCCTTCCTAAGCCAATTATCCCTAAAGTCTTACCGTAAAGTTCTGTCCCTTTAAACTTTGAACGTTCCCAGGCTCCCTTTCTTACCGAAAGATCAGCCTGGGGAATATTCCGAGAAAGGGCTAACATTAAAGCAAAAGTCTGCTCACAGGTAGAGATAGTATTACCTAAGGGAGAATTCATAACGATTATTCCCCTCTTAGTAGCTGTAGCTAAATCTACATTATCTAAACCCACTCCTGCTCTCCCAATTACTTTTAGAGAATGGGCTTTTTCTAAAACTTACTTAGTAAGCTTAGTTCCACTCCTTATCACAATAGCCTGGTATTGAGAAATTACCTCTCCTAATTCTTGAGGAGAAAGTCCTATTTTAACATCTACTTCAAATTCCCCACATTTTTTAAGAATTTCTATACCTTGAGGAGCTAATTTATCACTTACTAAAATCTTAACCATATCTCCTCCCGGTTTAAATTGTTAAAAGCTTTCCTCCCCTGACATAATTACTTTGCCACTACCTTAGTTCCTAAATATATTAATATCTTTTGACTGACTAAGGGTAAAAGCTTTCTTGAAAAGTCTTAAGGCTTATACCTTTATCAAATTTATAGCCTAAATCAATAAGGACTTTCTCTAGGCAGGAGAGAGTCATTACTATATCTTGTTCGTTAATATAGCCCATATGAGCTATTCTTATAATTTTCCCTTTTAAATGACTTTGGCCTCCAGCAATAGATATCCCGAACATACTTCGCATTTTTTTAACTATTTGCTGAGTATCTAAATCTTCCAAAGAAACAGCGGTAACTGAAGAAGAGGGATTTTTTGAAAAAAGTTTAAGTCCCAAAGAGCTTAAAGACTTACGCACAGCTTCCGACAATTTAGCAAAGTATTGCCAGCGGGCCTCTATCCCCTCTTCTCTTATAATCCTGAGAGACTCTCTTAAAGCCATAATCAAACCTACTGCCGGAGTAAAAGGAGTATCATTTTTATGGTAGGCTTTTAAAGCCTTGTTGATATCAAAATAGTATTTAGGGAGGTCAGAATTTTTAAGAAAAGATTCCGCTTTTTTATTAAGGGAAATAAAACTTAACCCCGGAGGCAACATAAACCCTTTTTGGCAACCACCTACTACCACATCTACTCCCCACAAATCCGTTTCTAAAACATCCTGGCCTAATCCACTTATAGCATCTACCACTAAAAGGATATCTTTATCCTTAGTAATTTGGGCTATCCCTTTAATATCATATACTGTAGCAGTAGAAGTTTCACAGAGAGTAGTGTAGACTGCTCTTATCTGAGAATCTTTTTTAAGAATTTCTGAAATCTTCTCTACACAGGGAGCCTGGCCCCATTCAATATCCAAACAAACAGTCTTCACCTTAAAACTCCCGCAGATTTCCTTCCAGCGTTCCCCGAATTTTCCTCCCACAACTACCAGGGCTTTATCTTGATGAGAAAGAAAATTAGAGATTGCTGCCTCCATCGCCCCAGTTCCTGAAGAAGCAAAAGTTAAAACTGGGGACTGGGTTCTGAAGACATATTTTAAACCTTCATCCACTTCAGCTAAAATATTTCTAAATTCTTCAGTGCGGTGATGAATAATATCCCGGCCTAAAGCTTCTCTAACCTGAGGAGCCAGAGGTGAAGGCCCCGGAGACATCAAATAAACTCTCTTCACTATTAACTCCTTTCTCTTAATCTTTTTTAACCTTGCCTCTCCATTGAGAAGCTATCAATAAGTTGCTTTCTTAAGTTTTAATTCTAAAGGCCTAATTCCCTTACTTCCTAAGAACTATTATTTCTTAGGTGGAGTTATTACTTCGTCTACAATCCCGTAATTTTTGGCTTCTTCTGCAGACATAAAATAGTCTCGGTCAGTATCTTCTCTTATCTTTTCTAAGGGTTTGCCGGTATGAAAAGAAAGGATTTCATTAACTTTCTCTCTTAATCTTAAAATCTCCTTAGTTTGAATAGATATATCTTCAGCAGTGCCCTGAACCCCTCCCCAGGGCTGATGAATCAAGATTCGAGAATTAGGAAGGGCAAAACGTTTACCTTTCTTACCGGCAGCTAAGAGTAAAGCCCCTAAACTAGCAGCTTGGCCTACACAATAAGTAGCTACATCAGGTTTAACAAACTGCATAGTATCATAGATAGCTAAGCCGGCAATAATTGAACCTCCGGGAGTATTGATGTAGACATTAATATCTTTACTCACGTCTTCCATCTGTAAAAATAACATCTGAGCAATTACTACATTAGCCACACTATCATCAACCGGAGTTCCAATAAATATTATCCTATCTTTAAGAAGCCGGGAGTAAATATCGTAGGCTCTTTCGGTTCTCTGGGTTTGTTCAATCACTATAGGCACATAAGTCTGGTCCTTCATAGTTAACCTCCCTTTAGAGAGTTTTACTTAAGATAAAACCTGTTACTACCTCGTAAAGATTATCTTTATTATAGTTAAGCTTTTCCTTCTTAGCTATTTCTTCTAAAATATAGAATAATTTTACCTGGTCTGTAGCTAAACTTTCTGCTTTCTTAGAAATCTCCTGGTGGTGCTTGTTTATTTCTTCCTCAGGGATTCCTCTCCTTCTTAACTCTTCCAGTTGAGAAGTGAGGATTTCTCTTTTCTGCTCTTCTACCAAAGATTTAGGTATCTCAAACTTTACTTTAGATAAAAGAACATCAATTATTTGTTTATCTATCTCTCTTTTTCTCTGAATAACTTTATTAAGATAGACTTCACTGTGAAAAGCCTTCTTAAGTTCATCTTTATCAGAATAACCTAACCACTTTGCTAAAAAATCTTCAGAAATATCTTTTTCCTCTTTGCTTAAAACTTGAGAAATTTTTTCTTTGATACCCTCTATAAATTTTTCCCACTCTTCTTCTCTAACTTCTAAAGGCTTCCTTTTAATCTTTATACTCTCGTAAAGAGACTTATCTATATTAACTTGAGGCCTTAATTCTACTTCAGCAACAAAAGAAAGCTCCTCTTCTTTATAAACCACATCTTTAATCTTAGGAATATTTACTACTTCTAAGTTTTCCTGTTTAAGAGCTTGATTGCAATAAAAAGGGATAGCTTCTTTTAAAACTTCTTCTTTAGTTAAATCAGGATAATTCTTTTCTATTAATCCTAAAGGGGCTTTGCCCTTGCGAAATCCGGAAACAGTTACCTGTTGATTTATCCTGGCTAAAACCCTGTCTTTAATATCTTTAAGGGCTTCTCCGGGTATCTGTATCTTAATGTCTCTGGAGATTCCACCTTTTTTAATTACCTCTAACTTCATTTTACATTCTAAACTTTTCTCCTAAATATACTCGACGGGCTTGAGGGTCTTCTATTAACTCTTGAGAATTTCCCGACATCAAAATTCTTCCCTCAGCTATCAAATAGGCTCTATCAGTAATAGAAAGCATCTCTCTTACATTATGGTCGGTAAGAAGTACGCCTATCCCTTTAGACTTTAAATCCCTGATAATCTCTTGAGCTTCACTCACTACTATGGGATCTATCCCTGAGAATGGCTCATCTAAAAGGATAAAAGAAGGATTCTTCACTAAAGCTCGGGTTATCTCTAACCTTCTTTTTTCTCCCCCGGAAAGAGTATAAGCCTTGTTTTTACGAAGGTGCTCTATCTTAAGTTCTCGGAGGAGTTCTTCCAGCCTTTCCCTTCTCTCCTGCCAGGCCAAAGGCATAGTTTCTAAAACAGCCATAATATTTTCTTCTACAGTAAGCCGAGTAAAGACTGAGGGCTCCTGAGGCAGGTAACTTATGCCAAACTCTGCCCTAACATGGATAGGAAGAGAGGTTATGTCTTGATTGTCAAACAGAACCTTCCCTTGATCAGGAGGAATAATCCCTACAATCATATAAAAAGTGGTAGTCTTACCTGCTCCATTAGGCCCTAAAAGCCCCACTATCTCTCCTCTCCGCACGTGGAAACTTAAATTATCTACAACTCTTCGCCCATTATAAGACTTTACCAAATTCTTAATCTCTAAAAGGCGCATCTTCTCTCCTATTTGAGAAAACCTTCATTTTTACCAGGAAAGATTACCAACCGAGGGCTTCCCTTAAGAGTGAGTTTCTTATCTTTTACATCATAGACAGCTTCTTCAGAATAAGATGTATCTTTACCTCTTAAAATCCGAACATCACCTTGAGCTACTATCTTCTCTAAACTCTGAGAAGCTGCATCAAAATACATTGTAGCTTTATCAGAAAATAGTTGATAATCTTTGTGGTTTACCTCTACTTCGTTATAGAAGACCGCTCTCCCTTCTCCATAATCTATCTCTAAAGGGCCCTTACAGTTAATCATAATAAAACTTCCTTCCTCCCCAGATAGTTTAACTTCTACAGCTTTCTCTATCTTAAGTTTCTTTAGAGAAGGTTTTGCCTGGAGACCTTTGCCTTGGACCTGAATATCCTTGCCTTTGGTAATCTTTACTTCTTTATCAGTAAAAACCTTTTCTTGTTTTTGGTCCCACTTTATAGCCTGAGTTTCCAGGCTTAAGCCTTTAGGAGTTTTTATCTCTACATCTTCTTGCATCTCTAAGAACTTCTCACTCTTATTAAAGAGAGCTTTCTTGGCTTTGAAGTGGATATTCCCATCTTTAGCTTTAGTAGTTCCTCTTATATTCTCTTCAATTACTAAGTCTTTCAGATTAGTTTGAGAAAGAACCATTCCTCCCATCCCGATGCCCACCAAGAAAAGAAAGATTATCTTTTTAACCATCTATAAACACACTAATATAAACTTCTTCTCTGATTATGTCAAGTAAAACCCCTTCTTTCTTCCGGGCTGGGAAGAATTCAGGTTACTCTCTAAAATTTCTCAACTCTAACTTTGATAGAAAATCCCTGATTTCTTGGAGTAAATATGGGCAAGATATCCGCTTACAAATTTCTTCAGCCTGCCTAAGATACTTCTCCGCTAAAGAGAAATTTTCCAGCCTTTCATAAATCCAGCCTAAATAAAAGTAAGGATAAGGATTAAAAGGGTCAATTTCTAGAACTTTCTGAAAATTCTCTCTGCTTTCTTTATACTTTCCCAGAAGAAAGAAGGCTATCCCCATATTATTAAAGGAAGAAATAAACGAAGGGTTAATTTCTGAAGCCTTCTTATAGAATTCTATAGCTTTCTCATAATCTCCCTGAGAAAAGAAGAAATTTCCTTTTTCTAAAAAGAACAAAGAATCTTCAAAAACTTTTTTAGGTATTTTGTGAGGATTTTCTATCTTTTCTATTTGGTATAAGAAAACAGGAGAATGTTCTTCCGGTGCCTCTTTAAGCCTCAATTTAATAAATACCCCCTCTTGAGATTGAACTTCTGCTTCTCTCTGCCGAGTGGCATATTCTAAATCATATAGTTCAGAAAAAGCCAACTTAGAAAGTAAACTGATTCCCAAAATTAAAATTAGCTTAAAAATCTTTAAACTTTTCCCACACTTCATCTGTCTTTATAAATTTTATCCCCTTATTTTTAAACTCTCTAAAAACCTGCTCTTTAGCTTTAGGGTCTATTTCTTTTAGGGCATCTTCTATAACAAAAACTTCGTCCACAAATTTTTTAAATCCCAATACAGCCTCTTTAACACAAAACTCTGTAACTAAACCATAAACATAAACTTGCTCAGGAAGAATAACCTTTAATAACTCTTCGGCGTTAGGATTAGAAAAAATATTTAAAACATTCTTCTCCAAGATAATCTGGGGAAAATCTTCTTTAATCCTAAATAGCTCTTCAAAACTTTTCTTTTCAAAACTCAAAACCTGATAATTAGGAAGAAGAGTCTGAGGTATCTTCTTATATCCCCAGCTCTCCCTTATACAATGGGGAGGAAAACTCTTAAATTCGGGGTCTTTCTTCTTGTGAGTATCCTGGGAAGAAATTATAAGAATACCTTTATTATAAGCAAATTTGGTAAGCTTACTCCAGACAGCCTTTAACTTCTCAGCTTCCTTTACATAAAGAGCCCCTCTCCTGTCTACAAAGTCATATTGAGTATCTATATCTACAAAAATAATCTTTTTTTGACGAGACCTCTTTTTAATCAGCTCCTGAGTAGATTTGGTTATCTTCTCCAGCTTATTACTTATCACCACAGGATAGAGTGCTTTCTCCGGCGTAATCTGTGGAAGATGTATCTCTTTAAGAAAAGAAGGTAAACTCTCAATTTTCTTTTTAAATTTAGCCCTTTGAGAATTTAAATCTTGCTTGGGTTGTAAAATTTCTCCCTGACCCATAACCTTCCTAAGAAGGGGTTTGCCTAAATTTTCCCCGGGTAAACCTATATAATCCTGCTTAATTAACTTATTCTGAGCAAATTTCCTAAATACCTGTTTTCTTAAAGGATAGGTAGTCTTTTCTGAGGAAAGTTTCATCACTGGCAAAAATTCCCCATTTAAATTACCTACCTCTACCAATTTATAGATAACATCAGAGAAAGGTAAATCTGAAGACGTACCCATGTTTGTCCCCACACCAAAAGCATCAATGGGAGCTTTTTTCTCTATCAATTCTTTTATTTTATACTCATCCAAATTTCCACTGGCAAAAATAATTACGTCAATCAATCCTGCTCTATCTAAATAACTCCTTACATATTTTGAAATTTCTACCAGATTTCCGCTATCTATCCTCACCCCTAATATTTTCTGCCTCTCCTTCTTTAAATAAGAAGAAAGTCTTACCACACTTTCTAAGGCTGAATTTATATCGTAAGTATCAATAAGGAGAATGGATTTTTCGGGAAAAGTCTTAGAAAATAAATAGAAACTATCAAACTCTGAAGAAAAAGTCATAACATAAGAATGGGCCATAGTCCCCACTACTGGGATGCCATAAATTAACCCGGCTAAAACATTAGAAGTACCTTCTGCTCCTACCACAAAAGAGGCTGAAGCTGCAGCCAAAGAAGCAGATTGGCCCTGAGTCCTTCTTAGAGAGAAATCATAAATCTTTCTTCCCTGAGCAGAAAGGACCACCCTACAAGACTTAGTAGCTAAAGTAGTGTAAAGATTAAGGGTATTTAAAAGAACGCTCTCTACAATCTGCGCTTCAATAATATTGGCAGTAACTCTCAAAATAGGTTCTCCAGCAAAAACAATCTCCGGTTCCTCCACGGCCCAAACTTCTCCTTTAAACCTGAATTTCTTAAGATAGTTAAGAAACCCCTCATCAAATAATTTAAGACTTCTTAAGTAGTCTAAATCCTGAGAAGTAAACTTCAAATCAGCAAGATACTCTAAAGCTTCTCTTATCCCATAAACTACATAGAAAGGTCTCTTCTCAGAACGAATAAATAACTCAAAGCTCACCTTACAATCTCTCTTATACCTGAAATAAACCTGAGCCATTGCTAATTCGTATAAGTCTAACCAGAGACCAGAATTCAATTTTAAAGATTTACTCTTCATATAATCTCTCTATTAAGAAACTGGTTATATAATTTGTCCTTCCTATTTCTCTACCCTCTCTTAAAAAAATATAAGTAGGGACTCCTAGAATTCTGTATTTAGAAGCTAAGAGGCCTTTTTTATCTAAAATTATTGAGGAAGAAATCCCTATTTTATCTTTAAAAGCCTTAACCTTTCTTTTATCATCTCCTAAATTAACAAAAAATATTTTAAAGTCTTTAGCTAAGAGCTCCTTTTGAAGATTATTAAGAGCCTTGATCTCTAATCGGCAGTAAGGACACCAGGTAGTCCAGAAGAAGAGCATAGCTTTGCTTTGAGAATTTATATTTTGAGTATTAATTATTTCCCCGGAAAGAGTGGTAAATTTTTCTCCTCTTGCCTCCCAGGAAAAAAAAGTAAGAAGAATTAGGAAGAGTATGTTTTTCCTCATAATAGATAAATCCCCCGGACTAAAAAATAGAAAGAAATTCCCAAAAGTAAAATCCCAAAAACCTTCTTAATCCCCAGAGAAATCTTAGGATTTTTTTTAAAAAAGTCTAACATGCTTCTTCCAAAAATAGCAGTCATTATAAAAATTACCCCTATCCCTAAGGAGAAAACAAACAAAAGGACCCCTCCTAAGAAGACATCCTTATTTAAGGCAGTAAGAAAAAGTATCGCCCCTAATACCGGGAAGGTGCAACTTCCACTAACTAAACCTCCTATGACTCCCAAAAAGAAGACGCCAAAAATACCTAATCTCTTATGGTTAAATTTTAAAGGGAGCCTAAACTGAGAAAAAGAAAATAAATCTAAGAGAGCTAAGCCCATAAAGGCAAAGACTATTGCTCCAGTAAATTGAACCCAGAAAGATTTACTAAATTGGCCAAAGATTTTTCCGCTTAAAGAGCAAACTATACCTAATCCTGTATAAATTAAAGAAAGTCCTAAAACATAAACTAAACTTAAAGATAAAACTTTTTTAAAAGAAGCTTTTTCTTCTATCCCCAGGATTCCCAGAATTACTGGAATTAAAGGATAAAAACAGGGGGTAAAACTCACCAATACTCCTGAGATAAAAACTAAAGGGAGGCTCAATAAAGAATTGGTCTTCATTAAGTTCTCTACAAAATAGAAAAAGTTCTCCATCAGCTTGTTTCTTTCTTTAACCAGTCTCTATATTTTTTATTAATATCTGCTAAAGGCAAAGCTATAATTTCTACAACTTGATAAGGATGCAGCCTTTCTACTATTTTTTTCAACTTAGAAAATAAAGATTTTCTGGTTTTTATAACTAAAAGATGCTCCTTGGCTTTGTCTATTCTGCCCTGCCACCAGAAAAGAGAATCTACATCTTTCAAAATATTTATACAGGCAGCTGTCCTCTGAAGAAGAAGTTCCTCAGCAATCCTTTTAGCTACTTTTTTCCCCGGCACAGTAACTAAAACTACAATAAACATAATTTATCTTAATCTTTTTAAAAGTTGAGAAAACCTCTTAGCAAACCTCCGACAATTATTTTCTACCCTCTTATCTACTTTCCCTACAGCTACTGGTCCATAATGATCGCCTTGAGAATCTCCTTGGATAATCATCCCGTGAATTAACATAGCTTCTAATATAGAAAGAAGGGTAGTTTCATTACCTCCCCCAATATTTGCTGAAGAAGTAAAAGCTCCTCCTACTTTCCCCTCTAAACATCCGTGAAAACTCACACTCTCATCTAAAAGTTTTTTAACCTGATAAGCTAAGCTTCCATAATAAGTAGGTGAACCCAAGATTATCCCTTCAAATTCTAAGAGTTCTTTAGGGTCTACATCCTCTACAGAAGAAAGTTTAACTTCAACTCCTTCTTTTTCTAAACTATCGGCAATAATCTCAGCCATCTTTTTAGTGGTTCCTGATTTAGAATAATAACCTACTAAAACTTTCATAATCTATCCTCCCTTTGTCTTAGATAATTCTAATACCAAAATTGTATTTTTTCAAATATAAAACTTAGTTCCTAATATAAAAAGAATGGAGTCTTTTCAAAGCCTTAAACTTATCTTGCCTTTCTACCTTAGCCTTTTTTACTGCCTTTTCTAAAACTTCGATAGTTTTCTGATAATGAGAAAGAGAAATCTTATAAGGATGTCCGTCTTTTCCGCCATGGGCAAAAGAAAATCTTGCCGGGTCTTTAAAACTTAAAGACTCCCCATAGATTAAATCACTTATCAAGGCTAAAGCCCTTAAAGTCTTAAGCCCTACCCCTTCTAAACCTAAAAGAGCCTGAAAGTCTTGAGGTTTTTTCTCATAAGTAATTAAAAGAGTCTCTTTTAATCTTTTAGGATTTATATCTTCAATTAAAACCCTATGTCTCAAGGGAAGTTGGGCTTGATTCTCTTTAATCTTTATTATGTCCTTCAAGTTCTTATGCGGAGGTCTCTGAGAAAGCTCTTTCATTGAATTTCTTAGAGAATCTTTCTCCCTATCTACTAAATTTAAAGTCAAGAAAAACTTATCACTGACTACGCCACGATGGGGCTCTTTTATAAAAGAAGTTAAGTCCTGAGAATCCCAATGATATCTTCTGGCCCAATTATCTCTCATGCCCTGCTGAATAACTATCCACCGGCCTTTTTTACTAAAAATGAAACTATGATGATAAAGCTGAAAGCCATCCTGAACACAGTTGTTGTCTACTTTAGCAGTAAATTTAGAAGCAAAGATTAATTTCTCAGGATCAAACCCTTTCTTCTCGGCTATAGCTTTAATCTCCTCAGGAGTCTTACGAGAAGTTAAACCCTTTCCTCCACAAACATAAACACCTAAACCCTTTAAATCCTTAAAAGCTTCCTTTAAAGCTCCACAGACTGTAGTGGTTAAACCTGATGAATGCCAGTCAAAACCTAAAACACAACCAAAAGCCTGAAACCAGAAAGGTGAAGACAGCCTCTCTAAGAAAAAGTCTGGACCTTTCTCTTCTATTATTATCTGAGAAATAAGCCCAGCTAATTTTCTCATTTTTCCAAAAAGCCAGCGGGGGCACCTTCCTGAATGTAAAGGCAAATCCATCCTTTTTCTCTGCATAAGAATATTATACCATACTATAAAAAAGATTAAATCTTGCTTTAACCTCTTAAAAATGTTATTATTTTTTCTATGCTTAAAGAAGGTGAGCTCATCCTCCTCTATAAAGACCCTCAGAGAAACTATCTTTTGAAAGTAGAGAATAAAAAGTTCCATACTGATAAAGGATTTATTGATTTATCCACCCTTAAGAATAAAGATATAGGCCAAAGCATAGAAACCAACTTAGGAGAAAGATTCTATATTCTTAAACCTTCACTCTGGAATATAATTATGAAGGTAGAAAGAAAGACCCAAATAATCTATCCTAAGGATATAGGGATAATCCTCCTTAAAGGCAATTTATTTCCGGGGGCAAGAGTTATAGAATGTGGTTCAGGAAGTGGAGCATTAACTGTAGCCTTAGCTAACTTTATAAAGCCTGAAGGCAAGGTATTCAGCTATGAAAGAAATAGAGAATTCTTAGAAAATGCCCGCAAGAACATAGAAAAAGCCCAACTAAAAGATTATGTAGAATTTAAACTTAAAGAAGTAAGAGAAAGATTTGACGAAGAAGACATAGATTCAGTAATAATAGATATTGGCAGTCCCTGGGAGTTAATCCCGGCCAGTTTCCAAGCTTTAAAACCCGGGGGAAGATTTGCCACGATTTGCCCTACTTTTGAACAACTAACCCAAACTGTATTCTCTTTAGAAAAAACAGGTTTTACTCAAATAGAAACCTTGGAAGTCTTAACCCGGAGAATCCTGGTAAGAAGAGGAAGAAGCCGACCAGAACAAAGAATCCCTTCCCACACTGGTTTCTTAGTATTTGCTTCCAAAATAATCTAACCTAAATATCCTAAAAGCTGAGAGAAAAAAATACTAGCGGATTGAGAAATCCTAATATCAGCTATTGAGGATAAGGGCGTTAATTCGGGGTTAATTTCTAAGATCTGGCAACCTCTCTCTTTAGCCTGAAAGGGTAAATTTACTGCAGGATAAACCACTCCACTTGTTCCGATAATTAGAAGGAGTTCAGCTTCATCAATTAACTGGTAAGCTTTAACTAACTCTTCTTCAGGTAAAGGCTGGCCAAAAAATACTACTGAAGGAATAAGTCTTCTCCCACACTCACATCTTCCCATAAAAGATAAGACCCTTCTTATCAAATCTTTGCGGGTATGAGATTTCTTAATCTCCTCTAAAAACTCAGCTACTTCTCTCTTATCTTTTATCTTTTCTCTATTACAAACTCTACACCTGAACTTATAAGCATTACCATGAAGCTCAGAAACTATCTTTGAGCCAGCCAATTGATGAAGATTATCTATATTCTGAGTAATTACTCCTAAAAGCCTGCCTCTCCTCTCCAGCTCAGCTAAGGCATAGTGGGTAGAATTCGGCTTAGCCTTTAGCAAAACCTCATAAAAATCTACAAAAAACTGAGAAATCTTATCAGGAGACTTTAGAAAGGTAAAGAGAATTCCCGGGACAGTAGCGTATATTTGAGGGTCATACTTCTCCCATAAACCGCCCTTTCCCCGGAAAGTAGGTATCCCACTTTCTAAAGAAGCTCCTGCTCCAGTAAAAGCTACCGCCTTCTTTTCTCTTAGAAGCTTAGCTACTTTTTCTACCATTCTATCTCTGAAGAATAAAAGAAAGGGTTCTATCTTGAGTCTTATCTCGGCGAAAAGAATAAAAGGATTCTAAACACTGGCTACAAAATTGAGTATCTAAAACATTTTTCTCTTTAAAACCTCGCTTAATAAATTCATTCCTTGCAAAACTGCCCAAGTCTAAAAAGTATCTCTCCTTTCTTTTAAAAATAAAATCCTTAAAAAAATTAAAAGCTATAAAATCCCTCTTAACTTCAAAACAACACTCTCTCAACCCCGGGCCTATCAAAAGATAAGAATTTTCTAATCCTATCTTAAACTTCCCGATTTTATTAAAAAAATTCTCTAAGATACCCTTATATGCAGGCTTCCATCCTAAATGAATTAAGCCTACTAAGTTATCTTTATAAGAATAAAAGAATAAAGGTAAACAATCAGCAGTTCTTATTAAAAGAAGCCTCAATTTCTCTAAAGTAAAGAGGCTGTCTCCTTGGTAAATATTTCTTGAACCTCTCACCCAGAAAACTTTTGAACTATGAATCTGCTTAAGGTAAGATAAACCCTCAAAATCAAAATTTAGAATATCAGCTACCTTTCTTACTTCCTTACTTACATTAACTCCCGAAAAACTCTTATCGGTAAAACCTAATAAAATATTCTCTTCTTCAAAAAAATATACTCCTTTCTTATAGCTAATCTTCATCTTTAACTTCAATAAGTTTAAGAGGAGAGGTCGTTCCTTTAATTATTTTTAAAGAAGACTTTCTGACATTTAAGTAATCACCGAGAAGTTCTAAAAGTCTTTTATTAGCTTTTCCTTTTTGAGGAGGAAGGGTTAAGTATATCTTTAAAAAATCTTTAGTCTCTATTATCTTTTCTTTAGAAGCAGAAGTAATAACTTTTACTCTTATTACTTTTCCCACTTTTTCTCGTAGGCTATCTTGGAAGAAATACTCTGAAGTTTTTGAGAAACCTCATTATATTTAGCTAAAGCATTATGAAGATGAGACCCCAAAATAGAGAAACTCTTTCCTAAATCCTCTACATCCAATTCTAACTCTTTTATATGTTCTAAAATCTTTTTAGCCTCCTTCTCAATTTTTAAACCTTTAAAACCTAAAGTGGCTGTAATTAAGTAAGCATAGAGAGTAGAAGGGCTCACTACAAAAACTCTTTTAGATTTAGCATATTCCAAAGTTTGGGGGTCATTTACAATCTCATAATAGATACTTTCTGAAGGCACATACATAAAAGAAAAATCAAAAGTATTTTGTTGAGGTAAAATATATTTAGAAGCCTCGTCTATTCTCTCTCGAACTGCTGAGAAAAATTTTTTCTTCAATCTCTCCTTCTCCCTCTCCTCAGAAGACAAGACATAGTTCTCAAAGGACTCTAAAGGAAATTTTGAATCTATGGCTACTAAACCCTGAGGGAAGAATAAAACAGCATCGGCTGTCCGGCCATCTTTAAAAGAATATTGGAATTTAAAGCTGGAAGGAGGCATTAACTCTTTTATTATATTCTCTAAGAAAGTTTCTCCTATGCCTCCCCGGGGAGAAGGGCTTCGGAATACCCTTTCAAAAGACCTGCTTATTTCTAATACTGCTCGGGTACTTTCGTAAATACTGCCTAAATTCTTATACAGTTCTCCTAAACTCTTATTAATACTTTCTTGGAGAGTAAAAAGATTATTTTGAGAAGAAGAAACTGTCTCAGTAATCTCCTTCCTTAAAGAGCCCAATTCTTTAGAGAAGAGGTATTTAAAGAAAAATATAAAGAAGATAAATGCTCCTATTATCAACAGAATAACAATTAAATTCTCCATAAGATTTAAGATTAAAGATAAGGCTTAAGAGTTTTTAAGATATCTTCTAAGTTAGCCAAGGCTCCTTCTCCTACCTCTCCTGAAGCCAAAACTCCTTTTTTAGGTGGGATTATTTTAAACCCACATTCTTTGAGTATTTTGACATTTCTCTGAGTTAAGGGGTTCTTCCACATATTAGTATTCATAGCCGGGGCTAAAATTTTAGGCAGAGAAGAAGGTAAAGCCAGGAAAGTAGAAGTCAAAAGGTTGTCTGCTAAACCCCAGGCTAATTTAGCCAAAGTATTAGCTGAAGCAGGAATTATTAGAGAAACTTCAGCCCATTTAGCTAAGGAGATATGCTCTAAAGAATATTGATAATTAGAAAACATATCTACATAGACCTTATCCTGAGTTAGACTTTCTAAAAGCTGAGAAGAAATAAGTTTAGTAGAATTAGGAGTCATTATCACTTTAATGAGATGAGCTTCTTTTTTTAAAATCCTTATTAAAGAACAACTCTTATAAATACTGACTGAAGCGGTAATCCCTAAAATAATCTTCTTAGACATTTTCCCTCCCTAATTTTTTTACTACTCTAAATAATTTCTGGGCTAAATCTCTTCTTCCCCTTATTACTTCTACATTCTTCTCTCTATCGATTAAGTAAGCTCTATAACCTGAACCCCTTATATCTTTTAAATCGTTAGCTACAACTAAATCTGAATTGTTCTCTAACAAGCTCTTATAAGCTTTATCTATTAACTTATTCTTTGTCTCACCTACCTCTAATTTAAACTGGATAAGATATATATCTGGTCTTATCCTCCTTATCTCCTTTATTATCTTGGGAGTAGGTTTAAGTTCTATTAAGAGCCTATCTTGAGAAGAAGAAATTTTCCCTTTATAAACCTTAAGAGGTTTATAATCAGAGACCGCTGCTGAATGAATGACTACTTTATAAGCTCTACCTTTTAATTCCTTCTTAATTAAGCTCCTTAATTCTTCAAAATACTTAAACCTTATAAGGTTTAATCCCTTAGCTTCAGATATAAATCTGGCGGGGCCTAAAAGTAAAGTAGTAGGAAAACCTTTATCTTTTAAAAACTTAGCAATCAAAAACCCTGTTCTTCCACTAAACAAGTTAGTAAGAACTCTTACTCTGTCAATCCTCACCCAGGTTGGGCCAGCAGTAACTAAAACTCTTATTTTTTTAGGCCTAACCATCTTTTTAAGAAAAAGAGACTTCTTTCTTTTCTGCGGATACTCTCTTTAAATTCTAAAATTCTTTCCTGAGGAATTAAATAGTCTCTACTAGTTAAGGCTTCTATCTGAAAACCGTGCCTTAAAGACAACCGGAAAATCTCCTCAGCCTTCTCTGAGAAAAAATCTTTACCTAAAGAATAACTCTCAAATCTATCTTCTAAAAATAGAGTTAGGGGCTCAGCTATACAAGGAAAACACAAACCCTCAGGGAGGCCAAAATTAAAATTGAACTTAGGTTCACCCGGAGGCTTCATGGCTACGCCATCTATTACCAAAACATCTTTTCTTAATGGAACTATCTTGCGAGGATAGGAAGTATCAAGAATTATCGTGCCCTTTCTCAAATATTCTAAATTAAACTCAGAAGGAATTCTGTTAGTAGTTACTGCTATAAAGTTGACCCACTTAAGGATATATTTAAATCTACTGCCAATAGGTTCTACTTTCTTCTTCAATCTTAAAGGAAGTAAACTCTTTATCTTTTTAAATTTTTCTCTATTTTGAGAGTATATATAAATCTTCTTTGCAGAATTTCCTAATTTTGAAACTAAGAAAAAAGAAAGGGGATTTAAACCAAAAATAAGAAAAATCATTTCTTCTAAATTATAGTGGGCTTCTCTTAAAGCTCTTAATACAGCTTCAGGTAGAGTAGCGATAGTTAAATGATGCCCGGTAGTTATTGGGATATTCAAATGCTCTTTAAGCTTTAAGCCTTTTTCTCCCACTAAAGCTGTATAAGCAACTAAACCTAACAAATTTGCACCTCTGCTTTCAGCAAATTTAGCTGCTCTTTTAACTTTAAAAAATATCTTGCGGGGATTTAAAGAAATCACCTGTTCTGCCAGCAAAGGGCACATTATTAATTCTCCTTTAACTTCTTTTCCGTTATACTGAGATTTTATCCCTTCTATATCTGAAGCTTTAAAAGGGCTCATCCATTCCAAAACCTTCTTTACTATACTTATAGATTTAGTTCTCATACCTGGTTCATATAAATAGAGAAGCTCCCGGTTTACAGGATGGATAAGAATTGCTAATTTCTTATTATCCATTACTTTCTAAAGCTTGCTTTACAGCCTGGAGAAAACTTTTCCACATTACTCTGGCTTTCTTCTCTAAAACTCTTTTTACATAAGGCTCAAGAACGGGTATGCCCCAATCATAATTTACTTTGAATTCTAACCTCAGCTTCCCCCAACGGGTAGGAACTATTTTCCAGTAACCAAAAAAATCTCCAAAATCTCCACTGCGCATCTTAAAATTTATAAGCCCCCTCTCTCTATCTAAAATATCTTCTTCATACCAAGAAAGGATAGCTCCTTCTATATCCACCTCCCAACGGGTGTAAAGTCTATTTTTCTCTTTCTTAATCACCTTAAGAGTTTTTATCTTATCTGCCTTCTCCAATAAAGAAGCAGGATTCTCCCAAATAGAAGATAAGTCTTCAGCCTTGGGTTGGTTGATATAGATTTTTAAAAATAAGGAATACATTTTTATTTTATTATATTACAAATAGAAGGTAGTGTCAAAAAACCACCCTTTAGCATAGTGTCAATAAAATCTTGTGTAGAGGTCCCTGAAAAATTAGCTATAGACATAGCTTTTAATGCTTCCTGATTACCTTCTTAAATCTTTCTTTATTCCTTCTTATCTTTTCTTCTATCTTACTTATGCATACCTTAATTTTCTTTTTGCCCTCATTTTATCAATTAATTTTACCATCTCCCGAACCCCTTTTATCTAAGGTGAACTTTGATAACTTATTATAACATATTGAATAATAAGAAGTTAGATTCATTTTGCCAACAGTTAATCAAACGCTACCTTAATTTTTGACAAAACTGCCTCGGTTACATTTCTGATTCAAACAATTTTGTTACATTGCCCCGGGCAGGATTTGAACCTGCAGCCTTCTGGTTCGAAGCCAGAAGCTCTATCCAATTGAGCTACCGGGGCAAGAAAGCAAAAGAAATAAAAAATTCAAATAATCTTAAACTCCTATAAGGGGGATATTAACTTTTTCAGAAACAGATAAGACTTTTTCTTTATCTAAAATGAGGGTTTTGTTCTTCTCTCCTATCAGGGCTTTAGCCCCTAAATTTTTAAGGAGTTTGATTGTCTTAAAACCTATCACCGGCACATCAAATCTTAAATCCTGATTTTTCTTAGCTAACTTTACCACCAAAAATCCTGGTCCACATATTTTATAAGCTCTTTTTATAGTGTTGTCTGTCCCTTCTAGAGCTTCCACTGCTACTACTGCCTTATCTTTGAAGACAATAGTCTGGCCTATATCTAAATCTACAATCCTCCTGGCTAAAGGCAGAATCTTAGTTATCTCTTCCTCTAAACTACTATCTACTTTAACATTGTTATTTACGCCTTCTTTAACTAAGCAATCCTCTAAAAAGGTGATTGAATTTATAAAGCTTAAACCCTGAAATTCAAACTCTCTTATAATCTCAGAGAAGACAGAATGGGGACGGAAATCAGAAATATTTTTAAAAATCTTACGCATAAGTTCATCCCAGTGTTTTCTATCTTTAAAAATACGATAAGGAGAAATCTGACCCACTAAGACAATCTTTTCTACCTTTTCTCTTAGAAATATCTCTAAAGCTGTGCCTACTTTTCCTGCGTCTACCCAAAAAATTTTATCCACAAATTTAGAGAGTTTTTTCTGGGTTTCTCCTTTTACAGCTACTGCTATAATTTCTAAGGAAGGTTGTTTTAATTTTGCCTGGGAAGAAAAAAGAAGAGGGAAATTTCTGTTTCCAGCTATTAACCCTATTTTTTTCACCTACTAACGCCTCTTTTAGAATTCTTTAAAAACTGCAGAAGTTCTTCTACTTCTGGGATTAAGGGAATTTGTTTTTCTACAATCTCTAAGGCAGACTTTAAGGTATGGCCTTTGAAAAAAAGGATTTTAAAAGCTCGCTGAAGAATGTTTATAGTTTCTTTAGAGAAGTTGGCTCTTTTTAATCCTATCAAGTTTATCCCTCTTACTTTAGCAGGATGACCGTCAGCTAAAGAATAAGGAGGAATATCCTGAACTACTTTTGAACAACCTCCAATTATGGAAAACTTGCCTATTCTACAAAACTGATGGACTGCTACTAAGCCTCCTATAACTACTCGGTCTTCTATAGTTACGTATCCAGCTAAAGTTGCTCCGTTGGCTAAGATACAATTATTGCCAATTTTACAGTTATGAGCAATATGAGAATAAGCCATTATAAGATTATTATTTCCTACGACAGTCTTAGAACCCTCTTCTGTACCAGGATTAATAGTTACAAATTCTCGGACGGTGTTATTCTCACCGATTTCTAAATAACTTTTTTCTCCTTTATATTTTAAATCTTGAGGAGGGGTTCCAATTACAGCGCCTTTAAAAACCCTACAATTCTTTCCTAGAATTGTAGCTCCGGTTATAAGAGAATGGGGACCTATCTTTGTATTTTCTTTGATTTTTACCCCTTCTTCAATTATTGAGAAGGGGCCAACTTCTACACCCGAAGATAACTCTGCTTTTTTAGAAACTATGGCTTGAGGATGAACTTTAACCGCCACAATATTTACTGTCAGATTGTTAAATTAAAAAGAAAAGTTCAGAGATTATGTAAGGATTAACGATTGACTAAAGCAAACATTAAATCTGCTTCAGCAACAACCTTATTATCTACAAAAGCTTTAGTATGAACTTGGCCAGTTTTACTCTTTACTTTTCCTACAGTAACTTCTATGACTAACTGATCTCCCGGTTCAACTGTTCTTCTAAATTTTATATTATTAGCAGCCATAAAATAAGCGAGTTTTCCTCTGTTCTCCTGAGGAGAAAGCATTAATACCCCTCCCACCTGAGCCATAACCTCAATAATCAAAACCCCGGGCATAATTGGCCGGTCAGGAAAATGGCCCTGAAAAAAGTAATCATTTATAGTAACGTTCTTAATTCCTATTGCTTTTTTACCCTTCTCTAAATAAATAATCTTATCCACCAGGAGAAAAGGATAGCGGTGAGGAAGAATCTTCATAATTTCTGAGGCATCTAAGGTATCTTGAGAAGGAATAAAAGTGCTCACTGCCCCTACCCCTGAAGATGTAACTTTTTCTTTGTAGGCTCGCAGTTTTGTCAGTAGTTTTATATTTAACAAGTGTCCACTACGGAAAGCAATAACATGTCCTTTAAGAGGACCAGCTAAGTATAAATCTCCAATTAAATCTAAAACTTTGTGTTTTACAAATTCCTCCTCATCTCTTAACTTATTCTCCAAGACCCCTTCTTTAGAAACTACCAAAGTATTAGAATAATTAGCGCCTTTACCTAAACCCATATTTAAAAGAGGGGCAACTTCCTCCTCCAAACAAAATGTTCTGGCAATCGCTAAAGAATCTATATTCTCAGGACCCAGAACTACATCTAGAAAATCTGTAGAAATAGTGGGATTATTGTAATCTAAAGTATAAGAAATCCTGAATTCCGGATAAGGAAGAATCACTAAGCCAGCACTTCCTTCATCTACCCAGATAGGTTCTCTCACCACTAAATAGTCTTTAGGAACAGGTTGTTCATCTATCCCTGCCTTTTTTATATTTTCTATAAAATCTCTGGCGCTACCATCCATTCCAGGAACTTCTTCTCCAGTTATATTTATCTGGATATTATCTATTCCTAATATAGAGAGAGCGGCCATAAGGTGCTCGACAGTATGAATATATACGCCGTCTCTACCAATAGAAGTTCGACGGGGAAAATTCTCCGGAGAAAGAACAGAATATAAATCCGCCTTTATTAAAGAAGAAGTATCTTCTCTAAAAAATAATATTCCACTATTAGGAGGGGCTGGTAAAAATTTTAACTTAACATTTTTACCGGTATGAAGACCTACCCCTTCTAAACTTACTTCTTTTTTAATTGTCTTCTGTTTAGCTACTCCTGACATCTACCTATTTCACTCCTCTCTCAAGTTTAGAAGTCAACTCTTCTAATTTCTCTTTAAGTTTCTTTACTTCTTCCTCTAATTCTTTTATCCTCTTATAGGCAAGAGGGAGCCTCTGTACGCAGGCATTTACTCTCTTAGCTTGTTCATGAGGTTTTGCTGGATAACCTGAGACTTTGGTATTAGGAGGAACTGACTTAGTAACTCCGGCCTGAGCTGCCACTATTGCTCCATCGCCAATATGGATATGGCCTACTACTCCTGCCTGACCAGCTAAAATTACTCCTTTACCAACTACAGTACTCCCGGAAATCCCTGCCTGAGCTACGATTATAGAATGCTCACCTATTATAACATTATGGGCAATCTGAACTAAATTATCTATCTTGGTTCCCTTCCCAATTAAAGTCTTATCAAACCTTGCTCTATCAATAGTAACATTTGCTCCAATCTCCACATCATCTTCTATAACTACTGTACCAATCTGAGGAATCTTCTCCTGAACTCCCTTAACCGTGGCAAAACCAAAACCATCAGACCCTATAACTGTACCAGAGTGGATTATCACCCTATCACCAATCTCTATCCTTTCTCTTATAGAAACATTAGGATAGATAAGTACATCTTTGCCAATTTTAGTATCGTGACCAATGAAGCAACCTCCATAGATAATAGTATTGTCTCCAATTACTACCCCTTCTTCAATTATTGCATAGGCTCCAATAGCTACATCTTTACCCAACTTAACATTCTCAGCAATTAAAGCGGTAGGGTGAATGCCTTGAGGGTGGCGGACATTATTAGGACCTACCAGAGAGACTATCTTAGCAAAAGCTAAAGAAGGATTTGCTGTCTTTATAAGAGGTTTAGAAGTATTGTTTACCTCAAAAGAAGTAATGATTGCTGAAGCCTGAGTTGTCTTTAATAAGGGAGTATACTTAGGATTAGCTAAAAAAGTTATGTCTCCTTGTTTAGCCTCTTTAATCCCTGAAATTCCGGTAATTACAATATTAGGGTCGCCAACAACTTCTCCTTCTATTAACTGAGCTATCTCATCTAAAGTCATCTTCACTTTTTATACTCCTTATTAATAATATTTATAATATCTTTAGTTTTGTCTAACTTGCTGTCTACGAAAGATACCGCCGATTTTTTTAATACTATCTTAACCTTATTTTTCTCAGCGTATTTCTCGATAGCTGCCTGAATATCTTCGAGTATCTCTTTCATCCTGGTATCTCTCTCTTTCTTCAAGTCTAAAAGCGCCTGCCTTCTTAAGTCATTAAACTCTGATGTTTTCTCTTCTATTTCTTTCTTCTTAACCTCCCTTTCGCTCTCTTTTATAAGTTTAAGTTGCTCTTTAAGTTTATCCAGTTCTTTTTTCTCTTTCTCTAATTCTTCTTCCTTTTTGTTTTGTTTTTCTTCTAGGAGTTTATCATAATCTTCAGTCTTCTTATATTTACTAAAAACCTCAAACAAATCTACACAGATTATATCTTCAGCATAGGCTAGGCTCGAAGCTAAAAATCCTAAACTCACCAGCATTACTATAACTCCTCTTAATAACCTACCCATATTCATCCCCCTTTCTTTAAAATCCCCTGCTTATATTAAAATGAAACCTCCCTGTTTTTTTATCTTCGCCGGGTTCTAAATCTAAAGGATAACCGTAATCTACACTCACTGGACCTAAAGGAGTTTTGACTCTCAACCCAATACCTACACTGGACATTAAATTCCCGCTTAAAAAATCTGAATAATCCTTCCAAACTTTCCCTGTATCAAAGAAACAAGCTAATTTAAAATAATCTCCTAAAGGATAAGTATATTCTATGTTAGCTATAAAAAGGGATTCTCCTCCCACCGGGTCTTCACTCACCGGGTCAATAGGACCAACTTTCCTTTCTTGATAACCCCGGATAGTAGAGGCGCCACCAGCAAAAAATCTTTCATAGATAGGAACTTCTTGAGAATCCCCGTATTCCTTAGCTAAGCCTGCCCTCAACCTACACTCTAATACTGAGCCCCTAAACAAAGGAAAGTATTTACTAAAACTAGAATAAAACTTTAAAAAATCCTTATCTCCTCCAAAAGCTCCTCCGGCTATCTCTAAAGAATTAGAGAAAATAAAACCTCTCTGGGGAGAAAAAACATTATCTCTTTTATCCCAGGTTAAAGAAAAACCTAATTTACTTATATCATTTTCTCCTTCCTCTTTAAAGAGTTCAGAACTAGCATCAGGGGAAATATCAGAAATAGTAATGGTCTCAAAGTTATAACTTACCCCTGCTCGAAAAGTATCAGTAAAACGCTTTTCAAACCTAAGTCTTCCTCCTTTTCTTTTTTCATTATAACCGTAACCTACATCACTCTCTCTCTGGTGTTCCCGTCGATAACCATCAATACCGAAAGAAATAGGCCTATCAAACAACCAGGGTTCAGTAAAACTGAGAAGATATTCTTCAGTAGTGGTACCGGTTTGAAGATAGAGAGTTAAATCTTCTCCTGCTCCAGTAAAGTAAGGAAAGTTAAAAAGGTCAAAATTCCTTTGCCTTAATTCTAAAAAGCCAATAAATTCATCCACAGAGCTATAACCTCCACCAAAGCTAAAACTTCCAGTTTTAGCTTCTTTGACTTCTACCACCAAATCTTGATAGTTGGACTGAGGTGTAGGCTTTACATCAAATTTAACCTCTTCAAAAAACCCTAAATTTTCTAAATTTTGCTTAGAACGCTTGAGCTTATCTCCATCAAACCTTTCTCCCGGCCTAATCCGAAGTTCTCTTCTTACAACTTTATCTTTAGTCTTAGTATTTCCCGTAATTTCTATCATCCTCACATAAACTAAGGTATTTTCAGTTATCTTAAAAGTTACATCTACAAAACCAGTCTCAGGATTAACGAAAGATACAGGTTTTACTTGAGAAAAAATATAACCTTTATTAAAATAGACTTCTTGAATTCTGGCCACCTGTTCCTGAATCTTTTCTTCACTATAGATGTCACCAGTATCTATAGTTAGAGCCTTTTTTATTTCTTGAGAAGAAACCTCTTTCGCTCCTTCTAAGTTGACCTTTCCTATCAAATACCTTTTCCCCTCATTTACATTTAAAGTAATATAAAGAAATCCTCTTCTCTCATCTGTTTCTATCTGAGGAGTTACTTCTATATCTTGATACCCTTCTCTCCTATAAAAAGCTTCTATCCTTTCTAAATCATCCTGAAAAGTCTTCTCTTTGAAAAAACCTGCTCGAAAAAGCCAGGAAGGTCTTGTCTTCATAAGTTTAATAATTCTCTTATCAGGAAAACTTAAATTCCCAGTTATAAAAATTCTCTTTACCCTTAAGCGCCTGCTTTCCTTAATCTGAAAAGTTAAATCAGCTGTATTTTCTAAGGTATTTTTAGAAATTTTATACTCAACTTTAGTTTTAGAAAATCCCTTCTTAATATATAAATCTAAAATTCTCTGCTCAGCTTCCTTAATCTTAATCTCATCTAAGAAAGAACCTTCTTTTAAACCAACTTCTTTAATTTCTTTAAGTAAATGAAAGGACTTTATAGTCTTTGCTCCCTTTATCTCTATTTTTTTAAGGATAGGTTTCTCTTTTACTATAAAGATAAGTTTTACTTTTCCATCTTCTTCTTCAATCTCAGTAGAAATATCTTCAAAATAACCTAAAGAAAATACCCTCTTTATATCCTCGTTTACTACGTGTTCATTATAAACTTGCCCGATTCGGGTTTTTATCTGAGTAACTATTTTATCCTTACTTATGGCTTTATTGCCTCTAATTTCTATAGCAGAGACTATTTTAGAATTATCCTGGGGAAAAACCAGAAGAGGAAGATAAAAAAAAATAAAAAAGCAGAAGATAATTCTTAAGCTAGTAATCTCTTTTCTTCTATCCATTTTAAGTTATTATACCAATTCCTTTAAGAAAGTCAATTAAGCTTTTCTCCTTCCTCTCCCAATTCTTCTTCACTGTGAACAAAATCCAAATTTACAAATTTCATATACTCCCTTACAAAACCTAATTCAATTACTCCTGTAGGACCATTCCTCTGCTTAGCTATGTTTACTTCAGCTATGCCTTTCTTCTCACTATCAGGGTCATAATAATCATCTCTATAAAGTAAGACTACTAAATCTGCATCCTGCTCAATAGCCCCTGATTCTCTCAAGTCAGAAAGTCGAGGTCTATGGTCTTCACGCTTTTCTACTTCCCGGGAAAGCTGACTTACCGCTACTACCGGAACATCTAACTCCTTGGCTAAAGCTTTAAGAGCCTGAGAAACTTCTGAAATTTCCTGCTGTCTACTTTCCGGCCTTCCACTTCCTCTTATAAGTTGAAGATAATCTACTATAACTAACTGGATATTATGATGGGAACGCATTCTCCTGGCTTTTGCCCTCAGCTCAAAAATATTTATAGCAGGGGTATCATCAATAAATAAAGGAGCTTCTGACAATTTCCCTGCAGCTGAAGTAAGAAGAGGCCAATCCGAAGGAGAAAGAAAACCGGTTCTTAACTTATGAGCATCTACCTTAGCATAAGAACAGAGAAATCTTTGAACTAATTGTTCCTTAGACATCTCCAGACTAAAAAACCCTACCGGAATATTACACTCTACGCCTATATATTCAGCTAAACAAGTGACAAAAGCACTCTTACCCATAGAAGGTCTTCCGGCAATAACTATTAAGTCTCCCGGGTGAAGACCTGAGGTCTTAATATCAAATTCTTTAAATCCTGTAGGTAAACCAGTAACATGACTCTTCTTTTGATAAAGACTGTCAATTAACTCAATACTGCTCTTAATAATCTCTTTTATGTGGACATAGCCCCCTTCTATCCGTCTATCACTTATCTCAAATATTAACCTCTCTGACTTATCCAATATAGAAGAAGCATCTTCTTTAGCCTCATAACATAAAGAAAGAATCTGAAAAGATGAGTTTATTAAAGCCCGCAAAATTCCTTTCTCTTTAACAATTTTAGCATAACTTACTGCATTGGAAGCAACCGGAACATTATCCACCAGGTTAGTAAGATAGACTACCCCACCTACTTCCTCTAATTTTTTCCTTTTCTTCAATACTTCAGCCACAGTAACTATATCGACGTTCTTTCTATTGTGGAATAACTCCACAATCACTGAAAATATCTGGCGATGAGCTTCCTTATAAAAATAGGTGTCATCAATAATCTCTAAAATCTCAGGGATAATCTTCTCATTTATAAGCATAGCTCCTAAGACTGCTTGCTCGGCCTCTATGTTCTGAGGGGGGATTTTATCTGAGGTTATATCAGGAACTGGCATAACTTCCCTACTTCTTCACTACCCACAATTTAACTTCAGCCATAACTTCAGGGTAAATTTCTATCTTCACCTTATATATGCCTAATTTCTTTATAGGCTCCTCTATCTTAATCTTATCCTTGTCAATTTCGTAACCTTCTTCTTTTAAAGCAGAAACTATCATCTGAGGGGTAACTGAACCAAAAAGCTCCTCATTCTCCTTAGCTGGACAAGCCACAGTTAAAGAAATTTTAGAAAGCTCCTCAGCAAATTCTAAAGCTTTCTGCCTCTGTTTTTCCTTATTTCTCTCTTCTTTCTCCTTCTTTCTTTGGAAAATAAGGATATTTTCAGGGGTAGCTTCTAAGGCTTTAGCCTGGGGGAGAAGATAATTGCGGGCAAATCCATCTTTTACCTCTACAATTTCTCCTGTTGAGCCTAATTTTTCTATATCTTCTAAGAGGATTATTTTCATCTTGCTGAATAAGGCAGAAGTGCTAAAAATCTTGCTCTCTTTATAGCTTTAGCCAATTTCCTCTGGTGTTTAGCACAGTTTCCATTCACTCTCCGGGAAGTAATCTTTCCCTTTACATTTATAAATTTAGAGAGCAGGCCTACGTCTTTGTAGTCTATGGGGGTTTTATCTTTGCAGAATATACATCTCTTTTTAAATCTTACTGTTTTCCTTTGCCTCTTCACTGCCATATTAAGCTCCTAACTGAGACTGAGAATCTTCCTCTCCTAGTTCTAAATCCGGCTCAGAACCTAAATCTACTTCTACCCCCGGTTCAGTCTTAGGGCCTAAAAACTGAATTCTTTCAGCCCTTACCTCTACTACTGAACGGTTCTTACCCTGAGAATCCTGCCAGCTTCGGGATTGAAGTCTACCCTCTACAAAAACAGCTCTCCCCTTTTGAAGATACTGATTGCAAATTTCAGCTAAATTGCCCCAACTGATGATATTTACAAAACAAGTTTCTCTCTTATTCTCTCCAGCCTTAGTACGAAAATTCCTATTCACCGCAATCCTTAAAGTAGTTACAGGGCTACCCTGGGGAGTATAGCGAAGTTCAGGGTCTCTAGTCAAATTACCAATAAGAAATACTTTATTTAAATTAGCCATAATTCTCCTTACCTTGCTTCTTTATTTACTATTAAATATCTTATAATCCTCTCCTCTAAATCCAGGGTATATTTTAAACTTTTCATCTTAGAAGGAAAAAGTAAAAAACTACAAAGGATGTAAGTTCCTTCAGTAAATTTCTTCTTCTCTGCCCCCCTCAATCTCAACGGGTAAGAAAACCTCTGTTTTTCTTTCCAAATCTGCCAGGAAGAGAGTTTACCTTCTTCTTTAGAAAGTAAAGAAGAAATTTTTTCTCTTAATCCCTCGTAAGAACTTCTATCTAAGTCCGGTCTTAATATAAGAACTAACTCGTAATTTCTCATCTCTTCTAATCTAATTATATTTAGCCATCAATCTTTGAATATCCTGATAAATCCACTCCTGGGTACAACTTACAGCTTTAGAAATAGCTTCCTTTACTATTGATAATTCTTCTTGAGAAAATCTAGATAAGACAAAAGAACTAAAATCTTCCTCTAAAGGCCTGCCTATACCTATCCTCAAGCGGGGGAAATCCTCGCTCTCTAAGGCTTGAATAATTGAAGAAAGACCTTTGTGACCTCCGCTACTTCCTTGGGGTTTCAATCTGAGTTTACCCAAAGGTAAATTAAAGTCATCGCAGATTACTAAAATATCTCTAAGGCTAATATCAAATTTTTCCTTTAGTCTTCTCACCGAAAACCCCGAAAGATTCATAAATGTATAGGGTTTAGCTAAAATTACCTCTTTATTAAGAGATACATAAGCTTTACAATGAATGTTTCTTTTAAAAGAAGCTTTAAACTTTTTGGCTAATTCTTCAACAACCATAAATCCTAAATTATGACGACTTTCTTTAAATTTTAAACCGGGATTGCCTAAGCCTACAACCAGCCTCAACTCTCCTCTTCCTTAGAAGATTCCTTTTCTTCTTTAGGCTTTTCTTTTATAACTTCCGGCTCTTCTACAGCTTCTTCTTCAGGAACAACCTCTTCTTCTTTCATCGGGGCAAGAACTGTAACCACTACCTCCTTAGGTTCAGTCAAAGCTATAACTCCCGAAGGTAAAACTAAATCCTCTACATGGATAGAATCGCCGATATCTAATTCCGAAACATCTACAACAATACTCTCAGGAATATCTTTAGGTAAACACTCTACTTTTAAATTCCAGAGAATCCTCTCTAAAACCCCGCCGGCCTTAACTCCCTTAGGAACCCCTTTTATCTCTAAGGGTACTTCTACTGCCACCTTCTCTTCTAGAGAGACTTTTATAAAATCTAAATGGATAATCTCCTCAGTTAAAGGACTGAGTTGATAATCTTTTAATAGAACAGGGATATTCTGGGAGTTCTCCTTATTTTTAATCTCTAAGTTTATTAAGATATTTTCAGAAAAATGGTGAGCTTTTAAGTATTTAAGTTCTGACTTTTCTATCTTAATTAAGGTATTTATATCTTTACCGTAGACTATGCCCGGAATAAATTTACTTCTCCTTAATTTCTTGGCTTCAGAAGTCCCTGTCTCTTCCCTTGCTAAAGCTTTTATTTTTATTTCTTCCATATTCTAACTCCTAAAATTCAAAAAGAATACTTATGGATTTTTCCTCGTGAATCCTCTTAATGGCTTCTCCTAACAAAGAAGCAACACTTACTACTTTAATCTTAAGACTTCTTTTTTCTGGAGGAAGAGGTATACTATCAGTAATAACCAATTGCTTAATATCTGAATTCTCTATTTTTTTAACTGCATCTTTAGACAAAACCCCGTGAGTGACCGCGGCATAAATATCTTTACTCTTGGCTCTTTTTAAAGCCTTCGCAGCCTCAATTAAAGAACTTCCCGTAGCTATTATATCATCTACTAAAACACAGTTTTTCCCTTCTACCTCTCCTAAGATGTGGATAGCTGAAGTAGAATCAGGGCTGTTTCTCCTCTTATCTACAATAGCTAAACCTGCCGATAATCTCTTAGCATAAGCTCGGGCCATTTTTATTCCTCCTACATCTGGAGAGACTACTACCAAGTTATTTTTTAACTTCTTAGAAAAATACTCCACAAAAACATTAATAGCGTAAAGATGGTCTAAAGGTATATCAAAAAATCCCTGAATTTGGCCAGCATGTAAATCTAAGGTAAGAACTCGGTCAGCGCCAGCTACAGTCAAGAGATTAGCCACCAATTTAGCAGTAATAGGAACTCGAGGCTGGTCCTTTCTATCCTGACGGGCATAGCCAAAATAAGGAATAACTGCAGTAATCCTTCGGGCTGAAGCCCTCTTTAAAGCATCAATCATAATTAAAAGCTCCATTAAGTTTTCATTTACCGGAGGAGAAGTAGGTTGAACTACAAAAACATCTTTACCCCGGACATTTTCCTCAATCTTTACTCTTACCTCTCCGTCACTGAACCGGGAAACCAAAGCAGGAGAAATCTTTCCTCCTAAATATTTAGCTATATCCTTAGCTAATTTAGGGTGAGCGTTCCCGGTAAATATAGAAATTCTGTTAAACATTTTTTATCTCTCTTACTTTTTTAGCTGGCACACCTACTACTAAGGTTTTATCCTTCACATCCTTAGTTATCACACTACCTGCGCCAGTAAAAGCGGATTTTCCTATTTTAACTGGGGCTACGATTATTGTATCTGAACCAATAAAGGCTGAATCGGAAATCTTAGTCTTATTTTTCTTTTTACCATCAAAGTTAGCAGTTACTACTCCTGCGCCAATATTAACTTTACTCCCTACTTCAGTATCTCCTAAATAACCAAAGTGCTTCATTTTCACTCTAGAAGAAAGCTTAGTTCTTACTAACTCAGTAAAATTACCTATATAGGAATTATCTCCTATAACTGTGCCTTCTCTTAAGTGGACAAAAGGCCCCACTCCACAAGAATTTCCAATTTTAACATTATTTTCCAAAAAGGTAAAGGGATAAATTACCGAATTTTTTCCTATAAAAGTCTTAGGACCTAAAAAAGTAGTTTGAGGGTCTAAGATTCTTACCCCTTTATCTATAAGCCCCTCAATAAGATAGGTTCGGACAACCTTTTCTGCCTCAATAAGGTCTTTAAGGCTGTTTACTGAATAAAAAATTTCTCTTTCTCCAACCTTAAAGGCTCGGACTTTATAGTTTTTCCTCCGGAAAATCTCTATAATGTCAGTAAGAAAGTACTCTTTCTTTTTAGGGTGGGGCTTAACCTTTTTTATCTGTTTGGAGAGCTCTTCCCGATTAAATATATAGATACCGGCATTTACCTCTTTTAAAGAAGGCATATTTTTGCGGTCTAAATCAACCTCTTCTCTAATTTCCAGAATTTCATTCCGAGAATCTCTTATAATCCTTCCCAGAGAAGAAGGAGAAGAACTCTCTCTACTCAAGACCGTACAAGCATTTCTCTTAGAAATATGGAAAGAAATAGCCTTCTGAAAAACCTTCTTATCTAAAAAAGAAGAATCTGCACACATAACTAAAAGGTAGGGAGTGTCTACATACTTTAAAGCAGACTCTAAAGCCTTAGCGCTCCCATTTAAAACTCGCTGACAGGCAAAATTAATTCCTTTAAACTCCTTAACTATTTCTTCCTTCACTTCTTCTTTCTTATGGCCTAAAACTACAATAATATTCTTTAGGTGGAGTGAAGAAAGTAAAGATAAAGGATAATATATAAGAGGCAACCCACAAAGTTTATGAAGAACCTTAGGGAGTTGAGAATTCATTCTCACTCCTTTCCCGGCAGCCAATACCACCCCAGTTATAAACTTAAAACTTTTACTCATTTATTTCCCCTTCAACTTTTCTTCGAACTTAAATCTCTGCCCGGTGAGGATTCGAACCTCAAAAACCAGATCCAAATTCTGGTGTGTTACCAGTTACACCACCGGGCAATATACCCTCAAACACCAAAACCCTTAACCAGAATAACTACCCCTCACCCTTATTAGAACTAAACTTTGTTCTAAGTCAGGGCAAATTCTGCTAGCCCAGGTTTTTAACCCTGCGCCAGAAGAGAGTTGGGTTTAGGATATCAGCAGGAAAATTTAGAAAGATGTTTCGCCCGTAAAAGCAGAGCCTGAATTTATCCCTTTTGTCTGCTGAACTTTATTTTTCTCCTCCTGGTAAGCGTCTAAAATCTTCTTCTGAAGATAATCCCTAAACTGCTGATTAATAGGATGAGCAATATCCTGATGAATCTGAGAAGTTTTTTCTTGCTGCAAATCCCGCGGAGGGGGAGGAAGCTGCGCTCCACACTGACTGCAGAACTTAGACTTAAGCTCAATCCTCTTGCCACAACGGGGGCAAAACTGTCTCATTTTTCGGGCAGGCATAGCTACAAAAAGCCCGGAACTCCCTTCGATTACCTTGATGTTTCTCACCACGAAACAATCATCAAAGGTAACCGTAGCATAGGCTTTAAGTTTTTTGTTAGCCCCCTCACGAAGAGAAATCTTAACTTCGGTAATCTCCATAAGCTGGCCTCCTTTGGTTAAAATGTAGAAACCTGTAAGAATTTAACCCCCAACTTTTTTAAGCTCTTATATATTTTACCTCCTAATTTTTGTTTATAAAGAAGAAAAACAGCTGAGCCTGAGCCGGTCAAAGAAAAGGAATAATCTTCTCTTCGAGAAATAATTTCAAAAATCTCTCTCCCCTCAGGATATACCTTCAAAAAAGGCTTAGTTAGAGCATTAAAAATTAACTTTTCTAAGAAAGCTTTATCTTTCTTCTTCAAACTATAAATTATTAGTTTAGCATTGTCAATAGAAGTTGTCAAATTTAAGTTGTAAGCTTTATATACTTTGGCAGTAGAAGAAGAAAAATTAGGCAGAATTAAAAGGTGGTTAATCTTAAACCCGCCTTCTAAAGGATAAATCTTCTCTCCTCTGCCTAAAGCCAAGGCAAAACTAATTCCTCTTAGGAAAAAATTAACATCAGAACCTAATTTTTCGCCTAACCTGTAAAGCTGATTAAGACTTAACTCTAACTTAAAAAGCTTACTTAAACCTAAAAGTACTCCCGCACAATTAGAAGAAGCTCCTCCTAAACCTGCGCCCGGAGGGATATTCTTGTTTAAAAAAATATCTACCCCTTCAGTTATCTTGTAACTTCTGCGAAATAATTCGCAGGCTCTAAAGGCCAAGTTAGAAGGATTATTCAACTCCTTTATATTACAGAACAGTCTTACTTTCTTAGTATTGTTAAGAACTAATCTTAAATCGTCAAAAAGAGCTATTCTCTCTATTATACTGCAGATATTATGGTAGCCATCTTTTCTTTTACCTGAGATATTTAAATAGAGGTTCAGTTTAGCAGGAGTTCTAAGAAAGACGCTCTTAGAAGAACTGTGATAGATACAATCAAGCATTTCTGAGAATCTCTAAACAGGCTTGGGTGATATTTTCTGGTTCTAAACCGTAAAACTTAAGAAGTTCTCCAGGAGTTCCTGATTGGCCAAAACTATCTCTTATCCCGATTCTCTTTATTAACAAAGGTTTTCTCTCCGAAACTACTTCAGCTACAGTTGAACCCAAACCGCCAATTATTGAATGTTCCTCACAAACTACAAAGCCTTTTACTTTCTCAGCTAATTCTGATATTAACTTTTCGTCTATAGGTTTTATAGTGTGGATATTTACTACGTAAGGGTTTACGCCCTGTTTTTTTAAAATTTCTAAGGCTCTCAGAGCCTGATAGACCATAAAGCCACAACTAATTATAGCTAAGTCCTCTCCTTCGTTTAAGATATAACCTTGGCCCAGCACAAAAGGTTTCTTTCCTTCAATTTGAGGAACTTTAGCCCGACCAACACGGATGTAGAAAGGCCCTGGGGTTTTATAGGCAGAAATTACTGCTTCTCTGGTCTCCTCAGCATCACAAGGCACCACTACCTTCATATTAGGGATAACTCGCATAAAAGAGATATCTTCTAAAGCCTGGTGAGAAGAACCATCCTCACCCACAGTAATACCTCCGTGAGAAGCCACTATTTTTACATTAAAGTTATTATAAGAAATAGTATTCCTTATCTGGTCTAAGGCTCTGGCTGAAGCAAACATAGAAAAGGTAGAAGCAAAGACTACCTTTCCACAGCTGGCTAAACCTGAAGCTGTAGCCATCATATTCTGCTCAGCTACTCCCATATTAAAAAATCTCTCTGGGAATTCTCTCCCAAATAAAGCAGTACGGGTAGAGCCAGACAAATCAGCATCTAAAACTACAATATTAGGGTCTTTTCTCCCTAACTCTACAAGAGTCTTACCATAAAAATCTCGAGCATAAAATAATTCAGCCATACTTATCTAATCTCAGTTAGCTAAATAAATCCTTCTAAATCTTCGAGCTCCTTAAGAGCAATTTTTTCTTCTTCTTTAGTGGGAGCTCTTCCGTGGAAATCTACCACATGTTCCATAAAAGAAACACCCTTACCTTTAACTGTATGAGCAATTATTACTGTGGGTTTGCCCTTAATCTGCTTAGCTTCCCCAAAAGCTTCTAAGAGTTCTTCTATATTGTGACCATCAGCCTGTACTACATGCCAGCCAAAACTTTCCCACTTATTCACTAAAGGCTCGATATTCATAATCTTTTCTATCCTTCCATCTATCTGAAATCTATTGTAGTCTACAATTCCACAGAGATTATCCACCTTAAAGTGAGCCGAAGCCATAGCTGCCTCCCAGATGTTCCCTTCTTGAATCTCACCGTCTCCCATAAGACAATAAACTCGAGAATCTCTTTTATCTAACCTTAAGGCTAAACTCATCCCTAAAGCTACTGAAAGACCCTGCCCCAAGGAACCTGAAGCTACCTCTACTCCCGGGGTTCTGCGGTCAGGATGCCCCTGAAGAATTGACCCTAATCTTCTTAAAGTAAATAAGTGCTTCTCCTCAAAATATCCGGCCAAACTCAAAGCAGAATACCAGGCGGGGCAAGCATGGCCTTTAGAGAGATGGAACCTGTCTCTCTCGGGCCAATTAGGGTCTTTAGGATTATGCCGCATTACCTCAAAATATAAACAAGTAATAATCTCTGCACAAGACAAAGAACCTCCGGGATGCCCACTTCCTGCCCGAGAAAGCATCTTTATTATCAACTTCCTTATCTGATTAGCCTTCTTCTTTAAAAACTTAATCTTGGCAGGGTTCATTTTCTCCTCTAAGTTTTTGCTCAAGAACTTTGTTTTCGGGCTGAAGCTTTAGGACTTCTTCCCAAATTTTCTTTGCTTGCTCTCTGCTTCCAGAACAATAATAGACATCTCCTAAATGTTCTAAAATTACTGGGTCCTTCATAAAAGAAGCAGCTTTTTCAATATATTCCTTAGCTTTAGGATAATCTCCTTTCTTAAAATAAACCCAGCCTAAACTATCTAAATAGGCTGGAGAGTCGGGCTCCATTTCTAAGGCTCTCTTAATTAAAGCTTCTGCTTCATCTAAGTTTATGCCTTCTTCAGCATATATATAACCTAAAGAATTCAAAATATCCGAATGTTCAGGATTAAATTTGAGTCCCTGCTTCCAGAACTCAATAGCTTTCTGTCTCTGGCCTTTTTCCTCGTAGATGTAGCCAATCCAAAAATAAGCATCGCTATACTCAGGATTAGCCTTCAAAATAGTCTCATAAATTTTCAAGGCAGAATTAAAATCTTTCTTCTGGAATTTAAACTGAGCTAAATTCTCGGCAATCTTTAAATTACCAGGTTTTTCTTTGTAAAGTTTAGAAAGCATCTCCTCATAGACATCGGTGGCTTCTTTCTCTTTTCTCTGAGAAGAATAAATAAGTATTAACAGAAGATAAGCATCTAAATTTACAGGCTCTTTTTGAGTAAGTTCTTTTAAAATAGTTAGGGCCTCGGGAATCTTATTCAATTTTATATATTGAACAGCTATTCGTATTTGAAGAGAAACAGACTCCTCATCAAACTTACCTGCTTTTAGGTATTCTTCTAAAGCTCTCTGAGAATCCCCGTAGCATTCAGAAAGAAGACCTTTAAGGTAAGAACTATAAGCAGGATTAATATTTTTAGAAGGAGGCTTATCTCCGATTTTAAAGCCAGAAAAGATAAACCACACACCTAAGCTGAGAAAAAAAATCCTTCTCATCGTAGCTCTAATATTTACTCTCTTTGAGGGACTCTTTACTTTTTCTTTTTGTGTCTCTGCTGTTTCCTTCTCTTTTTAAACCAGTGTCTCTTTACTTTTTTTAATTTTCTTTTTCTCCCGCAAGGCATAGTTCTGTTTTAATTTATTATCTTATTTAAAGGATATTCTACTATACCTTCTGCTCCTAATTCTTTAAGTCTGGGTATGAGTTTTTTAACTTTATCTTCTTCTATTATAACTTCTAAGGCAAACCAGTCTTTACTAGCCAGAGAAGAAATCGTTGGCTTTCTCAAAGCCGGCAAAACTTCTAAGACTTTATTTAAATCCTTCTTCTTCATATTTAATTTTATCCCCACTTTCCCCTGAGCCTGGATTGCTCCTAAAAGAAGTAAGGCTATGTAGTCTATCTTTTTTCTCTTCCAGCTATCTTTATAAGCAGAATTGTTAGCTATAAACTTGGTAGTAGACTCACAAACACAGGCTATCTCCCTTAAATTATTAGCTCTCAAAGAGGCCCCGGTTTCAGTAAGTTCAACTATAGCGTCAACTAAACCACTCTTTACCTTTACTTCCGTAGCACCCCAGCTAAACTCTACAAAAGCTTTAACCTTATGCTTTTTGAGAAATTGTTTGGTTACATTTACTAACTCCGTAGCAATTCTCTTCTCCTTTAAGTCTCTTACATTCTTAATCTTGGAATCTTCTCTTACTGCTATTACCCACCTTACTGGCCGGAAAGTCTTCTTGGCATAAAGGAGTTGGGCTACCCTCTTAACTTTAGAGGAGTTTTCCCTAATCCAGTCTTCTCCGGTTATCCCGCAGTCTAAATCTCCCTTCTCTACATAGCGGGACATCTCCTGAGCTCTAATTAAAACAGGAAAAATTTCTTCATCATCTATGGAAGGAAAATAGGAACGCTCAGAACTTAAACTTATTTTAAACCCAGCCATCTGAAAAAGCTTAAAAGTTGCCTCTTGAAGGCTCCCTTTAGGCAGACCTAACTTGAGGATTCTTTTAGACACTTGTTAACCTCTTTCTTAAACCTTTGCTTTTCTTTACTTCTTTTATATATTTTTTTACTCTCCTTAATTCGGGTCTTAGGATTAATCAACCAGATTTTTCTAATTTTAACCTTTTTGGGCTTAGGCACAGAAATTAATTATACAATTTTAAAGATATATTGTAAAGAAAAATTAAGCTCCTCTTAAAAGTAATTCTTCTATTACTGCTGGCCAGGCTTTCTTTATATTCTCTAAAAGGTATCCTCCCCCACCCAATATTACCATCCTCCCCTTAGTGAATTTCTCAGCTATCTCCAGTAAAAGCTTAGTTACTTCTCTGTGTACTTCTTCAGTTAAATTTAAAAAGGTTAGAGGGTCTTGGGCTAAACAATCACAGCCTGCTTGCATTAGGATAAAATCTATCTTCTTCGTATCTAAAAATTCTCTCACTTCTTTTAATTCCCTAAAAAAATCTCTGTCCTCAGCCCCTGATTTCAGCTCTATATTCAGTTTTGTCCCTAAGGCTCTTCCTTCCCCTCTTTCTCTTTTTTCTCCTGTTCCCGGGAATATACCTCGTTGATGAAAATCTACGATGTATAAATTGGGATCCTCTAAAAAAGAATAAAAGACACCATCACCATGGTGAGCATCAATGTCAAAATAGAGTATATTTTTTATCTTGTATTTTTTCCTCAAATAATTTATGCCTACGCCGATGTCGTTAAATACACAGAAACCTCCTGCTTTATCTCTATAAGCATGGTGTAAACCACCTACAGGATTAAACACCCGGGTATTCTCCTCTATAGCCTTATCTATAGAATTGAGGGTAGTACCTACAACAATTCTGCTCCCCTTAAATACTCCTTTAAAAGCAGGAGTATCTCCAAAATCTAAATAGCCACCTTCAGCTTCCTCCCTCTTAACAAAATCTATGTATTCAGGAGTATGAAAGAGTAACAGCTCCTCTATCTCTGCCTGGCGGGAATTTATCTTTCCTAAAAGAGAGAGTATTTTTCTTCCCTCTAAAGCCTGCTTAAAAGAAAAGTATCGGGAGTTATTAAAGGGGTGATTGGGAAAAGAGTATAAAGAAAGCCTGTCATCTAAAGCCACGTATACCACTTGGATTTAATTCTACTAAAAGGGTAAATCCTGTCAAGTCCAAATAACTTGCAGTCTTTCTTTAGGCTCAATACAGAACATCCTTAAACTAAAAGATTTCAAGTTAGCCAGACTATAATTTCTCCTTGTAAGGCCTAACTTTATATGATAATCTATAAGGCCAATTTAAAAAAGAAATGTTAAGAAAAATAAGAAAGACTGATATTAAAAAGGTTCTCTGGCTTTTAGTTATAGTAATTGTGCCGGCTTTTGTCTTCTGGGGAGCAAGCTATTTTATCAGAGCAAGGACATCTTACCTGGGAAAGATATATGGGAAGAAGGTCTATCCTCAAGAGTTTGAAGCTTTTCTCCAAAATATCCAGGCTCTTTTGTTCCTTCAAGCAGGAAGAGAAGCCTTGTCGGGGGTTCAGCTAAATCAATTAAAAACCTATGCCTGGCAAAGATTACTCCTTATAGAAAAAGCCAAAAGAGAAAATATTGAGGTAACTGATGAGGAAGTCTTAAACTACATTAAAAGTTTTCCTTTCCTAAATAGTCAACCCTCCTCTCTTAAAAAGAGATACCTTTCTATCCTTAAGAGACTGGGGATTACACCTGCCCAGTTTGAAGAATTCTTAAGAGACCTGATAAGAGCAGAAAAATTAAGAGAGAGAGCTTTAAAAGATGTAAAAGTTACTGAACAGGAAATAAGAGAAAGATTTAAAAGAGAGACCGAGCAGGCAAAAGCTAAATATATTCTCATAGAATTTGAAAAGCTTAAAGAAGAGATAACCCCCACTGAAGAAGAATTAAAAAGTTTTTTTGAAGAAAATAAGGAAAAATTTAGAATTCCTCCTAAAGTAAAGATAAATTATCTTTTAATTAGCCCTTCTTACGAAGACCGGCTTAAGGAGATAGAGAAAGAATTTAAAGGAAAATCTTTGGAAGAGATAGCTAAGAAGTTTAATTTAGAAATAGTAGAAACTGATTACTTCTCTGTAGAAGACCCTATTAAAGGATTAGGCTGGCAGAAGAAAATAGCTATTAAATCTCTGGAAGCTGAAAAAAATAAAATTTACGGGCCATTTAAAACAGAAGAAGGTTTTATCTTTTTTAGTAAGATTGACGAAAAACCTTCTCACATCCCTGAGTTTAGTAAAGTAAAAGCAGAAGTTAAAGAAAAATTCAAAGAAGAAAAAGTTCACCAGAAAGCTAAAGAATTAGCTTCTAAAATAATCTCTGAAATAGAAGAAAAGAAATTAAAAGATTTAAGAGAAGTCTCTTCTTATCCCGGGGCTACTCTCTCGGAAACCAAATTTTTTAAAAGGAAAGATTTTATAGAGAATATCGGCTTAGATATGAACTTTAAAAACACTGTCTTCTCCTTACAAGCAGGAGAAATTCATCTTCAGCCCTTAGAAGTAAAGAAGGGCTTGGTAATAGTTCAACTCTTAGAAAAGAAAGGTATTGATGAGGAAAAATTTAAAGAAGAAAAGGAGAAATACAAAAATTTAATCCTTACTGAAAAAAGAGCGGAAGTCTTTTCTGATTTTATAATCCAGCTAATAAAAGAAAGTAAACTTACTATTTCTAAATTCTAATCTTCAATAGTTATAGCCTCTACGGGGCACTGAGAAGCTATATCTTTTAAATCACAATCTTCACAGGAAGAATTCTTCACCTTAGCTATACCTTCATCAGAAAGTTCAAAACAATCAGGACAATTATTTACACACAGACCACAGCCCACACACTTAGACTCATCAATCACTATCTTAGTCATAAAACCCCTCCTTACTTAAGCTGATAATAATCTATATTTTTATCGGCAATCTTCTGAATTTTGGCTACTTCTTCTTGACTATTGACTATGTGCCTGAATCTTCCCTGCAGTTTCAAATACTCCTCAACTGGTTTAGGTTTAGGTATCTTAAAAACCTTGGTTAATTTTCCATACTCATATTCTATCAAAGGATAAAGTCCACTCCCTACAGCTAGTCTGGCTATCTCTAAAGTTAAACCTGGCTCATACCTCCAGCCTAAAGGACAAGGGCAATGAATCTGAAGAAATTTTGGACCTCTAATAGATAAAGCCTTCTTAACCTTTCTTTGTAAATCCTGAGGATAACCTACAGAAGCTGAGGCTGAATAAGGAATATGGTGGGCTGAACATATTTCTACCAAAGGTTTCTTTAATTTAGGGTTGCCTGTGGAGACTTTCCCCGGAGGAGAAGTAGTAGTATTAGCAGAAAAGGGAGTAAGGCTACTTCTTTGAATCCCAGTATTCATATAGGCCTCATTATCGTAGCAGACATATAAAACATCATGGCCTCTCTCCAGCATCCCCGAAAGTGCCTGAAGTCCAATATCAGATGTTCCTCCATCTCCTCCCTGAGAAATAACTCTTACTTTGTCAATCTTTCCCAAGTATCTTAAGGCAGATTCTACCCCACTCCCTACTGCTGCTGAATTTTCAAATAGAGAATGTATCCAGGGAATATTCCAACTGCTCTGAGGAGCCTTAGTGGAAAAAACTTCTAAACAACCGGTCGCATTAGTAGCAATTGTATTCTTGCCTGCTGCATCTACTACTAATCTGGCTGCTAAAGCCTGGCCACAGCCGGCACAGGCAGTATGACCAGAAACAAAGTTATGCTCAGAAAAATGTTTAGATAACACGAAAATCCTCCCAGAGTAATTCTTTATTCAAATCCATAAAAATACAGCTTGTTTTCTTCCCTTTTACTAACTCTATGACAGTTTGAATAGTCTTTTCAGTAATGTCTCTACCTCCCAAACCAGCTATAAATCCACTGATTTGAGGAGAATTTTTTTCTCCTGAGAAAAGAGCTGAAATTTCGGTATATAAAGGACCATCAGAACCTAAGGAAATAGCTTTTTCTATAACTCCTACCCGAGAAGCTTGCTTTAAAATATTAAATACTTCTTCCTTGGGGAAAGGCCGGTAAGTTACTATCTTCAATAAACCCACTTTTTTACCTTTACTTCTCTCTTCGTCAATTACATCCTTAATGGTTCCGGCTACTGAGCCCATAGCTACTAAAATAACCTCAGCATCTTCAGTCTTATAAGTTTCTACTAACTTTAAAGTCCTCCTTCCAAAAATACTCTCAAATTCTGAACTAACCTGAGGGATTAATTTTAAAACATCATTATTAAGAGTATCCTGAATAGCATAACGAGTCTCCATGTATACTGTAGGGTCACCCAATAAACCCAAACTCAAAGGATTATCTATATCTAACTTATAAGGAGGATTATAAGGTGGTAAAAACTTATCTACTTGCTCTTGAGAAGGTATATCTACGACTTCCATACCGTGAGTTAAGATATACCCATCCATGCAGACCATAACCGGAAGCATTATTTTGGGGTTTTCTCCAATTTTATAACCCTGAAGTATGAAATCTACTACTTCCTGGTGGTTTTCAGCATAAAACTGAATCCAGCCTGAATCTCTTAAAGCAATTGAATCCTGGTGGTCATTCCAGATATTAATAGGGGCAGATAAAGCCCTATTGGCACAAACAAGCATAACTGGAAGTCTCATCCCGGCAATATTAAACAGAACTTCACTCATCAGAATTAGCCCTTGGGAAGAAGTAGCGGTAAAAGACCTCACCCCGCAGGCTTCTGCCCCTAAGACAGCTGAAGCTGCCGAATGCTCACTCTCTACATTTACAAATTCAGATTTTAACTCCCCGTCTGCTACAAATTGAGCTAATCCTTCTACAATGTGAGTCTGAGGAGTAATAGGATAAGCAGAAATTACCCCAGGCTTTGCTAACTTTACAGCTTTGGCTACTGCCTGAGAACCTTCAAGAAATTTCTTCATTTTTCCTCAGTTTCAAGAATCATTTCAATATCCTTCTTAGGACAGATATAAGCACACAGACCACAACCTTTGCAATAGTCGTAATCAGGACGGTAAGTATTTTTTTCTTCTCCCTCAATGCAAGCTTCGGGGCATATCAATTTGCACAAACCACAGCCAATACAATCTTTCTGTAAAAACTTAGGCCTCTTTACTGAACGCCAGGAACCAGTCTTGTTATCTTTAGAGGAACCTGCTTTTGCTACTAAAATACTAAACATTTTAGTTCATTAGTACTTTAATGCTTTTGTTTTCTCATAAACTTAGAGGAAAAATCTTAAACTACCCTATAGAAGAATAACCCTTCCTAACTGCCTCTAAATTCTTTCCTAAAACCTGAGGTTTATCTTTAAATCTTGTTTCTACCGCCTTCAAGATAGATTCTAATTTAACTTCCCCGCTTACTTTAGAGAAAGCTCCTAATAAAACTGTATTAGCAAAAGGTTTACCAATAACTTCCAAAGCTATTTTCTCTGCAGGAACTCTATAAACCTGGGAATCTTCTCCTTTATACTGGGGGGTATTCTCTCTCACCGCTAAAATTGCCTTAGCCTGGCTTTTTAATCCTGAAAATACATTCTCCGACTCTATTAAAGTGGGGTCAATCACAATTATATAATCAGGCTCATAAATCTTAGAACGCAGCCTTATGGGCTTCTCATCAAACCTCAAAAAAGCATTCATAGCTGCGCCCATCCTGGCTGCTCCAAAGTGAGGAAAGGCATAAGTATACTTTCCTTCGTAGAATAGAGCTTCGCCCAATATAGCTGCAGTAGTAATCGCACCTTGCCCGGCCCGAGCAAATATCTTAACTTCTTTCATACCTTAAAATACTTAAAAAAGATAAAAGGAGAATATTTATAACACAACCTGTTGAATAAATCAAGAAAAATCTTCCCGAATATTGTTACAATAACAAAATATCAAAAAATAATTGCTAAAATAAAATGTTTTCAGCCCGAATGAATCTGCTTTTAGATAGAAAATTTGATATAAAAAGAAGAAAAAGAAAGCATACCCCAGAAGAAGGAAATCTTAGTATGAATTTTAACATTTTCAGGTTGGAAAACCTAATATCTTGAGGGAGTAGCAACAGGAGTTTTTTAAGTTTTATTTAAAATCTTTAGCCTGAAGAATAATTTCGACAACTTCTCTTACTGCTCCTTTGCCTCCTTTATTTTCAGTTATAAAATCAACTATTCTCTTAAGGTCTTCAACCGCATCGTTAACTGCAATTGAGAAACCTACTCTTTTGGCTACTTCTATATCAATAAGGTCATCTCCTATGAAAGCTACTTCTTCTAAACCCACTTTATATTTTTTAATTATCTTATCTAAAAATTTCTCCTTAGGGTATCCTGAAAAAACATCATTTATACCCATATCCTTTGCTCTTCT
>Ga0164310_10000036_pt1 | contig 63682 bp, 123 predicted proteins | sample GuaBasSedimGuay1_FD_121795 | JGI IMG/M metagenome (GOLD analysis project Ga0164310, IMG submission 121795) | Subseafloor sediment microbial communities from Guaymas Basin, Gulf of California, Mexico - Guay1, Core 4569-9, 0-3 cm | ecosystem: Environmental > Aquatic > Marine > Hydrothermal vents... | reverse complement strand
TCTATAATCTCTGCCTCGACGGTAACCGTGTCGTCCTCTTTACCAGCAGGTGGCGGAAGTTGTTTAATACTAGCTGCGGAAGCAAGTGTTCGAGTCGCCGCTTTCTCATCGTGTTCCAAAGAAAAAGGACCTTCTCCATCCTTGCTATTGTCCGCTACTTTGACTTCGACGTCTGTTGCTTTTCCACTTGTAACATTGAGCTCGACGTTGCCCTTGTCCTTAGAGCCTTCAATCTCCTTGTCATCAAGCCCATCAACGAACTTTTGCGCTTTTTTGCAGAAAACTTTTCCCGCATGTTTTGAGCTGCTACTTTTACCCGCCGGCTTGAAGCCAGCGGTTTTATTTTCCTCCTTTTTCTTTGTAGACGTAGTTGTCTTCGTGGAGGCAGCCGCTGTTTGATTACCGGTGGTGTTGGAAACCGTCTTCTTTTTGTTATACGTAGTCGAGGTAGTTGTCTTGTCGTAGCCCTCGAGTATTGTCCTCGGCATCTTCTCGCCATCGTACAGATCATCAATTTCCGTCTTTGCTGTGATCTTTTTTGTCAAATCAAAAATCGCAGCATAGTCGTCTTGTATAAGCCTGTACTCAATATCGCTCTTCTTGAGGATGGGGAAACCGGCACCAGGCATGTATAGGTTACCATATTTATTGTAGCGGAACAGTGCTGTCTCAATAAACTTCTTTTCTGAAGATATAATGACAAGTTTCAGCGGCCTTACAAACGCTACATCAATAGGCTTCCGGTCGCGGAATGCACATAGCTGATACGGGTTGTTACCACTCATACCGAGCACAGCATATGTACCATTCAGTCTTTGGACTACCTCTTTCATCATGTCGAGTGTAAACGGCTCAGTACCATTCTTGCTGAAGTGATGCAAGAGCCGGAATATAGCTTCACTATCAACCTGGCCGTCACGATCACATTTTAAGTTGTCAAAGATTTTATCGTCGTTTTCCAACGTACCATTGTGGATACCGATGATGTCACCAACCTTGATCGGGTGGTTGTTATTGTTGTTGTTGGCGCTTCCGCGTGAAGTCTTTCGACAGTGGCCGAGGAATATGTTGACCTTCCTCTTGGATTTACGCCATGCCTTTACGAAACCGCCGTACTCCTTCTCATTCTTACCGAATCTGGCAATGAACTCGATAGGCTGTATACCCATCTTCAGGCCGATGTAGTTGCCGTCTTCGAAGAGAGCAGATACACCTGTTGCGTGCTTGCCTCTTTCTTGTGTAAGCTGTAACAATTCGGAGCCCAAAAATATCATTGACTCCTGTCTCATCTTCTCTTTTGCTTCGGTAAGTTCTCCGAATGCCAGCTGTCCGATGATTCCACACATTTTATTCTACCTCCCTAGTATCTATAATATCCTGTGCTTGTGCTAGTCGAATCAAACATGATATACTCGTTGACATTTGATCGCCTAGCTTCAATCTTCTTTTTGAGTTTTCCATCCTTAGGTGCTATGTCAGATTTCGTAAGATGTACGAAGTCGCTGATAGCTCCGCCTGTCAAATGCTTCTCATCTCTGACATTTACACCATCGATGCGAAACACATTATCCCTGTACTGACACAAAATCATTGACAAACATCCGAATGGTACCACCTCTCCTTTCTTTGCAGAGCTATTAGGTAGTATCAATTCGTAATGAAATCCGACTCCATCTGTTCTTCTGCGATTAAAGACAGGAACACAAAATTCCAGGTCGAACATCGTCAGGACGGGTAACGGTGCTATTTCTGCTTCACTCATGCAGTCTCTGTAGTCGCGTACCTTTTGCGCATGTACCGTATGGTATTTGTAAAGCTCTATAACACGGCCAAGACCTTTCAAAAAACTAACACCTATTTTTGGATTCATAACGAATGCAGTAACACCAAGCTCCTTTGTTCTGGCGACCATAGCTTGGAACACCTTAACAGAGAACCTATTGATAGAGGACATCATCATGTTTGCGATGTCTGGTTGTGCTTGCATCCTGACAATATCACTCTGTCTTATTCTCTTGTACTGTCTCGGCCATTGCCCACGGCTATCGTAAAACGGAAAAAGTATTCTTGGTTTATCTGTCTTTGAAATATCCGTCTCACTTACAATACCTGGAACACACATTCGGCAACGGTCAGTCTGCCTCAAAGTCCTAACGTATGTATAGGTATCGTCTTTGCCCCGCTTGATATTCAACAAGCCGAGTAGAATTTCTGGGGTTATTTTATCCATGACTTCCTCATCTTAACATGGTCTCTGAGCTTAGTCCTTCATCCAATTTGAACCTTCGAATTGAGTTTGAAAAAAGGTTGATACATATACCGCTGTACTTGGATACCGTTACAAGCTCAGGCTCGCCGAGACTTTCCTCAAGGCCCATGCCTTGAGTGGCATTACCAATATAACTTTCGCCGCTCGCAAACACAATGACGCCAACCTTCGAGTAGTGGTAAACTACAAGAGGTCCAAGCCTCCTAAACAACCAAAGAAGGTATGGATTTTTCCTCTCCACCATTGCACACGCATAGCTTCCGCGAATTAGGCGCGATGTCTGTTTTATTGCGCCAGCAGCGCTTGTGTACTGCTTATTCGCGAAGTAATCAATTAATTGAAATATGACCTCGCTATCAACTCTTCCGATCCTCTTTATGAAATCGAATCTGTCGAACAGGGCGTCATCATTGTCTATTTCTCCGTTGTGTACACCAACTATATTCTCCGTGACTATAGGATGGTTGTTGTGGTTGACACTCGGACTGCCTTTTGTAGGAGCACGGCAGTGGCCGATGACACTTATTGTGCCATCAGGCCTGTTGACATCCAGATGCACACGGTTTGCGGCATTGAACTCACGCGTTTTGATAAGGTCACTGGCCGCCATTGGTGCTTTAAACACAACAATGTCATTCTTGTTGGTAAATGCAACGCCGGTAGCATCAAGGCCTCTGATCTCTACCTCCTGAAGTAACTCCCTCAGTAGATAGCGTGCATATTCATTGTTGTTGAACGTGCACCCGTTTTGAAATGCGATTCCCAGAATTCCACACATGGTTTCTCCTCCCTTATATGAGAACAAGAGCGCCGAGGTGATCCGACCATATCATCTCACCTTCTTTGCGCTTTGCTTCCACATAAGCAGTGATCTTTTCTTCGAGTTCTTTTGGTTCTGCAAAGTCAGGATCCTGTCTCATGGCTTCACTTACGGCCATCACCCACTCCTCAACCGTCTGACACTCATCAACCAGTCTCAGATCAATGTACTCTGATACCTTGGTCTCAAAGCTTGTCTCTTCGGTCATCGGAATTTCCAGATCCTTCTCGATCTGTTCCCACGTCTCGCCATCGCACCTTCTCAATGCGATTGGCCTATCTGCCAGCTTTTCCAACACGTAATAGGCAGGGCCTACACGTGTGAGTATATGTTTTAGCTGACGAACCAGATCGAAACTTTCCGCTCTTAAAACGTCGAAATACTGAGAAGCATTGCTGGTGTCACCAAATCTTGAGCCGCCGTAGTCGCCCGTCCCATTGAGTATGGACTGTTTTACTCTCTTGGCTCTTTCCATCCACTCATCGTCGCCAACTTCGAGTACACCATACTTGGATATCTCTACGGCTTTAATAGCCAGCGCATAGAGCATGCACCCTACAGCTGATACGGCGCTCGGACTCAGGAGCCCGTCGGCAACTCTCAATTCGACGTGAAACCTCTCGGCATCACTTTTGTTGTTGAGTTTGCAACTCATGTAATTGATCCAACCATATTTAGCTTTGCCAGATCGCTCGGCAATCAGATTTCGGACTTTTCTCATGTCATTCAATACTGCTGACACATCCAGAACACTTACCCGGAACTTTTCCCACCTGGTCATGTGTTCTGGGTCATCCAGCGCCATGGTCATCCAGGTTATGGCGTTCTGGTATCTCCGACACAACTGGTGAAAGTTTGCTAAGATGATCTGTGGTACGGGTCTCTCGAGCTCGTTGATGTTTGACGGAATACCAGCCGGATAGATATTCAAATCATCGCTGTGCTCTTGTCCTGGTTGAGGATTCTTCGGCTCAACCAACTTGCCGTAATAGCTAGCCAAAAGGTGCATATGATTACTACACCTCTCATTTATATAGCCACCTCTAGTGAGAGCAGAGTCGATAATCATTTTGGCCATACGGTAGAACTCCCAGTAATCCACACGACGTCCCACAGTCATTACCTCAGCCCCTTTATCACCAAGTAGACTGCCGTCTCGTGTAATACTGTGCACACCACACTTACTTACAACACCGTAGCAGTGTGATGGTTGGAGTTCTTTGTGCATCATATCCCGAATCTCTTTCGGATTTCTTTCCGGATCATATCGATCGGGGCAAGTCTTGCATGACGCTTTAAACTTTTCACAGTCGAAGCAAGCACTTATGAATTCGGGACAGTAGATCCCACTGCAGACGTACGCATAGTTTTCGCAGCCTACACAGTCTTCCGGCTTGCACTTCTTAGTCCGGTTCTCACATCGGTAAGTATTCACCGTCTCCTTGCATTTCTTAGCAAGGAGACACTCCTTCCAACAGTCGGCCTTTTCGATCTCACCGCAAGGACATGTACTACTGTCACCTTTACACGTACCTTTCTGATCCGGTAAATTGAATTCGAACTCTTTACCAACCTTCAGTACCTTTTTGAAAGTGCTCTTCCAATAACGTACTTCGGCTGCCGACAAGATTGGTTTACTTTCGTGCTGAAAGAACGTCCACCGATCTCTGCTGTTTCTCATTGTAAAATAACCTCCAGCTGCCTTCAATGTCAGGCCGAAACTTAGTTCCTGCGTAGATAGCCTGGAACATTTTGTTGATTGACTTTACTCTTTTCTCGAATCCCACCATTTTCTTTAGATCATCGACGATCTTGTCTAAATGGGCCCTGGCTGGCTTCGTGCTTATAGATGTTCCTGCCTGATATAGTTCGAAGACATCAGGAACATTAGGATATATTTCCTTGATGTCTTTCATGGTCCTCAATACGCTCAGATCCTTGAACGAATCTGTGCATGCGGCAACACGGCTCAGCACATCTTCCATTACGATTGCTCCTAATCCAAGCAGGCCGACCGTAAGGATCGGATGCCGGAGCATGTATCCACCAGGTACACGGTATTCAAATGTGACACTCTCTTGTCTCCACTGTCCTGGCTTTCCATATGGAATGTCTAGATTGCTACGTCGTATTGCGTCTTGCTCACCCTCAGGCATTATAGATGTGAGACCGACATAATAGTCCATCACCTTTGCCATCAGATCTTTCACGGCATACCGTCTAGTGCCGGCTTTGTTTCCTCCCCATAGTTCCTTCGGAATTCCAAAATGTAGATGAAATCCAGCGGTTACTCCTCGATAGCATGAGGACGAAACCATTATTACCGACTTCCCATCAGGTTTTTTCACTTTGTCAAGCATTAGTCTCGCTTTACGCAGGCATGACCAGATGTTTGCTGCCACAACCCATTCGTCTGTACTTGGGATCGGTCGTATCTCAAGCATGTCTCCGTCGCTGCCAACATCTCCTGATCTTAGGAATTTCATGTCTGTTGGATGGATTATCCTGCCATCATGCTTTGACACAAGAAAAAGTTCAGGGTCGCAACCAAGCGTCATCCCTTCCATGATTGCTACCTCTGGCAATGCTCTCTCTTTCAAATCATTCAGGCTTAGTCTGCTGAAGACGTTTGAAGTAACATAAGCTACTACCGCGTCTGAGCTTACATCGTCCAGGTATGCCCTGGAGATGCGCAACGATAGTATGTTTCCTTTAAGTGTCCTCAGATTTATGAAATCTCCGAGGTCTTTCTCGAACATCTCCCTCATCTCTGCTGGCATTCTAATCAGCCTGTTTTCCAGTGAGCCGATTGCTTGGCTTTCATCATCCATCAGTGCTGATCTTCTAATAGGAATTTTCATAGGCAATAATCTCCTTGTCCTCCCTCACCAATCTTCAGTTTTCCACAGTCATCTAGTAAGGCTCAACATCCATGTTCAGGCGTGCATAAGTTCTGTACCTTGTATCTTTATTCGGGTTAGAACTATGGAACTGATCTTTGAGGACGCCTATATCCACATCTACGTAGTCATATACCACAGCATCATCCTTGCCTTCTGCGCTACGCTGGATGCGGCCAACCAACTGCTCAACTTTACCTTCGGCACGAAATGGGGTGGCTATAAAAGCCCGGTTTAGAAAATCCACGTCGAAGCCTTCACCAAGCAGCTCAAAGGTCGTTACGAGCACCGTTATCTCGTTGTCATAGAAGCGTTGTACTTGTTTATCTTGCTCCTTATCGGTGTAGTTTCCGGTAGCAATGCCTGTCTTGGGCCAGGCAGTTGATATTAGATTGTAAAGCGTTTCGCAGTGAGCTTTGCGGCCGCTGACCACTATACAAAAGTTACCAGCAACCGCCTCACGAATCACATCACCGACAATCAGATGATTGCGACTCTTATTGTCTACAATATGGTCACGGAATATCCTTGCGACGTTGTTATCATCCACATGCCTTGAATGGACGGTGCGGTATCGCACTTTAGGTACTATGATCCCGCCATATTTTTCTACTTGCTCTGCTTTTATCACTGCCGTGGCCTCCCCTAAGGTCTGGAACATGATAACTTCCAATTTGTCTCTACGGTAGGGTGTTGCCGTAAGACCATATAAATAGTAAGGATTGAGTTGATTGATAACCTTCAGAAAGGTGGTGGCTGGACAGTGGTGTGCCTCGTCCAGTATGACCAAACCAAAACGGTCTCGAAGATCCCTAAGTTGTTCTTCTCTTTCCTCTCTGACCATCGTCTGTACCAGGCCGACGGTAAACATTCTTCCAGGATCCCACTTGCCTTGCCCGATGATTCCATAGTCTTCTTTACTTATAGAAGGTAAGAACTTCTCCGCCCTTGCAATAGCCTGCTTTGCCAATCTCTTTGTGTGAGTCAACCAGAGTGTTGGCTGGCCGACAATGGCAACAACGCTTAGGCCGACAACAGTTTTGCCGCTGCCGGCCGGAGCTACGAGCATGCCCTCATCACCCTTAGTGACGAGGTCAATGACTGGACCTGCTTGATATGGCCTATACTTTATGGCTCTTGAATCCACATGCTCATGCTCAAATTTCTTTCGGCTGTCTATTATTCTGCACTTCTTGACGTTGTACTTCTCAACGGCATGAAGCAATCTCCTTCTACAGCCTCGAGGGATAGCGATACCACCATAGATATTCTCGAAGTTGAATATGAATTGAGGTACACCATAGACGCTCCTGCCCTGTTTCATTGCGTCTAAATATACAGGGTTGTTGACGGTAAGATAACTTACGAAATCATCAACCAGAGGGTACGGCGCTCCTCTTATCATTATTTTGTTCGATATCTCTATTTCCATCAGATAATATCCCTTCGATCTCCTTTCGAAAATCAGCATTGTCACTAATGAAGAATGTGGCGTAGGGCTCGAAGATTACAGGGTCATCCTTCTTCTTTTTCCTGGGCTTGGCTTTGCTGCCTTTGAGTGGCTTTCCTACCACCTGATCTGTGAACGTATTATAACATGTAACACTGTCTTTGCATGACATCTTGGCACCAGTCCCGCATATTCCGGAATAGCAGAACAACCCACGGAACTCAGGCATGAGTAAATCTCCACCCATGTTGAACCTAGCAGCGGCACCAAGCAATCGAGGGTAAACCTGCTTCATAAACGTGTCTGGATCAGCGCAGTATGCAGACGTATAGCAGTAGTATGGATTGTAAACCACACATATCTGACACTGCTTACAGACAATATCTATGAACTGATTTTTGTTGAACTTTTTGTTTTTGCGCTGCCTCTTTTTCTTCTTCTTCTTACCCATGTTTGTTCTCCTGGAAAACCTCCTTCACGGTTCTCCCGTCTGGTAACTTCCAAAAGACCCAACCACTCACACGACTGCCTCTAATTTCTGTAGCGGCAGCGGACAGTGATTTATATGGCTTGTGTCCGATGTAATAGGCGTCTTCTTTAACCACCAGCACAACTGCATTACCTTTGCTGAAGCCGACGAGATTTATACCGATAGGAATACCGTCTTCGTTTACCTCAGCCGGCTCGACCTCACCAAGGTCATCTATTGTCACTTCCACTCTCTCATGGATGCCATTTACTGTTAGCATCTTCAAAATCAAATCCAATTTCTCCTCAAGAACAGCTACGCGCTCTTCGAGCGACGCCGGCTCTTTACATTCGCCGACGCCACTCTCAACGCACGTTGCTAATCCAAGAGCAACGTCTTTCTTTTCCATCGGTCTGCTCCTTTAGTCCGGCATCGGTGCTGCGTTTGCGTCTTGGGGACGGCCCTTTGAACCAAGCTTCATCTTGGTGACTACTAAGCCGTGCCGTGTGCCACCCTGTCCATCCTCCCAGGCCTTGTAATAACAGGCTACGTAAAGTTGGCGTTTGTCTTTGACATACTTCTCAATAGTTTCTACTTTCCTGCCGTCCATGACGACCAGAGGAACCATCACTGAGGTGTCAATCCATTGACCGTTAGCTGCCAACTCACCAACGATGGTGCGCAGATTGACGAAAGCACATTTTCCGTTCTGACCGTCGACGATCTTCGGGTCACCTGTCACGATGCCCTGGAAAAAGCACTCATTCAGAGTGATTCCTATCCACTCTCTCTTTTGATCTGCCATTTACATTACTCCTTTCACCTTTTTGTCCCCCTTTGTGGAGACGGTTAGATATTCCCTTTTGATCGGGATGCAGTGGCCCTTGCGGCCCATTCCATCACAACTTCCACCACCGATATTGTTTTCCATCTCGACGAATACCTCATGGTTGGTCATGCTGGCGATGATCTTGCATCTTTCGCCCTTGAGGTTCTTGCCTTTAAACACGAAGTCGCGGTTGATAATCTGCTCCCGCTGGTCTTCCTTTCCGAAGAACCTGACCATGTCCCCGACCCACAAAGAGAGCCACATCCCGTCTTCCCAGTTTGGATGTTCGTTGTGTAATCTCTTCAAAATTACTTCGGATTCCTCAGGATCGTCGTCATGATCATTAATCTCTCTCACCACAACCTCGTCACCTACTGAACCAAAACCCTGGGCCATCCCTTCCTGGTTTACCTGGAGTTTCTGGTTTGCATAGACGTGGTACGTTTGCCCATTGAGTGAGACTACTACCTCATCGACAACTGACATGGTATGACCTCCTCATCGATTCAAAAAGTTTCCTTCTACTTTCAGCCGGTGTAATGTCAGGGGCCGGTAAGGAGACACTCTCTCTTTCTTTAGGAGAGACCATCATTTGCTGAAAGTATTTACACAGTGCAGAACACGCATCTCTCACATCTTCATTCTTGATGCTTGCGATGCCATAAAGGCCATCTAGATGCTTATCCAGTTCGGTTTGTTCGCGGCTGGCTTTTCCGGACATAACAAGCTTAAACATCTTGCTTGGCCAGTCAACAGCCTCGGCATCTATCGCTTCGAGTAGAGCACAGGCGCCAAGCTTTGCTCGGCTGGCGAAATAGATTCGGTTCTGAGCCCTCACAATGCGATTAATAAGCTTGCTGCGTCCTTTGGCAACGGCCCACTGATGATAACTTCTGATGTCGTTTATGCCAAGCTCTGCCGCTTTGCTCTTGATGACGTCACAAATCACTGTGGAGGTACCACGAGCAAAACCATGTTCTACCAGAGTATTGATGTCGCCCATGCAGATGGCATCGATGACGATGTCATGCAAAGACTTGACACCATGTTTCTGTTTGAACACAGAGTTTCCTACTCGATCAAGAAATACCTCGACAGCTACGTTAGTTTTTTGATTGTCTTTAATGTCGGAATTTTCCAGTATCCTCATGATGTTGTAGGCCAATGCAATAACTGGGCCAGTGTGACTCTTGACACCAGTAGCTCTCTCAACCAGAACGGCGTGACTGTCTGCTGTCAGATCTTCAAAAGGATGTATGGCGTAATCAGGAAGCGTAAGAGATTTGGTGTGTGGAACACCAGCCTTCTTGTTGAGCTCCTTGATAACATCATAACAAGACTTGTTCGGGTTTGTCCACTCCTTTCTCAGAGCCCCTTTGGCCTCGGGCGTATGAAACGACGCCACAAAGAGGACATCTCCATCAAAATCCAGTGACATCGAACCAAGACAGTTACCGCTGACACGTATTGTATAGCGACACAGTGGATCGTCGGTCACCTTGACCTGCTGTGGTCGCACGGACATGAAGCCAAGACATGGAAATCTCTCGGCAATCACGATGTCTCCGGACTTTACACAGAGTTTCTTGGCCATACTGCGGTGGATCTCAATGGTATTCTTTGGAAGGCTGTTACTCAAAGTTGCGACAGCCTTGGCGGAGAAAGGATATCTCACCGCCATACCGTATACGCTGACTTCACCTCTCTTGGTGCCCATACGGTCAGCCACACGCTTGAAGTATAACCGGACTGCCATGTAGAACATACGAATGTTAACAGGATTATCCGGGTCTTCAAGATAAGCATGCGACATCTTTACGATATTGTTTACAAGAACACCAAGGTCACTGAGACCATACTTACCGGTGTCATGGCGCCAGCACTTCCGAAGGTTAGTAGATGGTATATATATAGTATCTATATTATATACTCTAGCAACATCCTCTTCAAAGTAAGCTTGAGGAATACCTTCGGTAACTTCCTTGCTGTACTCACCAGTGGTTGTCTGATAAGGAAGCGGAAGTCTCAGGTTGAACCCATCAGGCATGTAATATTCATCGACTACAGTACCTGAGATCTCATTCTTTGTAAACATCGTTCCGGTTGTCTGGATCAAAGCCTTTACCTCAGACACATCTACGGTAGGCTTATCTTTAGGCAACACCTCTGTCTTGGAACGGAGGATAGCGACCTGCTCATGGAGATCCTCACTTCCTTGTACGTATGAAAGGATCTCATCCAGTATTGGATTGTCTTTGCCAAACCTTGTAATCAAAGCACGGAATTCCACCGAGCTGAATTTTAGGCCGGCGACTCGAAGCTCTCGTCCGTTGCGGCGGATAGTATCGTTCTTATCCCAGAGCTGATCTTCAGCATCCTTAGTGACACCCCAGAATACGGTGCCACATACACCACGTAGCTTACCTGCATAGGTCTCCATATCCATAGAACCATCTTCAGTAAGACCAACAGATATACAAGCAGCCTTAAGAGCTTCTTCTTTAACCTCATGATCATCAGGGATTACGATGGTACCATCACCCATGATTTCATTGCATAATGCCTCGAGGATCTGACCGAAATTCTTCCGCTTCTTTACGGACTTAGCCGACACCAAGACATCTATTTTGCGTTTCTCCCCGGTACGCGGGTCAATAGCATAGCCTAGATCCTTAAGACGAATGACACCTTTATTACCATGCATGTTGGTAATTTTGGTACCATCTTTAAAGTATCTAGTATACTCTACTATTATATTATATACTTTTACCGACGCACCTCCTACGTTTGATTCGGATTCTTCGATGCTGGAGACGATGACCTTGTCTGCCACCGTATCCATCAGAATTCTTTCACCGTCCGCAGTCTGTGACAACGGCTGGCGATACTTCAGCACATCCCCGACAGCTACGAGAACATCGCCGTAACACTGATAACGGCGTTTGTATTTTATATTTTTGCTCGCCAAAGATCTGTCGACCATGATCTGATCTTCAAATACGTCTGGCACATCGGCGAATGCCGTGAACAGATTCCATCCTTTCCTTGTCATGCCATCGTCAATGCGATCTTGCATGGATTGAGAGCGAACCTTCGGAAGCTCGTCACCTTTCATTCCCAGAGTGGAATAGAGATTTCTCTGAGGATTATGGTGCTTCAAACCGAACGGAGTGAGTCTTCTCAGATCACATGTTAGCATGTAGTTTTTGTCGGCGAGACATCCATCAGACAGCCCGATGGAAGTCCATCCCCGATCAAAGAACGCCATATTTTTGGCGATTTGGTAGGCAAGTTTTTCTTTTGGATCTTTGATGTCATCAAAACCGGGATCGATAAAGATGAGGCGGCGATTCATGACCCAGCTGTTCATGTCCGTCTCATGGACAGGCATTCTATTTATCACCTCATTTATGGCTCGCTGCATGTTATACACTACAGTCGAAGCGTTGTCCGAGTTGAATCCGTAGACTACCTGTTGGATGTACGGGCCTTTTTTGACCAAGAAAGACGGTATAATGCCGGTGGCGTCACCACATATAATCATGTGAATGATTGACATGTAGTCTAGAGTATGGCCGTCGGATACGCGATAATACTGACAAAGTGCGCGCTCTACACCGTTGTTGGAGATGAGATTCACACCGTTCCTGATGAACGGTACTGGAATGGTCACCGTGTGCGTTTCCTCCCCCTTCTGAAAGGTGAGCCACAACTCCAAGTTCTTTTCTTCGATCTCAAGACTGATTCCAAAATCGATTCCTTTCTTTCCACCTTCTACCACAGTTCGTGCGTGAAACTGTGTACGAATGGACTCGCACAGAAAGGCTATTTTGTCATGCATGCCTTAGTACCTCCCGTTATTTGTTTTCGTTACTTGCCTCTATTTCTTCACCCCTCTCCTCAAGCTCTCGGGCAAGAGACACCATCCGATTGCTTGTATCCAACATGGACTTCAGCCTCTTCAGAAAGTCCTTGTCTCCATATGTTTTTGTCATAACCTTGAGGTAATCAACCAGACGGCGAGTGTACATATGTTTCATTGCCAACTGGACCGAGCTGACTTCCGTGCTAAAATCCCCACACAGATTGCCCTTTATCCACTTCCAGTCCTTCTCCATGGCCCTCTTTTCCTTGGGCCTGCGCGCTACTAGAAGAACTTTTCGTACTGTTTCTACGATGTCCTTTCTTATATCCGGATTGCCTTCAGCTGCTGCCAGAGTTGTCATTTTCTCTGCATTGCTGTCCCTCATTTTCTTTAGAGAGATCAACGAGTCAGGGTTGAACACTTTCTCAACTCGGTTGAAATTGTTGACAAGGGCGTTCACTCCACCCATGAAGTGTCTATTCTTAAGAAAGCACTCTAACCATGCCAAGAAATCGTAGTTGTCCCACAATGTGATGTCGCCGATTTTGCAGTGCGATGGAACAACTATGCCATGGTGTACATGATCTACGCCAAATTTGCTGGTTACGGCGTATCGAAGGTGGTCATACACCTCACAGCCTGATGGATTGAACTCTTGGATGTCTTTGATTTTCTGGTCTATTTCTTCTGAAAGTAAGTCATATGGAAAGTCATATGGAAAGATATTGATAAAGAATTTCGATTCGTTTCGCTTCTTTTCTTCGAAGCCATATCGTGTAAAGAATATCTGGTAGATCTCCACGAACCAGAAGCGCTGCGTATCGAATGTTGAGAGGTTTATGCCAGGGATGTCAAGCTTGCAGACGTGGCCTACACTACCACGCTTGGGCCCTGTTTTGCCCTTGAACGAGCTTTCAAGGACGATGACACGTGTACCTACGTCAAACATGGCGACTTCTCCTTTAGGCTTCTTCTACGACAAACACAGCGTCGTTTGGTTGGTGTAACCAGATCTTATTAGGTGCTGGGTTGTTGTTCGGCAGTACTATGTCGTTGAACGATGGTTTATCTTGATGCTCTATGCACTTCATCAAATATTTGAGCGTCGCGTTTGCTGTGGAAGGTTTGTTTCCTGGTTTAGGCTTGGGTGCTACCTTCCTTTTCTTTGCTGGCAACGCATTCCATCTTTTAAGTCTGGTATTAAAGAGATTGGACTGCTCCTTGATGGCAACATCACGGTAGAACATGTAGTTATCACGTAACATGTCCATGTCGTACAAGTCCTCGTCCTTTTTACGTTGTTGAGTCCACATCATACAGGCCAACGCTTTCAGTCTCACCACAGCACAGGCAGTCTTCTCTCCCAGGACAGCTTGAGGTAGCCCGGCTTCTAATGCACGTAGTTGTTTGATGAACTTCTGCCGGAACTCGGGGTGTGATAGAAGTTCTATTGTTTCCTTGGGTGCCTTGTGCATTCTGTGGGCAACGTTCTGAAAGCAGTTTACTGGTTGTGCTTTTCCGGCAGGCCACTTATGTGCAATGCCGAGCTCGTTGAACAGACCACGCAAATACAATTTGTATGCATATGCCCATCCCATGAAATCCATTTCGCTGACATTCATCAGGTCAACAGGATCAAACGGAACATATTCCAGTTCTACAACCGGATTACCTTGGTGTTTGGTATTTTTCAATGGCCTCTTTTCGAACTCTATCGGAAAGACTGTAGTCGCAACCCCAGCACGATCGACTCTATCCTTTCCTCGCTTGCCGTTCTTTGTGATGACCAACTCCAAAGTCATTACATTTGGAGCATACATAAACGAGGCTCCGAAACGAGACATGAAGCACGTACTTCCTGGTGCAATGGTCTTGTGCTTCGTCCTCTTCGTTATCGTAAGCTTCGTACCTGGACCGTATAAAGAATTTGGAAGTATCATGATTCACTCACCGTGTAAAGTGTGTCGCCTTCTCCAAGAATCCCAATCTCGCCCTTGTCCTCATTGCTGATGAAGCTTAACCTCTCCGTGATAAACAGGTGCTTGCCGACTTTGGATTCGCCGTTGACCTCTCTTATGGCGAGCACTAACCTCATGCCTTTAAAGCCCTTGTTGCCATAGTTGTCTTGTATTTCCTTTACCGTAACTGTGGCGCCAGAGAAGACTTTATTCTGGAAAGACTTCTTTGTCATGAGTGCGTGAAACTGTTTGTCGTCGACAAGACCCAGTAGTCGGCCCTCATAAATCTTGTCGCTGTCCAACAGCTCGATAGTGACAGTTGGTTTACTCATTGTTTCACTCCTCCCCTACTTCCATTACCTTTTCTTTCATTTTCTTTGCCACGTCCGCTATCTGTTCAGAGGTGTCCAACAGTTCGCTGTCGAGTTCTTCATCCCTCACAGTACAGCCAAGGCTGATTTCGTATCCGTAAAGTATAAAGATGTCGTCGATTGTGACCTTTTCCAAGCCGTCTTTATCTCGTTCGAGAATCTCTTCGATGAGCTCGGCAAGTTTGTTCGGGTCAGCGCTGGTAAACTCATAAATACATCCGGTATCTATCTCATCCGGACTGGTAACAATCAGGTATACACCGCGGCCTATCTCTTCTGGAATGCACTCAGCAGAGGTGAGATAACCATGTACTACAGTAAGATTCTGCTCTGCGTACGGATTCACGTTCTCAAGATGTTTGTTGAGGCCTTCGAGTGTGTGGAAGGTATCGAAATCGCCTATCTCATCGGAATCTCCGTCGAGTCCGACAAAGAAGACTTCTTTACCTACAAAGTTTTCTATTTCAGCAGGATACTTCATTTCTTCTTTTCCTCCATGTGGCTAGAGTATCCATAATATTCGCCGCATGAATGGTGTGTGCGGCGTAGTCTTTCCGACTCTTGTCAATGTCGTTGAGCAGATCATCAAATGACATGAGTTTGATCTCTATAAATCTGGGCACGTGCAACTTGCCGCCTGATTTTAGTTTGAAGATCACTATCTCAAGCCGTTTGTTTATACCCTGTATGTAATGCGAAGCTAGGTGTGTGCCTACGACAGTGTCAGGTTCCACGCCTAGCACAGACATCATTAAGTTCATAGCAACAGTACCGCCAGCATAGCTTGGATTGGCAATATCATCAGGTACTTTTCGAAATACTGTGGCCTGCCACTTTTTTATAAAGCTCTCGGCTTCAGCAGGCCTCTGGCATACTATCCTACCATCAGGTACCACCAGCATACCAAAAGCAACGCTGACTACTTCATTCCAATAAACGCCCATGTCTACGCTCCTGCGGCTATGTGTTTCACATATTCCGCCGTGAAGTCTTCGATGCTCTTTTCCATAAACCGGCGGATCATTTCATTGTAATAGTCATAACCTGCTGTGCCTTTAGGCATCCACTCAGGGTGCCACTGAGCACCGCAGCATTGTGTACGAGGTATCAGAATGATTTCAGTCTCAGGACCGTCCCATGAGACTTCAAGATCTTTGTCGCCGTAATAACGTTTCGACAACCTTTCTTTAGACCAGCCAATTACGTGACCGTCTTTCGGCGGAATGATCATCTGATGGTGAAATGAGTTTACTTCAATGATTTCGCCTTTACTGGTTTCCATGCCGTGTGTGCGGCCAATCGCATGGTTCTGTATATCATGTATCATCCGGCCGCCTGACATTACATTAATAAACTGGGACCCACGACAGATACCAGTCATCTTTATGCCATGCTTGAGTGCATGCATAAATATTCTCGTCTCGACCTTATCCCTTGCAGGATGCGTTGCACATAGGCCGAGAGGACTGGTTTCTCCGTACAATTCTGGGCCCACATCGGCTCCGCCAGTAAACAGTAGTAGGTCATAATCTTGAGGATTTTCCATGAAATCCGCAATATTTCCTGCTTGATCGCCGTTTATCAGCTTGCCTAAGCCGTCGAGAGCACAAGCATAGTTGTCAAACTGTGATACTACGAGAATTTTTGCCATTTTAGTCCTCCGGAAGCTCTGGCACCTCGGCGCCGTCTTCTACTGCGTGGCCATTAACGTCAGTCATAACATATTTTATGTTTTCCCGAGGGATCACCAACTGTACATTGGTATTGAGAAGCTTGATCACATAACATGGGCAGCCTGCGGAACCGGTGGTGGGCGTATCTTTTCTAAAGGATATGGACTCGACCTTATGTCCGTCGTACTCATCACCGAGGTTGATGACATCGCCGTGTGTAAAGCTAAGCTTCGTTATCAGTCTCTTGTTTGCCATTGACATAACCTCCTAACGAATTTCATCGATCAAACCCCACTCGAGAGCTTCTTCGGCTGTGAACCAGGTAGTAACCTTTTCTTTCGCTTTCCAGTCCTCTACGGAAAGTTTGGAATGGTCTGCCAACAACTTGATGTATCTCTCGCCCATCAAGTTCATCATCTTCTGCTGAGCGACTAAGTCTGAGGCCGTTTCCTGGGCCAAGAACTTCATCAATTTGCCTTCGTGTACCATGAATAAACAATTCGGTGTAGCAATTCTTTTACCACATGCTGCCATGATCGGGACTGCCGCACTTGCTACGTAGCCAAGTGAGTGGCCTTCGACTTCGATGCCAGCTTTACGCATTGCGGCTATCGTGTCTGCCATACCTAACCCTGCAAAGGCCGACCCTCCGCCGGAGTTAATAGTGATTATGACTTTCTTCACGTGATACCGATGCATGAGAAGTAACGAATCATTGTACATATAGGTCGCTTCATTGTTGCTGATGTGACCCCACACTTTGATAAAGCCAGTTTTGTCATCCAACATTTTTGTAAGACCGGAGAAGGTTGCCTCCGGATTTTCCACATCCATCACACGTCTTACTGCCGTCGTGTCGCCAGATTCAGAATGTACGACTACATGCATGGCGCCATCAGGTGTTGCACCTTTGCTGTCTCCAGGTTTTAGTGCCATCAGGCAGAACAGTAAGAAGACGATACCTAATGCGATTTTAACCTTCAACTTCGTAATTTCTCCCATAATTCAAGCTCCTTCCGCTTGCGTATTTTCTTGTGAAAAAAGAAGGCGGGCCATACGACCCGCCTCTTTCTCGTTTTTATTTTTGTATCTCGAATTACATCACGACCATGATTACGGTAATACGACCACGTAGGCGTGAATCCATGGTTTGTCACCAAATCCAGCTTCGCCGGTTGAGTAACCGGTACCGCCGGAGGTTATCGTGCTAAGATCGTTGGTGCCATTGGCGGTAGCGGCAGAAGTATGGAAACCAATGCCCCATCCACTGGACTGAACGACCTTGGAGGAATTATAGGCAACAACATAAAGTGTAGCTCCGGGAATATCAAGAGCATGACGGCCGGCGTCGGCAAGAACTTCCAAAGTCGTGGTTTTGGTGTCTCGAGCGCGAACCACAACAACACCAGCTAAACGAGCGTCTTTCGGAGGCATTCCGAGATGGATGTCGATGGTGTCGGTGTCTTTTGCTTTAAACTCATTGCCGAGCCGATGTCTTCTGGGCTCGAAAAATCTCGCGCGAGTATTGGTTTTGGCCTTCGTGCCGGTTTCTTTCAAACACTCACGAGTCCAGGTTTTCTTCATTTCGAGAATGACCTGAAGATCCATTGTGTTGGCATTTTGCTTGTCCGGGCCAAAGAAGTTGGGCATTCCGGGATATGTAATTTCCGTGCCGTTGGCAAAGGGCCGAGGCATATCTTTGAATTCGCGCGAATCTTCTGGCATATTGATAATAGCACCTGCATTTGCTTCGGCCGATGCTGTGTTGCCGGCCAACGCTGTACCTGAGAACATACATACGGCCATAAGAATAGCCATGATCGCAAATAATTTCTTCATTGTGTGTATCCCCCGTATTTTTGAGATTAAGGGCGAGCTTCTGCCCGCCCTTTTGGTTTAGATGGCCGATCTATCGATCGAAGGTATTTATGTGAACACCACCACTCGCGTTCGTGGGACCGGAGGTGGAGAAAGAAAGACTCTTCGCAGTAGCGGTCACGCCACGTCGAGTGTACCTCACGTTGGAGTAACCAACGGTAGCTGCCAACCCACCGCCAGAAGCGTGGTGGCGGCCGTCATTATTGTAAGAATAAGCGGCATCACCATACGTCCAAGCTTCACCAGCACCTTTGTTGGCATAGGTGCCGTGCTCAACATAACCACTGCCCCATACGTCGGTGTCAAAGGAATCACAGCCAGCATAAGCAGAACCCATGCTACCTGTCACGGCGCCGGCTACTGATGTGGAAGAGCGACGTGTGTCAAATCGCGCTGCACCTACTAAAGTACCACCTACCGTACAGGCTTTACCTTCGGCGTGAGCGGTGAAGAAGCCGTGATCAGTAGCGTTAAAAGAAGCACCACTGGTCTGTGAACCATAAGCCCATGTACCAGGATTGGGATTCACAAAGGCTGCTGAGGCCTGACCAGCTTCGCCATAAACCTCGACGCTCTGATACGGCCGTCTGGGACACAAGGAACCGGCAAAGCCATCGGCAGTGACTTTTTGTCCAGAGAATGCACCCGCAACGTTGTTCGAGCTGAAGCTCATTTCCACCGGTTTCTTTACCTTGGCGTTTATCTTTCCGCCTGAAAGGAAATAGCCGTTTGCATCATAAGTGCCGCCTGCTACGCCGCCCGCATCTGTACTCGCCCAATGACCAGGACCTGCGATGGCGGTACCTGCAAAAACCAGTGAAAGAACTGCGAATAATACGAAAAACTTTTTCATTGAAACCTCCTTAATCTATTTCATTTTGTGTTAAAGGCAGTTTGGTCTTGTGAATCAGTGTAGTGTCTTATCCCTCCTTTCTGTTTATTTGCCAAGTCCCGTCCTCTACCTTCTCACGCCCTTCTACACTAATTCTATGCGTGTTTAATGTGTAGACCATGGCCTTGACTTTCTCACCATTTTCTGTTTCTACCTCCACAACATGCTTGTTGTAGAGATTTCCATCGTGATTTCGTTTTTGATATCCCTCGATTCTGTCGAAGCGACGGACAACGTCTGTAAATTCCTTGTAGAGGTGAAGTTCGCCTTTGACAGTGCCCACGCCATCTATTACAATGCCCGGGAAGTGTCCCAGGTCAAACATGGTGGCGCCGGTCAACTTGGCAGGCGCAGCATTCACTCTCTCTTCGTCGAAGCCTTTACTGTAGTAACCCCCTTCCTTCAGCGTGCCATAGACGAAGACATGTCCGTGATTCTTCATACTATTTCTCCTTTCTTCCTCTTTTCTTTTTCTTTGGCTTGGCCAATGGCTTGCCATATTTCGCTTTCTTTTCAACCGCCACTTCATCCACGAATCCCTTGATCTCTTTATGGGCCGAATAATGTACCTTAAGCTCAGCTTCCTTATACAGCTGCTCAACTTCTGCAGCAGAGGATGTTTTAGCTGCATCGATGTGGCAATCGACAGTAAAATCTCCCGCTTCGAACGCAAAGTCATCTGAATCTCCTACTGAGATGAAGCCTCCTCCGGAACATTTCTCAGCTTCCTCAATTACCTCTTCGTACACTACCTTTTCATGAGGGTTGCCGCCGAACTGCGGCACTAATACAGCCTTCTTTACCACACGTCTCTTCGGCTCGTAATGGGGCGATTTGTAATACTTCATCATTCTATCGCCTTTTGCCTTGTGTGCATGTGGAGGTGCAAAACCTTCCTCACTTGGCGCGTGTTTCTTTGCAGCAATGATAGCATCTTTCATCTTTCGAAGATCATACATCTGCTGCTCTATTTTCCTGACACCGACGACGAGAGATTTTGCTTCTTCTGGACTGTCCGCATGTTTCTGAGCATCCATCAACTGTTTACGTGTACCAGATAGGCTGTGGAACTGCTCTCGGATTTGGTGTGCAATTTTTCCATACTCTTCAGCAGTTTTTCCATGAAGATGTGGAGGCAGATCATAATTCTTCTTCTGTTTTTTTTCCGCATAGATGGGCATGTCTTTCAGCCGCGGCCTTCTGAACCTACCAGTGCTGGTGGTATCGTACATCTCTGCAAATCTCTGTTCCTTTTTGCTAAGTGGCTTCTTCTTGGGCTTACCTTTGTTGGCTTTCTCCTGCCTCTTGCGGACATCATCCAAATCAATCTCAGACTTGAAGCCACGCTTCTCTAGCTTTTCTATCCGTTTTGCAGTGCGGTCTAGATCAGCGGTTTCAAGAGCTGTCTCATTAAAGCGAAGTACACGTTCCACACACTGATCGTGTGCTCCTTCAACAATCTCATAGAGATCACCGCCTCGATCCATAGCAAGACCACAACAGACGATGTCGACACTTTTGGGTACCTCTATTACAGATTCTTCAGCATCCAAGAACCCTCCCTTGGCCTGAATTACCTCAACCTCAGCACCTTCTTGATTCAGAAACCGAACAATCCTTTCTATTGGAAGGTTGGGGCTCCAGGAAGATGGACGAGAAGATACCGGTACGGCGCCAGGCTGCCAACCGCCTCCCATTTTTCCTTTGCGCCTCTTTGAGGGGGCAGTAACGATCCTCCTCATCCCAGGCTCCTCAAGCCGTGCTAACTTGACAGAATCGTCCAAAGTTGCTACTACTGTGTTGAAGCTAGCGGCCGCAACGACAATGTCTAAGTCCCCAACCAACCTTATCTTAGCCAGAGCATCTCGTATGGCACCACCATATACGATGCCAAATTCTGTCATGGAGTCGATGGGTAGGAAGTCAAACCTTTCGGTAATAACTTCCAACACCCATGGCTTGTCTATCTTCTTGAATTCCTTAAGAATGTTCATTTTTTCCTCACGGTGCTGCGATATCGCTCTCAGAGATGCTAAGTGACACGATATCTTGTGGTGAGTAATTTTCTTCTTCTATGAGGTACTGAAGTATCCACAGCTCCACGTTGCAATCAGTCACTACTGAATTCTCACTGACTTTTTTGGCAAACTTGACTAGGTCAGAGCGCCGAATACCTTTTATGAGGCCACCACCTCTGTGCATGTCCAGGTTGATCTGATACAAAGGTTCTCTATTCAGCAGCAGCATCTTCCTCGATCTCCTTTTCTTCTTCCACGTCGAAAAACTTCTGGATGAGCTCATAATCTCTCAGCTCTTCCGGGTGCCATTGAACCGCAATAATGTTGGCCTTACCGTGTTTAATCCGAATGGCCTCGATAATTCTCTTGCCAGCTTCAGCTTCTTTCTTGCCAAGGCCGTCGACTGACGTGGCCAGCACTTCAAGCCTAGAAGTTTTCGGAGGTTTGTTTATGTTGTTCATCACCAACGCTTGGTGATGCATGCTGTTGGTGAAGATGAAGTCTTCTTCCTTTTCATCTCCGCCGTAGAGTGCCATCTTGATGTCGACCATATGTGATGGTACCGTTCTCGGAATATCCAGCTTATCGACCAGTGAATGATCTCCGATGTGTTGATAATAAGTCGCCCACTTTCGCGCTTTGTCGTTCTTCAACATGTATTCGCGAACAATGAGTTGCATGCCGCGACAGATGCCAAAAACAGGTTTACTGACATTCACGAAGGCGTGAAGGAGAGATCTTTCGAACTCATCCTTGTCCGGGTCAACGTGACACGAGGCGATATTTGGCTCGCCATAGTATGTGGGTTCGATGTCCACGCCGCCAGGCAACAGAAGACCGTCGCACATTTCTGCAAAATAAGCCGGGTCTCCTTGTGGGGTGAGGAGAATGGGTATCATACCTGCCTCTCCTACATAGTCCGCGTAAGCCTGATTGAGATAGTACTGCGTCTTGCTTTCGGACGCCGGGATACCTATCAATTTCATGCCGCTACCTCCTTGATTTTCCATTCTTTTTCAAAGTCGTAATTGCCTGCCTGTTCAAGGCAGATGTCCAACATCTCGAGCGTCTCCTCACTCAAGTGTGGTCTAATGAAGGAGTCGAGTACTTTCTGGGCCTCTTCAACGCGACCGCCGTTGATAATCTCCTGGATGTCCTCGCCGCCGATATCATGATACAATCCGCACGGCTCGTTGCCTTGGTACAGGCCTTCTTCATAGCCTTTCCTCATGACACGAAGCATGTCACCAGACAGACGATACATCAGCATGACGGTGTTTGGGCTCTTGATCCAGAAGTTACTCAGTGCACGGTACTCAAAACCGTAGTCCGTGGGGCGATGGCATCCGGCCTTTCCGTACAGCTTTCTTCTCTCGATGGCTGCCTCAGAGTTGTCGAGCAACACCGAAACGATGCCATGAAACGCATCCATCATACGGACAGCGTGAATTCTACCCCAGGCATCAAGTAGAAAGTCATTTCCGCTGCCTTCTACATATCCCAGATGAATGTGGCCGCCACAGCTGCGGAATGTCTTGTCGTCGCAATGCGCTGGCGGGTTCATTGCCGGAACCCAGGCGTCAAAGTCTGGATCACAACCAAATTCCAGTGCCTCCGGGTGATCCAGCTGGTCTTCGTCAAACCTTGCAGAAGGCTCAACAACAATTTCAAGATCCTCGGGAACCTTTTTGTTGACGATCTCAGTGAAGGCTTCTTTTAAGCTCTTAACGAATTCCATCTCGTTGTTTGCCGGCGGACTGGCGAATTCCAGGGCCACGTTGTCTCTTTGAAGTCCCGATCCGCATTCCAGAACCTCTGGATCTTTCTTTGTGCCTTTGATATGAGGTATCATCGATCGGTACTTTTTGGTCTTTCTTTCACGACCAAACATTTCTGGATCTGTTCCGATGGTGTATTTGCTCATCAGATGTGTCCTCCCTCTTTGTCTTCCTATTTCTTTGCCGATATAATTTTCTTAAATCTTCCGTAAAGCTCCTTATCGCAATGCGATCCGTCACATAACGACACGATGCCGGAGTGATCGTGAAGCGAGTGAATGCCTACCGGCGGGTAGTTCTTCTCGATTTTGGCGTCCACTATCTCGTCACACCTAGCCATGATTGCTGGAAAATGTTTATGTGTTTTCTTAAGATAACTGACATCCAGCGGCATGCGTTTATTCCGGCCCTTGTCTTTTTGGTCTTCGATGAGTTCCACGAACTTTTCTTGAAGTGTCTCTTCCTTCTTTACGCCTTTGTATGCTGCCGGGTAAGAGCCTAGCCTTATCAAAAGAGTATAAAGCGAGATGAGGTGGGGTGCTTTCATCCAGTTAGCAGAGCTCTGGAACACGCGAAGTGCCGTGTCGCCTTTCACTTTTAGTACCGTAGTCTCAGGCCACCTCGCTTTCTTCTCGTAGTGCACTAAGAGCCTTTTTGCACGACCCATCTGTGTCTTGAACTCGTCGTCTGTTACTGATGTCACATGATCTGCGTGTTTGTCTGCTTTCTTTACGAGCAGGCGCGTCTTTTTGAGATCCAGCGGCGGATTGTCTCCATACTTGTACCTAAAACCGTAAATTTGAGAATTACTCTTTGTTATGAAAGCGCGCAAGCCGTCTTGCAAGAAGTCTCTGCACATTACCAATGGATGACACTGGCGATAACCGTCTTTAGCGTCCGACACGAAGGCAAATTTCATTTCCATGTCTTGGTAGATTTCGCAGAGGCCGCCTTCCTTAAACCTCTTAATTTCGATTTGGTTCGCCATCTTGCTTCTTCCTCCCATGATATTGTAGTCTATTGATATTTATGAACGTTACTGCTTTGTTTTCGAAGGTTTTCTTGGCTGCCTCAAGAACCTCGTAGCCGGAGTCCATCGTAATCACGTCGTATTCCGGCTCCCATCGCCCACCCTGATTTTCTTTATATAGCACCTTGACTCTTACGTTTGAGCCAAAACTTTTGTGGGCGAACATCATTATGATCATCCTTGGGTTGGAGAGCGAGGTTGTGATATTGACTAGGTCAAACTTCGCCGCTTGCAACATGTTGATTTTGTTTCTGTCCAGCATTTTAAAGTTCTCCCATCTTCTTTATCTCATTTTTGACCAAGTCACCTGTGCCTATGATGACATCATCAAGTTTGCGGCCAAAGATTGCTTCAATCTCGCAGCGAACAGGTACTTTATCGCTGTCTTGTCGAACTTCTACCAGTTTGTAAAAACCGTCCGGGTGTTTGAAATCTGGATATGTCCTTTTAACATATCGAACCGTTACCATGAGCGTCGGAAGTCCTTCCGCTACAAACGTAGAGAAGTAATACCGTTTGTCTTGGTGACGTGAAACAGATTTTAATTCATATCTCTCTGCTTCGGTATTTTTTAACATAGCAGCATTCATGTCCTGCTCCTTGTGTGTCACCTCTTAAATGTGTTGGGGTCATCGCACCCCTACGACAACCCCAATCACAAAACGGGAGGAGACACTGCCGATCTGTCGACCGGCAAGTTTTTTTCATCATTACGCTATCTGTCCTGTGCCTAGCCGATTCACACGGTAAGCACACATTTTAGACAGAGAGCATTCGTTCATATTCATGGGGAAATGGTAGTCTACGCACCTCGAACATTTAAATTTTCCATGATACTCGAGTGTATAATAGACAGTAGTGCCCTTTTCAACCTTCTTGCGTAAAAACCAGCCACAGTTCTCGAATTGTTTGACGGTCATCACCCTCTCCGGACAGGCCAGAGTAATATTATAGAGATGGCTATGTGACCGGAGCCCTGACAGCTGCATAACGAATGGTTTCCTGTGCATGTGGCACATCTGGCAGTGTGGTTTGTGATCGTGAAACACGGCCAGTGTCGTATTTTTTCCGCATCTAGCACAAACCATAGCAACCTCGTTTTTATTTTTAACCATGGTAAAATCTTACAACCATGATACTATAATTGATGGAAGGAGACGTAGGTGGATTCGAACCACCAATCGACCAGGGGGGCTCCCTGCGGCTCATCCTTATCTCTGCCTCCACGTCTCCTGAGTTTTGGACTGCGGGCATGGTAGGAGTTTAACCTACGAATCCACGAACACATCACATCGCCTTAACGCCTAACTACCCCATGTAGCCGTACGAAATGGCCTCGAGTGTTTCGCTGCTTAACCGAATCCGCATTCATGCCCAGTGTGGAGGATAGTTCCACATGAGCCTATCATCGAAGGGTTGTCATCACTAGCGTCGCAACAAAGTTTTGGGTTTTTGCATTATGGTAGTGAATTTCAATGCCTTCCCGGGCTCGAATGTCTAAACTGCAAAAGCCATGAAATCCGATCTGCTGACCCAATAACCTGGCTAGTGCTCGGCATCGCCGTGTGGAATTCCTCTATATGTGAATGGTACCCCCGGCAGGATTCGAACCTACGGCCTACGGATTAGAAGTCCGTTGCTCTAATCCGCTGAGCTACGGAGGCACATTTCGACTATAGGCCTTCTGCTGCTCCTGGGGCCTTTGATGTCATTTTGATTACTTTCATATCATCATCTGGTGCAATAATCAACCAATTCCAGAACCACGTTTTATCCATTAAGCGCTTTGAGATCAATTCCTCGTTGTAGTCTACTACTTCTCGCCGAAGCTTTTTTATGAAATCGGCCATATTTCCTTGATAACCTTCATACTTCAGATCGTTGAAAACAATACGGGAAGCGCCCTCGACGTCAATTTCGGCATAATCATGATACATTTGCACGGAATTAGCATACTGCTCACGTGTTGCATCATAAAATGTTCGTGTGTCGACATAGTCATAATAGGAATCGGCCCAAATCCACAAATGCACGAATAGAGCAAGGCACACTATGCTGAATGTCCACCAACCGGCAAAATCCAACTCTCTCGTGCCGATATAAACTGCCACGCCTACGATGAACACTATCAGTAACCAACAAAGAGTAAAGCCCATTTTGATTTTCCTCCCTATTTACGTTTTTCCCTACATAGAACTTGAAACCGTTTTCTCAAATTATCGTATCCTGCGTACATTCCGCAGAAATCCGTAATTCCTTCACCATCGAACTCGAACTCTTCGCAATCAAATTTCGTAAAATACGTCTTTGCAGGAACTTTCTGAAATATCTTTTCAAAGTTTTTCATCAACAAACCGACTCTTTTGCGAAAATTCGAATCTAGGTATTCTATGTCATATTCCTTATTTTCCAAACTATATATTTTCTCAAAAGGTACTTTTCCGTGTAATTTGTATATTTTTTCGCAAGCACGTGTAAAGTCGATATGAGACTTAACATTCTCAAATTCTTTCCAGCGGCCTAAACGAATGAGAAGCGTGTACAGCGATATTGTGTAGGGCGTTCTCTGCCACCTTTTATCGCCCGAAAAGAGATATATAATATCTTCTTCCTCTGCTTCTTCTGCTTCAACCTCATAAAGCTTCGTTCTCGGCCAGCTGGCCAGTTTTTCGAAATGATGGATTAATCGCAAACCTCGAAACATTGCCAAATGTGCCTCTTTTGCCATTTTTTCGCCAGCATCAGCCTCTTTGCTAAGGAGGCTTTTTAGCCAGCTTATGTGTTGGTGAACGACTACCTCAGTTTTGTTCGTATTAAACTGAAAGAGACTTGGTGAATATGGCTGACCCAGATAGGCGCCTGCCATGTCGCCAATAAAACACTCGCGACAGGAATGGGAATCCCCGATTTCACCGTTCGCGTATCTCCAGGCGAAGAACATGGAGGTGTCCTGGCCAGCGTCCAACCAATCGTCGTCTACCTCAATTTTTATTTTAGGCACTTTGGTTTTTCTCATCTTCCGATACCTTATGCGGGCCGGCCGGACATGGCCGACCCGCGTTTTTCTACTTCAGTTTGGATTCTTCTCTCGTAACGTCAGCGAGAAGCTCATGTGCAAAGGTGATAATTTCTGGTAAAGCGGCGATGGTCTCGTCGTTTGCCGGAAGAGATCGATACTCAAAGCCATAAGGCTTCAATTCATAGAAACCTGCCTGACGGAACTTGGTTCTCTGGTCTTTAGGAGGAGCAAACTTCTTGAACAGGTGCTCATCCAATTGACGAATCATCCACTCTATGGCGGGGCGATTGAGTTGGTTGACTTGGGCACGTAGGATTTTCTTTTCGTGCCAGTCCTTGAACCGGTAGAGGGTAATTGAAGTCTTCATGAGATTCTTCATGAACGGTGCAAGACCTTTTACCTCGCCTTCGACCATTCCTGGCGAGAAAGGTATCGATTCGAGTGGGAGTGTCATGCTCTCGTACTGAGGCTCCTCCACCTTCATTTCGGCTACCTTGCCGCAAGAGAAGTGCAAATGAAGGCCACAAGAAGCATTGATGCCCTGGATCTTTCCAGCCTTCACTATTTGGTCTGAGTAATCTTCGACATTAACTCCGTGGATGTTCTTTACCTTACCCATATCGGCCCATTTGTCTTCCTGTACTTGTTTCATGGCTTCTTTATAGATCTTAAGCCGTACGCGGTGAATCGTGCTGAAAACGACCCGGTTGCTCTTCGCCGGTTTTGATTCAATCTCGAGTTTCTTCTTCATGAAGTTTGCGTATGTCTCAGCAACGTTCTTGCCGGGGTCTCCACGAATCTCGAGTAACAGAGGAAAACCGTCACGGTCCCATGCTGCTGGGGGAATGATGGCCTCATCCTTGCCATTAAGAAGCAGTGCTTCTGCCTCGACTCCTACCATTCGTTCTGTTCTAGTACGTGCATCTTTAACAACTTTCCACTCGGCATCACTCATAGGTGGCCTCCTTTCACTTAGGGGTACGAAGCGCCCCATACGCTCTTTTTAGTAGGTCTCTATTACAGAGTACCCATGCCCTTAGCCATACTGACCAGAGGGTGCACTTTTGTGGAATCGATAGTCTTCCTACCGGACCACATCGGCCTCTTTGGGTTTACTTCTGCAAGCCTTTCTATCTCAAATCCGCAATTCAGGAAAGCGTCCGGCATGAGTGAGTGGTTACATTCTATGATAACCTCTCCAACATCATTTTCTGCCGCCTCTTTAATGGCTGCTTTGAGGATAAGCTCCAGTGTAAACAACTGAAGGCCTTTGCCTATTTGGGCGGTGAGATCTAGAGCTGCCATCTCATAACAATAACCGTCTCTGAGAGTGAGGTAAAATGTACCTAACTTGTCTTCGGCGCCGTTAACATGACAGAAGAACATCTCGTACCTCGCATATGAAGTGGAGGCATTCACACCCTTCCATTTAACGGCAGGTCTAAACTTGACCTCTCCGGCATTGAGTATCACGTTTCTAGATTCTTGTGTCAGCTCTCTAAACATCGCTTAGTTCCTCCATATCCACAAGCCTGTACACGTCGCGCCATCTTTTTCCACAATCCATACAATCTATCTTTTGGTTTGCCTCTCCAGAATCGATTTCTACAAAACCTCCACATATATCGTTGGAACCACAATACGGGCACCTGGTGTCAGCAAGTAGATATTTTTTCTTGTCCATTGCGCTGAGCTTAGTTTTTATCGATTGGTTTGACATTTCGGTTACATCCTTTCCCTGAGTAGAAGTCGACCAGAACTCGCAAACACTCAGCGAACTCTACGAATTGCCTTGCCGACCAGAAACAGAATCTTCTTATCGGACAATACTTCTTGGTGAATTCCCAGACTGTCATGACGTTTCTCCCTCAAATTTCTCCTTTTTTCAGTCTTCTCTTTGCTTTCATATCAACACCCCGGCTCCACGATCTCTTCCTCAGGGACATCTTCTAGAGGACACTTGTCTGGAAAGGGAAACCGACCTTCCAGGGGCATACCCTTAGTTTCAGGGTGCTTGCACATATAGTTGCCCCATCCAAGATATTTCAAATGATCACACTGCGGGCAACCATCTATTATCTCTATTAACAGTTTTCTCATTGTTCCTCCTAAGGATTAGGCCCCGCTCCGAAGAACGGGGCCCTCCTTCTCCCAACCACCTTGGGGTTTATTCCACTTTCAACGTAAACTTCGTTCCATCACTGATGTGGACATCAATGCTGTTCTTGCCGAAGCGCTCGACCTTTACAGGATAAGCGTCTTCGGAGTCGACTGTTCGAAATGGAACACGGTATAACTCCTCTTCCAATGTTTTCAGGATATCGTTCTTCGTTAGCCCAGGTTCCGTAGCCGCTCTCCGGATCTCTTCAGCGTTCATTTCTTATCGACCCTCCTTAGTACTAATTTAAGCTGGCCCGTTTTCTCATCAAAGACTAGGTCATCATCAAGTTCGACTACTGCTCGCAAAACTTCTTCGGTGAACACTTCATCATGCTTGTTTTTCTTTCCTGTTTCTGCGATTACTTCTTCTAGAATGACCTCTTTATCCTCCATTTCTTACAAGTCCTTTCGTGAATAATATGTACGGTGTATTGAAGTATTTTTGGTATTCTTCCGAATCATCGATTGCGAGGTCGATTGAATTTTTCCGACAGTAGTCGGCTTTGGTTCGATCCCATAACTGATTATCTATCCACGGCCTGCCCTTCTCATCCCACTCGATGGGGGTGCCAATAGACTTGTGATAGTCCGTTATAGAGAACAGATAGTCGTACTCAATTTCCCAATCTCGGAGTTGATCCCTAAGCTCTTGTGTAATCTCGACGCCGGTGGTAATGTGTATTTCTGCACCATACATTTTCAAGAGCTTTACTAGGCCGGCAAAGAAGCTTGGTTCCGCATCGATCGTACCGTGTATATCAAGTGCGATTTTCATACGATTTTTGCTCCATAAAGCCGCTCCATTCTCTTTAGAGCGAATTCGTGCATCTCGGGATCAAAGTCTGCAACGCCCGCCCTCGGCACGATTATGTTTGGTACGTCACGATTGGCTAAACCACCGACCGTGTCCATGACACATATCGACGTGCATACGCCAATTACCTCAACGGACTCTATTCCCATAGGGTCCCACTCTTTCATCGCCGTGAGATACGCCTCCAGCGGCGTTCCGAAGAATCCGCTGTATCGTGTCTTCTCGAACACCTTGTCAGGGTACACGGGCATGGCGCCTGGTACCACTGTTGCGCCCCACGTGTTCGAAAGAGCGTGCTTTGGAAACTTCTCGAATTCCTTGTCATTTTCGGTATGGCTGTCGTTTACATATATAACGACGCCTTCTTCTAGTTGTCGGTAACGTCGGATTCTCTCCTTGACAAAAGGAAGAATTTTTCTGGCGTCATCTCCACAATAGAGAGCGCCTTCCGGATCAAGAAAGTCGTTCAGTACATCTACTACGATGAGTACTTTCATTTTATGAGCACCTCCCTCGGTAAATTGTACGGGTTTTCGCGTTTGAAAGCAGAGCTCAGATGCCTCGAAATCACTGGATGATCCAGTTTTGTGGCATTTCCCTTTATGAAGTCCATAAGCCTTCTATCCACTTCCTCATAATCCTTGGCGCCAATCTGGTCCATGTCAGACTCGCTGACGCCAAGGCCATCGGTAGGTACTGCACGTGCCGATTGGAACAGTGCTTCGGCCCTTAACGAGTGATCCATGGCCAACTCTTCAGTAAATAACCAGTCGGCCAAGCCATAAATTTCTGTTTTCCACAAATTCTGAATCATGCCGAAATCGCCGACGTCTCCATGTAGAGTCCAGAAGCCAAGCAAAAGCTCTGAGAGATTGTCTGTGGACAATACCATTCCTTCATTCTCGTTGGCAATGTCGTACAGGACAATCATTCTTGAACGGGCAGTCATATTGCCAAAACGAACCTTAAGTCGGTGCATTCCTTCTAGTGTTGGGGCTCCCTTGTCATCCAGCGACGACTGTTTACCTTCCGTCAGCATGATATAGAATTTCTTTGCTATATCGTTGAGATTATAGACAAAGTGTCGATCGCAGAAAGCGTCTGCGGCCAATTTGCCGAGTGACGTTTCCGAAGTTTTGTTATTGTTAGTAGGAAGTACGGCACCAATAAGCTCTACGCCGAGTCGATCACACACTCTTCTCGCCAGAGCGGCTGTTACAGTGCTATCTACACCCCCAGATAGGCCTATCACCAACGCTTTTCTACCGCTTGCTTCGACATAATCGGCGGCAGCGTCTACAATGTTTTTCTCCATACTGGAGTAGTCCTCATTGAAGTCGATTTTATGCATTTTCACCTTCTCCTATGTGAAATACGCGGCGGAGGTTATTTAGAAAGACCTCGTTTTCGCACATCTGTTTGCCTGGGCTGTCTGAGATCTTGGCACATGGCTCGCCGTTGCATTCCGTCATCTTCATGACAATATTTGGTGGCTTAAGACCCATGTCATTGGTAAGATATGTACCTATACCGAAGGCAACCTTAAACTGATTATGGAAAGACTGTACCAGCTTGACCATTTTCTCAAAATCCAGGCCGTCACTAAAGACACCTGATTTGGTTCGCGGATCAATTCCGAGATATCTCAGATGCTCGGCATATTTGTAGCCCCACTCAAATGGGTTGCCTGAGTCGTGGCGACAGCCGTCAAACAGTTTCGCGAAGTACAGGTCGAAATCACGTAGAAATGCGTACATTCCGACAGTGTCCGTCAGTGCGATTCCAAGTTCTCCTCGGTACTCATTTGCCCACGTTTGTAGTGCTGCCTTTTGAAAGTCGGCAATACGAAAACCAAGCTGTTGATGTGCCATCAGGAACTCGTGTGCCATCGTACCAATAGGCTTGATTCCTAATTCTTTGGCAATTAGGACATTTGATGTTCCTACGAAATGTTTCGGAAAGTTGGCAACCAATGCAGGCACTACGTGATGGCGCTGCCATTCGAAGGAATAGCGACGACGTGTACCGAAATCTGCAAAGGTAAAAGGCATTCCTTTAATCTCAGTCTCCAACATTTCCTTCAGATATTCGATTTTGTCCGTGAGCTTGTTCATACCTGGTTGTACGACGTTGTTGTGTCGGCCCCATACTTCACTCACGATAGCCAGCACCGGTACCTCAAACCAGATGGTAGATATCCACGGGCCTGCTACATCGATATGCAGCTCTTTGTCGACGACATGCACATTCACATAGTCAGGGTTGAGCTGAAGCAGCCGGAGATACTCGATGAAGTCTGGCTTCAGGAAAGATATAGTAGCCAGATATTCGAGCTCGTCGTGAGCAAACCTGAGATTGCAGAGGTTTAATATCTCTGACCGTATCTCCTTTTCGTGCTCTGCCAGATCCATGTTATTTCGGCATTTAAACTTGTAACGCGCCATTGCTGCAGGATAGGAATGCAGTACGACCTGGGCCATGGTGAACTTGTACAGGTCGGTGTCCAATAGGCTTTTACTTATCATTCCGCACCTCCTGTGACCACTTTGAGATACTCATCAAAGTTAGCGTAGACTTCGATGAAAGAGGTAACATCGTATCCACCACAGTCTGCGCCTTCGAAAACGACCAGTACTTCTCCCCATGGCATTACGTAGACCTCAGACCATAGGTTAGAGAAGTGTTTTGTGGCCAGATCACCAAGAACTTCCGAAATGACGCTGTAGTTGCAATCCCAATAACCATCCGGAAAATGTTCGAAAGAAAGTTTGCGTGGTGTTATGAATTTACCCTTGAACTCGTACTCATCTTCATCAGGTTTGTTCAGATCTCTGTGTTCTCTTTCGTAATTGCGATGATCACAGAGAATCTTCACAAATCTTCTTGGCTCCATCTCAGGAAGATTGCCTTTGGATGCCTCCTTGTAGTCGATGCCTGCATCTTCCCACTCAAACTCACCAAGTATCCATTTATCTCCGTTACTTAGTGTGATCATGATTCACCTCCACAATCTATCTCTTTATTTCTGTCACTATCCGTGTAGCCCACGTACAGATACGCCGGCCTGTATCCACTTTCTCTGTAATGGCTATGCCGTCATGTGTGATGTCTATCACCTTGACGTAGGCCTTATCATAAACCATAAAGACGTGTGGATAATTTATGACAGTAAAATCTCCTTCATCATCAGTGCCGGCCACTTTCACCAGCTCACGGAACAACTCTATTGTGGTACAACCAGGCGTGAACGGCGGCAAAAAATGTTTAACTGTCACAGCATTTGCAGCTGTGGCCGCCATCAGAAAGATCGCAGTTGCAAGTAGAATTCTTTTCCACATATTTCCTCTCAATCATGCCGCCGTCGAACAAATAACCAGCGGCTCTATCTATTTGGCAGTGACGACAGTCTTCCTTGCCCACCTGGCTCGCAAAACATTCTTCGTCGACCACACAGTCGTTGAGTATATCCAATATTTCGTTAGCCTGATGCTGCGTGAGACAAACAAATTTTCCTTTCATCCTATCCTCCACATCCGCACGCGTGCCAATTCTTCATGTTGACAGTGCGGAAACATTGTTGACAGAGATCCAGATGATCCTTGGCCGATGGCTGTAGTGTGCCAGGAGGGCCATTATAGTGTGCGATACGAAGTTCTCTTGTCTCACCACATATCTCACAATCACCGATACCTGCCTCGTTTGCGCCTTCCCATCCTTCTATCATGTGGCCTCCTAGTACAGTATGTTTGCGTTGAAGTCCCAGTTTCGGTATCCGTGGCCATTGGGCTTGTGGACGATCGACTTCATAACTGGGCCCTTGTCATTCTCCTCACACAGAGCGAAGGTAACGTTTACACCGTGCTCTGGATCATCAAAGCAACCCTCCATGGCGAACACAGGAGCGCCCCAGGGCAACGGAGCGAGGCGATAGATCGGCGCTGCAGCCCATACGATGCTCTTATGTGCCTTGGACGCCATATCCTCGAAATGAGGGACGATCTCGTGTAGCTTGACGAGGTTGGCTTTGTTCCACTCAAATACCTTAGCTGCGCACTCTTTGCCAATCATGGCCGCGTGTGATGGTATCCACAACTCACGTATAACGACCATATGGACACCCAGATTGCCGAAGTGGTGTATAAACTCAATAACATCGTTGTAGTTGCCGACGCCGGCCTGAGACAATACGAGAGATACACGGACCAACAAACCAAGACGGTTGGCTTCTCGTATGAGGCTCTCGAAATCTACCGTGAGCCCAGTTATGTCTCGATGCACTGCCAGATTGTCAGAAAACACTGAGAACGTGATCATTGTGAGTCCAGCCTTTGCTAGTCTCTTTAATGTATAATCACCACAGATGTTGTTCTGCAGAAGAAAACCGTTGGTGTGCATGTCTACCAGAAATCTTTCTGACCGGCACGTGTATATCAGATCACTGATATATCTTTCAGGTTCTTGTGTGGGTTCAGCTTTACCAGTCAAAATGGCGTGTGTTGCGCCGACTCTCTTGGCGAAGTGCAGGCCTTTTTCCACGTCATTTAGGCTACATCTTGTAACCTTCTTGTCGCGCATTCCTGCAGTATTTGGCGTAGTGCGCGAAATACAACAACGACACGATCCGTTACATAGTGTTCGATCTGACACCTGAAACGAGATCGATTGTGCTTTGAGTTGACCAGTCGATACAATATCCATTATATCCACCCCTTTTCCTTGGCAACCGGGTACAGGTCATCATAGGTATTGATGGTTATCTCATTCACATCTTTTACAACATGACCACAACAACGGCACTGAAATCGGTCTATGACGCCGCCATATATTTCCTGTGGCTTTTTCTCGTCATATTCGACGTATGTGCCGTCTTCGTCAAAATTTTCGACTACAGAGGATATAGTTGCCTCTGTGAGGACTTCTTCCAATTCATCGTGTCCACAATCAGGACATTTGAAATTACTCATCATCTACCTCCTTTTCTCCAGCAGAATATTGACATGTCGCGCGCGAACATTATTCAGCGCCTCCCTCTGTTGTTTCTTTGTGAGCGCAGAGACCTCTTTCGAGATCAACAGCTCCTTCCGCAAGATCGCGGCAGGCAAGAAACTCCATTTCATTGTCTTCTCCTCCAGGCACAGGGCCGAATACCGCATATATACAACCCTCGCATATTTGTTCGAATGTGTAGTTGGCCATACACACCTCCTATTCGTGCAAATCGTCTTCCTCAACGAAAGTGGGGATCAGCGATAGTAGGATAGTAATAATTAACATAGCACTTAACATTATCCAAGGTTCACAGTTCTGTAGGTATGTAATCATGCTACATTATTCCTTTCCTGATATGTTTTATTTCTCCACTATGAGGAGAGAATGTAAGACTGAAGCCCTCACCACATTTTCCACACTCGTATATGCTCCATGGCATGTGTCGAGCCAGGAAATTGTCGTGGTTGTTTGAGGCACCACAGAAAGGACAGTCAGGCTTTAATGTCTTTTGTACCTTTTCTCTTCTCTCATAGAGTTCTTTCAAAAAGTCTTTTTTCATATTCCACCCGTCTTTACAATATACTGGGCCAGTTCGAAGTCCTCGATGACCGATGGATATTTCTCATGCTTCTTTCCGCCACCTCTTAATAAATAAGAAGGATGGTAGGTAGGCACGATCTCACACTTAAAAGCCTCACAGGTGGAAAAATGATGCGGTTTACCTCGTAGCTTGTACATTTTCCAGTTGGCGCTGGAAGGTACACCCAAAAGACCTAATGTAGCATCTCTACCTAGAGTAAGAATAACACGAGGCTTAACCGCAAAGATCTGAGCAAGGATATACTGTAGACAAGGAGCAACCCATTCATCCTTAAGAGGAAGCCCAGGCTTAAGCCAACACTTCACTAGATTAGTGATGTAAGGCTCCTCTATACCTACATACTCTATTATACTATCTAACAGCTTTCCTGCTCGGCCGACGAATGGGCTACCAGCTTCATTCTCATCCGGGCCAGGTACCATTCCACAGATCATTATAGGAGACTTCTCGTTTCCTCTCGCAAAGACCGGATTTGTTCGAGTCTGGTGTAGATCACATTGAGTACAACCAGCTGCTATCACTTCTATTTCGTCTAGCTTCATGTTATGCTCCGTAATCGATTTCTGTTTCCGTCCAAGTATAGTCCTCTCGGCCGTTCAGATTATCGAAATATAGGTCAACAGCTGCCTGCTCATCGGTAGGCATGTCCGTTTCGGGCAGCTCGCGATCCCACCATTCTTTCACATATCCGTACAGCCTCTTCCATGCCACCCGGTTGCTTGAACACACCCATATGTCGTGGCCATGGCTATGATTAATTTCCAGAACTGTTACTATCATCACCTTTCTCCTCTTGGCGGTCCGAAACAATGCCTACAAACCGGTTTGTAGCCTTTATCGGTGTGCTTATACCACCAACCGAGATCATCCCAGAAAGCGTTAATAATACCACAAGAGCCGCAGAGAATGCCTGTAGGCTCCTGTTTCACAGCCTCGTCGTACCAATGTTCGATACAGGTTAACTCAGTGTCTCGAGTGGAGTGTTTCACGACCTCCTGAAGTGCCTTGCTTCTTATGTGATCTCTATGTGTCATATAAATACTTCTCCAATTTCTTTCCGCCCATCATGAAGAATTGATACTTCAGATCCTCGCCTCTTCGCAGCCGAAACAGAAACGGTGCGTAAGGCAGTTCTTTCACCGCTAGAGCGAATTCCTTCTGTGTTTCCAGGTGGTTGTACAAGCCAAAGGTGTTCATGATATCTTTCTTCAGCATGTTGAGATCCATCTCCAGTTGTAGAAAACTCGCTGCCAATTCAGGAAAATATGCCAGTATCTCACTCTGTTCTCCATTAAGTACGAGGTCTAACATGTTCCTTCGAGAAGAGATTGAGCTCGAAGCTACGTGGTGCAGCCTTACATACGAAGATTGTTTTATTTTCATGCGGTTGTGCTGATGGTCGACCACAACCACACCTTCCCAATCCACCGGCTTGTTTTCGAACATTTTCTGAATCTTTTCGCGATTGTCCACGCCGTACAGATGATAGTAGGCTGGTATCCGTACTCTCGGATTTCCAATCTCTTCTGTTAGAGTCTGGACACGGCCGGCCATAAGTTCGTCCAATGTCTGCCTTTGTCTCACAGCCAGCATATAGAGACCGTGTTGCATCGGCTGATACGAAGTGACGATTCGGTTGTACTGGCTAACCAGCTCAAATACATACCAATACTTCTTATTGAGCGTTATTTCATAGTCAGGAAAAAATTCCCGGTATATCTTCGCCAGGTCTACCTTGTTTCCGCCACCGAATGGTTCTACCAGAAGCTCATCTACCATCTTTTTCGTAGAGAGTCTCCACCTACGTTCAACATCGTCGTACCACGTAGAAACCATCGTACCATCAATTTTCTCGATTATTCTAGCCGATCGCCAATCTACGTTAGCACAGTGGGCCTCGTGCTCATTGAAAAACCTCTCGAATGGTAACATCAAGAGAGTCCCATCACGTCGGAAGACGGTACCGCGACACAGTTTGTTTAGCGAATTAGGCTTTGCACACATTTCGTAATTTAAAAGGAAAAGATCTCCTTTTACCGTCTTCTTGATTCCGTACTTCTCCAAGAAAGCGTTGTTGTGAAGATTCGCAGCGATTCGATCTATACGGTCTCTTTTCATGGCTTAATCCTTATTAACGTGTGGACAGTTTTCTACTTTGCACAGACTGGCGTAGTTGCCGTTGTGTGCGCAGACTTTCCGGCCTCCTCCGACAGGGCTATAAAAGCCACAATCTGGAGAAAGACTGGCAAAGGTGTTTTGCTGTATTTCTTGCGCCTTTTCCACCAGTTCTTGACTATGCCTCAGGGCAAATTTCAGAGTCTTCTGATTCATAATTGATATCCTCTCTTCTGTCGTGAGTCTGATATTATGAGAAATCCATACATGGCATTCTCCTAGTCGCAGCTATGCCAACGAGAGACGTGTATGTAGAAAATTCTCGTCTTGCAGCCGGGAAGATGATCTAACCAATCAGAATGGCGAGTGTGTGTGCTGTATCCTTGTACAGGATAGCGAGCATAATACCTTTTGGCCTTAGTCTCAGCTTCTTTCTGAGTCAGACCGTAGATTTTGGCGAAACAGAGATCGTCTCGGTTACCAGAGGAGTACTTATCTCTTGGTACGCCCAGCTTATCTCTTTTGAGGCAGTCTTCACATACCATCTTGCCATCAACCGGACTTGACAACAGCAGTCCGGATTCTTCGAAACATACACTACAGATCTCTCCCATGTTAGTCTCCCTTCACCACAGCGAGTGGTTTGAGCTTTGTTCGTACCTCTACCAAATCCCTCTGATTTTCAATGACCTCATCAATATCTTTGTACGCTGCTGGTGCTTCTCCAAGATCTGGGTTACCTTTAGCGCGACCTCTTGATACTGTTCCGAATCCGTCAAATACCACGTTGCCCATATCGGCCCAGCAATCGGTTTCTTTCAGACTCATGCTGGCTTCTGTACGGCTCATTCTTCTGCCAGCTCCATGCGAGCATGATTCAAAAGAAAGCGGATTTCCTTTGCCGATAACAATGTAGGACGATGAACCCATCGAGCCAGGAATAATACCGAGCTGACCAGCCTTGGCTGATGTAGCGCCTTTACGATGCACCCACACATTTTTGCCCATATGGTGCTCTAAGGCAGCATAATTGTGATGGATATTGATTTCTTCAACGAACTCCGTCTCTTCGCCAGTGTAGTATTCAAACTGTTGTCGGGCAACACTCATCATACGGCGCCGGTTTTCTTCCGCGAAGTCCAGTGCAAAGTTCATGTCACGTATGTAGGCTTGGCCAAGACGCGAGTCTACCGGCAGGAAAGCCAAATCCTTATGAGGAAGTCTTGAGTGCCAACGCTCGCACATCATTTTGGCCTTCTCGTGGTAGTACTCTGCAATGCATTTCCCGAGGTTTCTTGAACCAGAATGTACCATGATGCCAATCTTCGCACTCGGATCATGTACTTTCTGTATCTCGATAAAATGATTACCGCCGCCCAGTGTGCCGATAGACTTTAATGCTCGATCCCACTTTTTCTCTGAGAACCAGCCGGGAGTGTCTCTCTCATCATCTATTGATTTTAAATAGTTCCGGAAGCCTTCCCAGTTCTTTGCCGCTCGATGGACATTCATACCAACAGGCACGCTTCTTTTGATAGAGTGCACGATCTTTTTAAGCAGCTCGGGCAATTCTTCCTGTGGCCAGTCGTAGATAGATCGATTGGTAAGGACGAAGCCCATACCACAACCGATATCCAGACCTACGGCGTTAGGTATAATGACGTCGTGAAACGCTGCTACACCTCCAATGGGCATACCGTAGCCGCTATGGCCGTCTGCCATCACACACATGTGCTTGAAGATGAAGGGAAGCTTTGCTAGATTGGTGGCCTGATAGAACGCCTGTGCTTCCAGGCCAGTAGCCCAACAATAGATCTCTACTGCACGCTCCCATTCTTCAGCAAAATCAGCTGGATCAAATATCTGCATTTGTCTACTCCTGATTTTCTGTAAAGTCCAATACCCAGGCCTCGTATCCGCACTCTGGACACCGGCAGCTGGAGTCTTCTTCCCAGTCTGTGGACATATCCCTCTCTTCCACAGTACCGTCGTCAGACATGAGTATTTCGGCGCACATTACGGCCTGAATCCAGAATGGGCCCAGTGAGCCGCACTTCGGACATTCGAAGCCTTCGAGGCAGTTTTCATTTCTTCTTTTCATATCGCTTCTCCATTGACATATGGACAGCCGTCATAGTGACATGCCCAAACACCGCCCTTGGATTCCTTTCTTTCGCAGAAAAAGTCTGGTGAATCAGGACGTGTGTAACTATGCATGCAGTGCCGACATTGCTCTTGAAATATACGTACTAAATTGTCTCTCATGCTACCGGGACGCTTAAGCGTACACTTCGTAGCCTCATGATCTGCCACTATTCTCATTTCTGCTCTCGCAAAACCTTCTTTGAGAACATCTTTTCGGGTCACAGGGACTTTTCTTTTGGCTGTTTTATTCATGGTTTCACCAGATTTCTTTCCGGCCGGAAGTATAGCTCCTCTACTCTAGGATGATGTGCTTTGACAAGACCACTTGGAAGAATCTCGTCAATTTCTACAATCTCTCCTTCGAGCCATTGCATGTCCGGCTTGAACATGTATGCTTTGACTATGAGCATCTTGTCGCCTTTTTTCACCAGTAGATTCCTCCTTTTGGCCCTTTCAGACCCATTTCCTTGAGGTCTAGCATGAACCTCATTTGGTCCTCAAAGGTACGGATAGTCCACAGCTTTTTAACAAACGGGCTGTCGAAGTAGTCAGGAGCATTAACTGTAACTCCTGCTGGCTTCCAGATGACCTCGCCATTTTCATGTAAATAATAATAGCAGTGAATGTCTTCCATGATATTAATCCTCGTCCAGGCTGTCGTAGGTGTCTTCGAGATCTTTGAGCACCTTTTTCAGCCTATCTTTTGTTGCCGGCTCTTCATCTGTAATGGCACCACCAAGCGTTAATGTATCCCTGACTATGTCCAGTGGCAACAGCGCCGTGTCGATGACACCTTTTGTGAGTTTCTTGAAAAAACCCATAATTCCTCCTAACCTATTGATGCTTGTCTCGTCTGCCAGTTATAAACCAGCTCCATACGCATCTCACAATTCTTGCACGAGAAGAAAAAACGAGGAAAATGTGATCCTTCGTACTGCATGTGTGGTGACCCACAATACATACAGTTTCGTGGTTTTATTGATTCCACGATCTCTTCTCGAGTCGGATTCGGCTGCGCTTCCATGGCGCCCACCTCCTTAAAATTCCTTTTCCAACTTAAAAAGGGCAGCTACCTTGCCCTCTGCGGGTGTCTTTTTGACCAACATCTCGAGTACTTGAGCATCATTGCGTGACATCATATGACTTTTAGCAACGAGATCTACTGGTCCTCTACCCCGAGTATACTTGGCCCCAGTTCCATTGTTATGTGCCTCAATTCTCGCAGACAGGTTATTGGTGACGCCTGTGTATAGAGAGCCGTCGGAGCATCGGAGTATGTAGCACAGCCACTGCTTTCTTCGGCAGTTATCGCACAATACACCACAGGTATCGGTGAAGATTTGATCGTCGTACGGAATAGCTTTGCAGCACTCGTCACAGTGATACATTATTCCTCTTCCTCCTCGTCCGGCGGCTCCCAGATAACTTGCGTAAAGGCGACCAGAACGCCGTTCTCTGCCGCATCGCTTAGGACTTTATCTACGGCGTACCCTTCGGCATTAGCAGGATGCACGCTTTTCGGAATTGTTACCATCCGACTGTCCCATGTATAATTTGTGTAGGCAATTGCTACCTCTAATTCACGCATCATCACACCTCCCAGAACGTAATCTCGGCCTGAACCATTTAATGCCTCTCTGTCTTCTTATTGTCTTTCTGCGCCAGGTAATCGAAGCCGATTACCTTCGCCATTCTCCTCGGCCTGAAGGCCGATACCAGAACAACACCCTCTCTCATATGACGATCCGTGTATTCAGACTCTAGATCTGCCCACATTCTGGCCTTTTCAATGCCGGAATACACGGTGGGATGCATTTTAACACGAGGTATACCTTCCTGACTACAGAGAGCCATGAATGACCTCGGAGTAAGATACTCACCTTTGTGTGTCGCAGCGAAGAACAAAATGTCTGGCACAGCGCGCTCGTAGTGCATGCCTTTCTGTACGCCTCCACCAAAGATTTCACCATAGAAGATATAATCTGGCGGAAACTTAATGCCCAGGCTCAGGACGGTGCGCCAGTACAGATTCTTTTCGTCTTGGCGCAGTGCGATTCGATGAGAACCTACGTAGAGCTGGTATTCGCCTGTCTCCGGGCTTTTCAGGAAACCTACACGTGTGTTGGTACCGTGAATCTTTTCGGAGAAGTAGATGCTCTCTCCTGGATCAAACACGTCGGTCTCATTCAGAAGGTTAGGCATTTTATAGAATATCTCAAACTCTAACGGTATGTCGGCACGTCTACACGCGTTGCCCTTCATTTGCACCGATGGAGGGTCTTCCCAGGAAAGAAGATAAGGCAGGTACGGTTCGACCTTCTCTCTCGGTACGATCAAACCTTCCGACCGGTTTCCCCTCAACCGGGTTACCCTAACCTTGCCCTTCGCAAGGTATTTTGTCACGTCCATCTCATCGGAAAGTTCCGCAGGGAGGATGGTCTCCGCTGGAATAAAGAAGACCTTCGTTCCGGGCTCGTATAGTCCCTTCTTAGCGATGGCATTCCACCCGATTTCTTCGAAGGTAATACGCTCAAGAAAATCTGAATTCTCTGCCGGGCTTACCTCTTTAATGGTAACTTCCGAGACGTATTTGCTTGGCTCGCAGTGCGCAACCTGTCGATAATACGTTATGTCCATGATTAATCCTCACCTTCCTTGAGTACTATAGTGGTAGTTAGAGGGTCGGCCCATGCTGGATCTCCCTCTGGGGTAGCATCGACCTCTACGTGAGTTTCACCCATGTCGTAGAGGATTATTTTCATTCCTGGATTTAAAGGAACGATGTCGCCGTTTTCCTTGAGTGCTACGATCTCGTGATGACCGCAACAACCACATTTTCTTGCCTTCACGGTTGCTACTAATTTACTCATAACTCACCATCTCCTCTCAGATACCACACCAGGTCGTAATCATCTTGGTGATCGAACACGATGTCCCATAGACGAATGGCTTCTGCCTCGGCGGCTTCATCACCATGAGTACTTTTAACCCATCTAAGATATCTCATTGTGGTTTTATGAAATTTGTCGTCTTCCATGGCATCACCATAAACACTCCTGATATCTGCCTCAGACACACGATAGACTTCGATTTCTCCGACCACCGAACCGAACTGATTTACGAACGCTAGTGCTAATATCATGATTAGTCTCCAAAAGATATGGACTTGAGCTTACCATCTCGAATGTGGATAATGGCGACCGTGCCTTGCGGAAGCTTTGTAATCAGCTCTTCCAACGATGCGTCGGCCTCAAGGTTAATCATTAATGTAGTCTTGTCAGATTTGCCCGGAACAATACCGAAGCCGATATGCGCCACGTCACCTCTCAGATAGCACTTGTCTAGGCACTCCTTTTGTTCCCTGAGAAGGTCGCCAACTGTACGGGGTGGTTTGACCGGCCCCGCCGGCGGAGGCGGTGCTATCGGTTTCTTGCCGGGAACATGCTGCTCCATTTTGTCCCGAATATGCTGATGTGTCTTTCCGTGGAGACTACATACGTGATATTCTCTATGGCCGATCAGTACTCTCCATGCTCGCTCATGTATAAATTTGCGGCCGCAGACGAAGCAGGTTCTTTGTATAAACACTGGTGTGTGTCGAAATACTTCCATTTTTAAGGGCATTTTAATCCTCCCCTACTACATGATAGAGTAACCGATCCTCTTCCCTTCTCTCAAGGCTCAGTACGTTTGGCAACACCTCGTAGCAATATGTACAGACCTGAGGTGTTGTGTAGCTGAACGTTACCGTCAGGCTGCAGTGTGGACACCGAAACTTGTAACTCCGATGGCCGTGCTTATTTATCGTCATCGTTAACCGAATCATCAGGACACCCGCATTCTACTGATTTTGGCACAAAACAGACAAAGACAAAGTCGTCACCATCTGCTTCTGCAATGTTTTCGTAATGATGCTCCCAGCCTTTGTTGATGTATACGCAGTCGCCAGCCTTCAGATGATATGGGTCATCCTCTATATAGAGAATGCCTTCACCGGAAGCGACGAATATCATGTGCTCAAAAGGATGGTCATGATGTTGTGTACGGCTACCAGGTATCATAGTAAACGCACGCATTGAGTAATGAGGTACACCATCATCTCGTCCGAGGGCTATACACATGTCCACGCCGAATGTGCCCTTTGCTTTCATCAGCTTTTTCGGACAGTCTTTAATGTTGATGATTTTCATAACAATTCCTCCTTAGGAAAAACTACGAGGTCTAAACCCATGTACTCCAGATATTCCTTCGCTACAGAACGATTGGCAAACATCTGAACACGGGCCCGCACGGTCGTCATTTCCTTTGACCAGAACGGTGACCACGCAAGGAACGATCCGTCCTTATCGCAGATGACTACTACCAGTTCTTCATTCATAGCGCCGCTCCTAATAGCCGAACGCGGGCACGTTTACGCCGTCGACAACTTCTAATTCTGTTTCTTTAGTCATAAATGTCTCCTTTCTAACACGACATATCAAGTTCATCTTCCTCAAGTAAGTAGAGCATAACCATGAGGCACCTTTGTTTTAGCGTTAGCTCGATATTTTGATATTTCCTTAATGCGAGCTGCCTAAGGGCCGATGGTGTGCTGTCATCTTCTGGCTCACCATCGACTCCACAACTCCCTACAAGACGAAAGAGATTGGGCCGGCGTAAGAAAAAGAGTCTGTTTATAAGCTCGGCAGCGCATCGAGAAGAGATTGGTAAGGGCGAAATGTTAAACCCCTTATGTATTAGCCGTTCCAATATTCCCGCTATGGCAGGATTTTCATTTCCCGAGCAGTCCATGTGCTTCGCCAGTTTTTCCCCAATAGAGATTCCGTCACCGGGTGATGAGAACCTTTTCATTATCCTACTTAAGGTATTTATGAAACACTCTTCTGCAAACCATGTTTTGTTTGCTATCTGCACTGAACTTCCCAGTGCAGAAAATGTAGCGTATTCATAGCTTTCCGTGTCTCCGAACACCTTCACATGCAAATGGCATCTGCTATCTTCTATTACTTTTGGCCAACCGAATTTACCAAGTGATACTATGGCCCCGCCCGATAAAAATCGTGAGTAAAGATAGACCAACATTTTTTCCCATGTGTCTGTCACTACATATTTTGTACTGTAAGAATGACTCATCTTTACCTCCTTATGAAAAGACACGACCGGTAGCCTCGGTGGCACCGAGAGGCGCTGCAGCGAACCTACATTCCGAAAGTCCGAGGATTTTTATTTGCGATAATAATCCTTGTACCTAATCGAATTCAACCTATTCCCTGCGCCCTACACTTGCTGGTGGTCCAGCCTCTACATGACGCTGCAGCCTTTTTCGATCTTTATCGCCGGCCGTGTCATTTTCCCTAGTCTACTAGATTCGTCGTGATATTGACAGAATCTAGAAATGCGTCCAACTCATCGATCGTGTTTTCGATCGACTCGATGGTCTTGTCTCGTTTCTTCGGGTCGTACTGAAGAACAACTTTTGCCTCTTTTTGGTCGTGAAAACCTTTCTCTCGCCGTCTCAGCAACGTTACGCCGGCCAACATGGCAGGCAGCGTAAGCGTACGGAGAATAAGCAGCTCGTCTAGAGTGAGTTCCTTGTGCTGAAAAGTCACCACAGTAGCGATATTCGTCTTATGAATGAGGTGCCGCAGTCGATTTCTCTCGCGAATGAGATCTTCTGCAGACTGCATCATGGCACGAATATCGTCCGCATTGTACAGTGGATCGTCAGTGTCCACGTAGGAGCACCAGCGTGAGATTCTTTTGTGTGTCTTCTCGATCTTGCGATCCAGGTGTTTGATCTTCTTCAGGGCCTCAAGTATTGTCATGATTATTCCTCCTCGATCCCTAGCGCTACACGAGCCACCTCTTCGGCTCCCTCATATGTGCTTGCGCTATTAAGAATTTTCCTCAGTGCATACTGAAGATAAAAGTGATACCAGCTCGGTGGATTCGCGCTATACATCCACCTTTTCCAAGGCTTCATCAGGCTGTACTGCCAGTCGAGCCATTCCCTATACGTCATTATCGATGTCAATTTCTTTTCTATCTAGTCGATAGTCCTCCTCATAGTAATCACCTACTTTCTCGATTGCTTCGTCAAGCGTGCCGGCCTCTACCTCAAAGGACGAGGACTTGACGAATAGTTTTATTTTAAATCTAGGCATCTTCTTGCGTCTCCTTCTTCCGGTGTATCTTCTATCATAGATATCAGACATTCTTCCCACGCTGCCATATAGTATGGCTTGATATGCATTTCCATGTTCTCGAGATCATTGAACCACATTAAAGCAACGGCCGCCCTGTCAACCAGCTTACCAACAGGACAAGTATCGTCGTAATCGCGACTAATATGAATTCTCCCGGCCTCATAAGCTTTCTGTCCCCATCTGGCTCGGATTATGGCCAAGCCGTAAGAGTTATGTAAAAGAGTACGGTGATAGTCATAGAAGAGTGGTGGAGGAAGTTCTTTAGTATACTGATCAAGGAATGCATGTACGTGGTTAAAGTCCTCATCCAGTATCTCTTTACAGTCTTTACAATGGACGGCTCGATTAGACATGGCCTTCTTCCTTTTTCTTATTCCACTCTATGACCTGATTCCGGTATATCTCTTCACGCAGTTCGTAAATCGTGTTAAAATCTACAGGCTTATAGTTCCATACATCTACGCCTACGTTGATAACATTTTGACACGTCTTATACAGATCATGTACGTGGCCACATAGCCATATTCGACTGTAGAACGGCTTAGGTGCTTCTTTGTTCCAAGGATTCTCAGGCAGACGATCTATACATGAAGGAGCGTCGTCATGATTCAATACATATTCATTGCCATCCCAGTCTGTTATAACCAGAGAGGTGTGTACTGAAATAATTCCGGCATCAACATAGGCAAACGGCTTGAGTCCGTCGTGATTGCCTAGTATGAGATGCTTCTTACCAGGCAGGGTCTTCTGGAACATCCGGCGATAGAAACCAATATTTTCTGGTCCCCTCAGACTGACATCTCCAACAATATATACAGTATCCTCGGGCTGGACTCGTTGTCGATAATTGGCAATCAGTGTATTGTTCATCTCCTTCATTGTTTTAAAGGGCCGACCACAGTAGCCTATGATGGCTTCATGATCCAGATGTGGATCAGCCCAGAACCAAGTGTTACTCATCTTTCTTCTCCTCCATTCTCACCTTCACCCAAAAGTGCCAGCACATTCTCATGAGCACTAGGGCGAGCATCCAACAGATGCCGAGTATCTTTCCTGTAGAGCCGATTTTGGAGTCCATGGTGAACATCCATGGTGTTACCAACAACAAAGCTATAAGAAATCTCCAAGGCTCTTTAGTTCCGTCATACTTCATGTTGGCCTTGAGAAAATAGTACTTCACATATGCCCAGGCTTTGCATAGTATGGAATTCATTTTATCCTCCGCTGAGATGCTGATGTAAAATCCGTAATCTCTCAAGAAAGCCGAGATATACATATCTTGAGATGACGAAATATCCTAGCCACAGATAGCAAATGGCCTGTTCCAGGCGAATCGGCGCAAAGCCTCGCATGCCTAGTACGAAACCTGGTATAATCAAGGCCATGAGCACGACGATGTGATACCATGGTGAAAACCCTATCTTTCTTGCCAAAGTCAGATGTGGCCACACACAGTAAAATTCCAGTTGCGTTCTTAAACTAACCATAGAATCCTCCCTACGTTGCCAATAAATATCCAGCACCTACCGCCATCGCCATACCAACATAATGTTGCGTAGATATTCCTTTATCACCAAGGATAAGGGAGGCACCTATTCCAAATACTGCTAGTGCTACGTGGCCAAGAAACCAAGGCTGGAAGAAGCTCGGTGCCATTCTCAAGCCTTTCCAAAAGCCGAACTCTGCACCTACGATGAGCACGGCCGCTATGCCTGCAATTGTCCACGAGAAAGCGTTAGCTCGATAGAGTGCATGCTTAGTCACGATAAGCAGGCAGGAGACCAGTATTATAGGTATCCACCACATTATTCGTCCTCCTCGCCGAAGCGTGCCTTTATAAACTCTTCGCGACACTGTTTGAGTGCGCCTATCGGCTCACTAATCTTGATATACCGAACTTTGCCTTTTTCCACATACTTTATATCGCAACATTCGGCACCATCATATCCCTTTGTTACCTCAATTTTCATCATTTTGGGCCTCGTAGCAGCGCTGGAAATCTTTCAACGAGATGAAGAAAAGAAAATCTGTTTTTATGTCTCGAACCGTCAACAGACCACCTTTCTCTTGAATAACCTCGACCTTATTTCCCTTGCTGTTTCCTTCGATTTGTGTATAGATGTCCATAGAATTTCTCCCAACCTACGTACTCAGTGTGCAGAATCCGAATCCAACCACCTATAAGGACGCCTGGTATAATGACCCACCATGTGCCCCACGCCAGCATTGTGGCGACTATCAGCACAGTAGAGATCAGCGAGTACATTTTCAAATGATCTCTGTTGCGGCTGAAAAAACCGGCCAGCTTTAATAGAAGATCCGGCATAGTTACCTCCGGTATTGTGGATTAAATGGTTTCCAGATGCCTTCGCTTTTGTTAAGAAGTAGAGCTTCCTGATACTCGTTGAACATTTCCATAATGGCCTCGGCATCTTCCTCTGTAAGTTCGACCGGCTTGCCCTGTTCTATGCCCTTCTCAGTAACCTTAAACATAGCTGTCGGAACTCCTTCCTTGCTCGAGACATCAGTCTTGGTACAATCCAACGACCCTCGTCATGACATTTGCACTCTTCCTTGATCACTGGTGTAAATTCGCCATCACCATCTTCGCAGTAGAGCTCTAAGAGCGCTGTCCCGTTGATGGCAATAGTGTCACCGACGTGAGGACAATTCGAGAATGGACAGTGTCTTGGGTAGTCTTCTGTCAGGTCCACGGGCTCCTCGTTAATGTCAAACATATCGTTACGGTAGACACCGTATTGACACATTGGAATCAACACTACTTCGTTCTTTACCCGACTCAGTTTTCGGTAGAAAAAATCACAGTATCCCATAATTTCTTGCTCCTTATTCGAAAGAGTCTACACGAAGTGTTCCGGGCTCTTCATCAACTGAAGACGGGTCGTGCACAGCCATAGCCTCCAGTTCCATAAACGGAACATCTTCGGTAACATCGTTGCCTACTTCAAGTTCGTAGGTACGGCCACCTATCTCGACGTAGGCTTGGCCGGATACGGTATCCTTGTAATAGACCATTATTTCTGGTCTTAATTCGGTATCGTTCATATGGTTCCTCCTAGATGTAGTCCATTAGACCGCACTCATCCACTACTGAGACGGTCTTCTTGAGGTAGCTGTATGGCATAAACGCTATGCCCAATTTCTCTTTTCGAGTTATTCTTCTCTTGAAGAACCACGACTCGTCGTGATCGAAATACATTTCGAAGGCTCTGCGCTTCACGAACATGGAAGAGCGCTCTTTGTACCAATCGCTCTGCAGGTACTTTTCAAGAGCAAGGCAAATATATGCTCGACCCCAGGGTGACCAGTAGAACAACTGTAGAGCTCTAACCTTGGTCCAGTCACGAAGCCAGATCATGCGATACAATATCTTGTAAAATAGTTTCTTCATTTTTCCTCTCTTACCACTGCCCTCATTCTCTTATACATAAGCTCGCTGACGGTGAAGCCGACGGCCAACTTTGCGATGAGAAAAAGAATTGCCATATAGAATACTTCCTTGCCCAGGAAATATCCCATAAGAAATAACAGGACGTCACTACCTCGTGACACCAGCTGCAGCCAACGTTGATAGTACTTCGAAGGGTGCAGCATTAGGAACACACTACGGCAGATGTTTTACGCAGGGCGATAGGAAAGATCACGTCGTCGCACGATATCTTGCCGTCCTTCAAAATCATTCGGTAACGCGAGGTAGTGTTATTAACCTCAATGATATATGGAGATACATACTTTCTCCACTTTGCCCACGCTGCCGATCCCTGGCTGAGCACGATACAACAGAGCGGTTTCACCTGCATATTGATGCCGGGCACCTTGCCCATTAAGGATACGATTGCTCTCATGGCTACCAGAGTTTCTTTCAAGCCGTTGAAAACCAACTTGACCTCATCGGCTTGAGTTCGCAATGCGTCGAAGTATAGATCTCGGTGGTTCATATGGGTCCTCCTCTACAGATGACCAGCGGTCTTGAAATTCGTCGATTTCGATGTGTGGTCTCCTTGCTTGACATAGAAAACACCACATGTGTTTTATATGCCCAGCCTCACGATTTTTTGACTCTTTGCGCTGTATGATAACACGATTGTCACATTGTGCGCACTGGAGTATCTTTTCTTTAGTCTTCAACCATATCACCTCCGTCAATTGGCCCCAGTTTGAGCAGGTAGCCTGCACCATTTTTACACCCTTTGCAAGCACACTGTTCGTTACCTTTTGTGAACGTTAGCTCTTCTGAGCCATTACAGAAGGTATCCTTGCATGTACCACATAGATCTGCCCACACATTTCCAGAGATAAAAAGCAGATTTTTAAACTTCCTTGCCGCTGGGTTGTTTCTTTTGACATATATAGTCATGGCGTCGTGAGTCGAATCGCCTAATGACCATTTAAATCCGCACTTGTTACATTCCTTTACGGCCGCTCGAACAGTAATATTCTGACCGTGTATCTCGTGCGTCTGCGAAATAAATATCTTCCGGGTTTTTGCATCAGGTCTCTTGCAAGCAGGACATTCAGAACTGAGCCTTTTCTTGCGTGCCGGAATTTTCTTTTTCTTTGGTTTTCTCTTAAGCATCGTAGCGGCGCGTTCCTCTGTTGTGGAATGACCAATCCCAATTCCTTCGGCAACATGAGCCTCTACGTAGGCCTTCTTGGCATCATCGCTGATTTCAGTGCCCAACCTTGCGAGGAGGTCTTCAAAGAGATTTTCGGCTCGGTCTTCCATTCGGACACGCTTTTCTTCGGATTCTTTCGCTCGCTGCTCGATGACCTTTTTCAATGCCTCGTGATCTATACTATCCGGCATTTTTCTTCGCCTCCTCAGTAGCTATCACTGCCAGTTTGCCACATTCTTTGCCGAGCTCTGAAAGTCTCTCTGCCATCATGAGCGAGAGGACGGCATGCCGACTCTCGAATGTGGGACATTTCTCCAAACGGCGATCGATCTCGTCCTGATATTCCTGAAGATCGGGGTTCTCCTTCAAAAAGCTTTTCAGATTCTTCTCTGCCTTTTCCAGTGCTTCATTTTTTCTCGCCATGTTTCCTCCTTTGCCTCTTCTTATACTGTCCCTTAAGACTGCTGGGTGGTACGGAGGCTTCCTTATTGTCCGGAATGAACACACAACAATCGCAGTTCCCGAAACCAGATTTTGAGTGCCATTTGACGGGTCGGTTGCATTCGGAACAATAGTAAAACTCTCGTGAGTTCGACCAGATCCACATTATCCCAGTCCTCCCGCGGCCATCTTCTTGGCCAATAGATCCTTCATCATGGCTGCAGACTCGCGCATCTTTCGGAGCGTGTCTTCCAGCATTTTGTCATGCTGCTTTGCCTGTTTCTTCGTTGGAAATGTGTACTTCACATCTACCAAACCGGGAGAGCCACATCTCAGACAGTTTGCTGTGCTCGGAGCGCCGGCGAAAGCATTCATCTGATTCAGCTGACTCTCCATTTCTTTCGAAATGGCGGTAAGCTGATAGTTGCCAGGACAGTTTTCATTTGTACAACGGAACTGCAAAATAGTAGACATCATTCCTCCTTAGTACCAGTACGGTATCGTCACTTTTCTCAGGTCAAACTTGCAACCACAACCTTGGCACGTCATCCAGAAACGAAACTTCTCTATTTGAGCAATCTGCTTGAAATTCCAGGCCATCACCTTAATATCTTTGCCTGTATTCTTGCAGTTCGGACAGACTATCGTGACATTGTGCAGATTGAACTCTGCTAGCTTTTCTTGAGTAAGTCCTATTTCTTTCCTTATGCTCATTTTCTTCGCTCCAGTGATGAGGTACTTCGGTGGTAAACCAGCCTCGTGCTCTTCGCGTGTGTCATCTTTACCACGTCTGGCAATATCGACTTGCACTTGTCGCAAGAGATTGGTGTCCACATGTGAAACACAAGGCGAGACTTGCAAGTTGGGCAGTCCATAGAAAATACTTCATTCTCCGTCCCAGGTGTTAGGGACGATGTCATTTTAAGCAAGAACACCACCCCCTATTCCTTTTCATACTTCTGTATCTTTCTCTGAATCCAGCGGATTAACAGTGCGTGCGCTTCCTCGCGGCCAGGCGCTCTCTCTTCGAGCGAAAGCAAATGAGACCTCAATCCCCGGATAGTGAGAAGAAGGCCGGTGTTGAGAATAAGGCCAACTATAATCATAAGGAAGGCTATATATCCTAGGTTGATACCTTTTAACGCTCCAATGATGAAGATAGTCATAGCAATTGTCCAATTGAAGCGTACCCAGAAAAAGACACAGTCGTCGTAATTCTTAAGCCACCAGATTGCAATCCTTGTCGGTAAAGATCTTTTTCTCTTGCTCATGACGTTCCTTTCTCCTAGCCCTTACCGCCTTGAGGTAGAGCACTTTGTAAAATGGAGTCAATTCCCACACCTTTACAATTTTAAGAGCAAGCTCTTTGTTTTTAGTGAGCTTATATAGCCTACAGAAAAGGTGCGCTGAATTTACCAGATGCAGTATTTCTTGAACAAATCCGTGGTTCTTACACATAAAACATCACCACCTTAATCGCTACGATAGTAGAACAGATCATCGTAGAACAGATTGAGTTCCCTTCCCGCAGATTCGGGAGAGTCGGAGCCGTGCACAATGTTCTCATGCAGTGGCCTATCGAGAAGACCGAAATGCCCTCTCAAGCAAAAACGTTCTTTTTTCGCTTCTTCGATGTTCGTGGGACCCATTAAAGTCCGCCAATCCTTAATTGCGTTTTTCTTTTCCAGTACGAGAAAAACTGACGGGCCGGAGGACATGAAGTTCGTCAACCTCTCGAAAAACGGTTTTCCCTCATGCTCTGCGTAAAACTCTTCAGCATGCTTCTTGGACATAGTTACGAGTTTCATGTCTAAGATTTCGAATCCTCCAAGAAGAATCTCGTCGACTATCTTACCGACGAGGTTTCTTTCCGTTGCGTCCGGTTTGATGATTGCAAGTGTTCTTTCCATGCTAAGTCTCCCTGTTTTCTTAAGAAATTGATTTCTCGTCTAAGATGACGACTCTTGTGCACGTAGCACACTGATACGCGCGCCAATCAGCCATGTTGAGCTCGTCGTCGAGCTCTGCACCATCTTCGGCTAGCACGGTCGGTTTGCCGATCGGTTCGAGTGATTCTGCGCAGCAGTAAGGACACTCTACGCCTTCGCAGAAGGGACCTTCTTCTTCCATATTCATTTTCTATCCTCCAAAATACTTCGTTATTATGGGTAGCGCATTCACTAAGCGCCATCCGCACAATGTAAAGATTATCATCGATGCTAACGTGCCGGTGATTCCCAATGCCATAAGGACACTCCAACCGAGCTTACGTGACATAAAACCAACACGGTCATGGGCGAATATGGCCAACGTCGTCGTCCCAACCGACATCAGTAGCATCAGAATCATCAGCTCCAGCATCATCTGGACATCCCTCCTTTCTATGTCGAAATTTGTGGAGATCTACGCCCCGGAATGAGGCGTAGTCCCTTCTCTCTTTCGCACAGAGATAACACATGTACCCGATGTTGGGTATTTTTATCAAAAGCTTTTTCGATCTTGGAACAGGATTACCGCAGAACTTACATTTTCGGCACAGAAAGGTGATAAAGAGCGTGTACAGAAACGCCAATGCCGCAGCGCCTGTGCCAAGTATACAGAGGATGAGTATAAATATTTGCAAGTTCATAGCTACCGCCTTCCGCCTTTCTTTTGCTTCTGCTGGCCAACACGCACCTTGCCGGCGGTATCGCCATCAGAGATACCAAGGGATCTCTTCACGGCTGTCTGGTGATTCTTGTTTCTCTTGAGGAATTCCGTGACTCCGGCGACACTCTTGGCAATCTTCTGGTTGTTGAAGGAGAAGATACCTTTGTCCTCTTTGACAATGCCTTCCTTGATGGCCATCTTTGCGATGTCAGCAACACCAAGAATTGCAGTAGGACGAAGCGGACAGAACTTGCCATTTCGCCACCAGGTGCTAGGGTTGATATACGCTTCGCAACGTCGAAGATTTCCCTCTTTAATGATCTTTGTGCATCCGTTGCATTTCTCATGAATCGGCAGGAATTCGATATTATTCATGATATCCTCCTTGTGGCCTAAAACAGGCCGGTTATTTGTCGATACCGTTGAACTTCGGCTCCTTTCCGTAAGCAATCCATTCCATGGCGGCCGCTACGGCGTCTTTCTTTCTCTTCCAGTCGGCACCGAACCATTTATCACGGCCTGCTTCGTGTTGTGCCGAGGGACGGACACTTAGGGTGAGCCCCCAGCGCTTCTCGTTATTCGCATTGCGGTATACTTCGGCAGAACGTGGAATTTCGGACGATACGGCACAGAAAAATCCGTCCAGTTGTGATATTGCCACGTTGCCGTAAATATAGTCAGCATTTCTTGCCGCAGAGATTCTATCGGCCAGCTTTTCGATAAATCGCTCGAGTGCCTTTAACTCACGACACTTGGTCTCGTACATTTCCTCGAGGCCAGGCAACTTATCTACATCAGCTACAATGTGGCGGTTTTCAACGAACTTCATGAGAGGGGCCTCCTATTCCACATCGACGGTGATCTTCAGGACATCTTTTGTGATGCCATATACCTCGACGACGGGCGGTTCAGTGTCCGTAACACGAGCGGCATGAATGCCGGTTTCCATAACCATATCACGAATACGATCGGCCATTTCTCTTGCTTTCGAGTAGTCTTTCATGTGTTCCTCCTTGGTGGTTTAGGGGGTCTGCCCCTGCCATCATCTGGCATCCAGTGAGTGACATCGTCGGTCAACCAGCCGCCTCTTCCGTAGAAGCACGGTCCCCACTCTGTCATTGTAAACCAACCGCGGTCTACACCAGTGTGCTCGAACCAGTAGATGACACGCTGGCCTTCAGCTGGAAGCTGTGTTTCTATCGGAATCCACGGCATGATCTTATCCCTTTCTTATGAATTCGGCTTCTGGAAAGATGTTTCGAATCATCTTGTACACCAGATACCAGTTTCCACCTGCCAGGCCGCACGACATGCGATATGGAAAATAGATCGGCAGTGGATTGTTCTTGAACAGTTCGTTGTGTGCGTCCAACCATTTCCGGAGCTTGTTCAAAGAACGACGCAACGCTCCGTAATTGGTATATCTACGCTTCTCTCGGCCGTAATCGTTCTGAGCAAAAAGGTTGGCAACATAGAAGTTGGGCTGCAGTTGTACCATCAGCGTCTCGCCAAGAAGCTTTGCGCCCGGTTTACACAGTTCCAGGTATCTTTCCTTAACCTCTGGGTAATGATCGGCTATGGCCTTAGCCAATCCAGCACCCATGACACCTTGACAGTTCACCTGCTGTACGATAACGCCTCTTCCAATCGATAACAGGTCGCCGTTGATGTATGAGTTCTCGTTCTCATGTCGAATGTTGCGCTCTCCATGATACACGGCGCCCATTTTCTCGAGTCCTTCTGCTACTATCACGCGATGACAGAATGCTCCGGCCGGACAGAAACACACCAAAGTAACAGTTTCGTCCCTCTGAGCGTACTGGGTCATATAGGCACTGTTGTACCGATACCGCTCATTCATCATGTTACGAAAGTAATGGCTATAGGACTCTTCTGATACCGAGCCATTCTTGTAACCATTCACGAGATCCCAGTCTGGAGCAAACATCTTACCGTAATAATCGGTCGCATTTGCCACTGTGATGTCCAACCGGTCTGGCCCCTCGTACTTGTATTGCGCGGTATAGACTCTCATACTAGTCCTCCTCACCAGCTTCGATCTCTATGTGCGAAATTTCTCGATATAAACATATGATGGTAGTGCAGCCGTGCATAGTGTGAAATGTTGCGGGCTTGATCTTCCAACCCTCGCCTAGCTGTTCGTTGATCGCGATGTTCATCTCACGTTGTCTTAGCCAGGTTGATGTGTCAAATACCATGGTCTTCTCTTCAGTCTTCATCTTAGTCATCTCCATAAAGCATCTGCTCCTCCTTCCAGCGCTGCCAGGAAAATGGCTTGCTCCCAGGAGGATATTTCTCCCTTCCTCGTTTCTCAAGGTAGTATATTAACCACCAGAAAACGGTGAAGAGACACAATATCCCGATTTGCAACCATGAGAAGGTCATGATTTGTTCCCTCCCCGTATTAGCCACTGTTTTCTACGTGCATATGCGAAGGATGCTTTTTCGTCGCGTGCTTTGGCCGGACAGTCTCCACAGTAACACTTGTATTTACCGTCGTATTTCTTGCCCGTCCAGAAGTAACACTTTTTACACGCTTCCTTGATCTTTAGATTCTTCATCCTCATACTCCTTATCGGTAATAAGGATACCTAGGTTATGTTCCACCTCATGCTGTACTGTAAAAGAGGTAGGTTGATCTACCTTAACTCTGAGCTTCTTTCCTGCTATATTATAATACTCTACTACTACCCACAGGGCACGCTCCACTTTAATTGGCTTTGGTAGAACTACCGAACCACAGTTCGATGAAACCACTTTGGTGTCCGTCGACCTCTCTGCAATCCTCGGGTTTAGAAGGTACCATATGCTACCCTTCAAGGCGACCTGCTTTCCGTCCTGAACCAGGTTGTTTGGCATACGTATACCAATAATATTAAACGGTATGCCAATGTTCGCACCGGAAATGCCACGGCATCTTTCATAGTCCGTAAACTCTTTTCCCATAATGGACGTCATATGCCGCGTTACATTTAGAATAAGAGTACGGTATGCATCATTATCACGATACAGGCGCATATTTACATCAAAGCACTTCCTGCGTAGTATGTCCGTGTCAAACTCACCACTCATTCGGGCCTGAACGAGACAGCGTTTTATACTCGCCATGAGTTTTACCCCCTTCAGTCGGTTATGTAAATTTTTTATTTTCAGAAATAGGACAAAATCCAATCGTCCATAAAGTACATTCGATGCAGCACTTTGTGGCCCATTCTCATGTTAGCTCCTCCACAAGGAACTGCTCAAATGCAGCCTTAAACGCCGGTACCTCAAAGTATGCATACATGAAGAGGCACCAACCCAGAAACATGAAAACAATCAGTATTGCTGTACCTCTTGACATTCCAATAGCACCTCCTCTAGGCTCACTGGTGCATTCAACTTATAATCCACCAGCTGTGGAAAAATGGTACCTTGATCCGTTTGTCACGGCAGTACCGTTCGTGTCTGAATAAGTGTAATCGCCGAATATATTGATATAATACTTGGCAAGACAACTTACCAGAGCAAGAAGTAGGAAGGCCAACATGACACCTTTTAGATCATGATGGTGTCCCATTTTTCAATTTCTCCTTTAGCCTCTCGATCGACATCTTGCCGAATCTCATCATCACGATGTACATGAAGATCCAGACAGCTGCCGGCATGATAATGCCATTTATTACCAACATCAATATCATGGGCATAAAGTTCCACGATATCTGCCGGGCAAACTTCTTTTGATTTTCTTCTGAAATCATTTCAATCTGTTGCAGACGGTCGCTTTTCTTGAGTCCTGTGGATATTTTGTCCAGTACTCCTTCGGGATCAAACAACATAGACATACAAATTACAACGCCAATCGCCGAGAGAATCATGAACAGAGTAAATGCGTGCGATTGGTATGGCCATGGACAACATGACGCAAAGCCAAGTATGTACACAATCCATATTGTCAGTCTTGGATTCATTAAGGTCTCCTCTTTATATTTAGACATATGCGCAAGAATTTGCACGCATACTGATCGCAGAAAGTACCTGATTTAGCGAAACAGTCGGGATTTCCTTCAGATCGCTGGTAATTTCGTATGATTTCCACCAGCAGATCCCCGAAACAATGAGGGCACACTTGCATTAGAGCATCGATATCGCTCCATTCTCTGTTTGTGTCCATTGTAGCAGACTTGTTGCACTTCGTACAGGCAATTCGCAATCTCTTCTTTTCTTGCTCAATAATAACCATCGCTTGCTTCTCCTTATATCCCTTCGGTCATCGCCGATTTTACTTTTCAGGCCCCGAAGAAACTTGTCCCACGACAGTCACGTTCGTCATTGTGTCTTATCGACAGTCTGTGCCAATAGATTCTTGTATTCTGCAAGAGCGCGCTGTGCTGTTTTTATCTGGTCCGGAGAGAGCTGCGGCAGAGTCTTCTGTGTGAACAAGATACCAGTCTTTTTATACACATACAGAATGTCGTCGCTCACCCCACTGCGCGCCATTACATCAAACAGAATATCACGAAAGGCACCAAAGTCGAAGTATGCTTTGACTTCCTTTTTCATTCGTCACCCCCAGTACATTCTACCAAGCCTCGACTTGGCAATACAATGCCGACTAGATACACGTCCGTGTTGTAAGTGTTCTCTGGAACAGGAAACGTAATGGTAAAATCCGCTATGCTTTTTGCTTGCACCGTGACACGTACAAATTTAGCATCACTATCAATTTTGCTGCCATACCAAGTGTAGTGTGTGAGATAAAGCACTACGGCAAGTACGACTTCCGGATATCGATTGCCTACGAAGACTTCAGTCCTCGTAAAACGACCACATTCCTCCGAAATAAGACCAGTTATGGCGAAATCGCGGCAGTTATCTGCCAGGACCGGCGAAGACAATAGGCAAAGCATCACCATCAATACTATCAGGAATCTTTTCATTGTTCCTCCTTAGTAACGTTACCGTCCTCATCCACCTCGTAGTACAAGCTGGGGTTCTCGATATTATAGCCACGAATGGTGAGGCCTTCTTGAGTAGACGAGTTTTCTGTGCCTGCATAATCGCAGTCTGTGTTATCCACTACCCATACTATCATCTTCTCGTCTTGTTTAAAACCCATTTGCTCGAGCCTCGAGAGAAAAACACACTCATACCCTTCCGTAAAAGCCAGCTGTGCTACATGATAGGCATCGCTCATGTTCCGCATTGCGACAGCATCACGAGACGAGTCTCTAACGTGTATATAGCACGGTATAGCTAGGACTGCCAGTATGCTGAGTATGGTCATTGTGACCAACAACTCGATAAACGTAAGACCTTTCGAATTCATTTGAATTCTCCTTCCTGAATATCCCACGGATTCACTTTATCAGCCTTCTTTCCATTGCACAGTGCACACATTGGTTGTAAGTTCCTGAGATTGTTGGCTCCTCCCTTGCTCTTCGGTATGATATGGTCTTTCGTCATCAACACCTCATTACCTTCGTCGTCCAGAGCATAGAGATTGAAGTGCCACGTTCTATTACCCGCTATGTAATCTGATCCATTGATTTCCAGGCGGAAGTATCGACCTTTTATGCCGCAGTGCACGCACTGGATGCCATTCTTGGCAAAGTTCCGATACCTCATCGACCACATTTTCACCTTGTGTCCTGCGAGCGTCAGCTTGTGATGCCCGATGTTGTTCAGGATGAAGTGTATGGGGTATTTGATGTTGACACGTACATAGTTTAAAGGTGAAATGGAGTACCGCTTAGGCAGCATCTCCTGAATCTTTTTCCACATCTTCTTCTTGTGTCTGCCTCGGCGCCTCTTCTTGCCCATTCTGGCCTCCAATCAGAAGTGTTTTGTGTTTTTCACAAACTCTTGCCTTAAACATCATCCCCGTGAGCACACCGGCGAAATCTCGCCGGTGGCTCCATCCTTCATATGTCGCCGGCTTCTCGCATTCTGGCACCTCACAGGGGATGAATACATGACCACATTCCGGACATTCATAACATGGCATAGTACACCTCCTATTGAATGCCAGCCCCCTGGCACAGGTAATGCTCGTGTTCATCTTGTGGATGGTGCTGATGTTCCACGTTCTCTTCCCATTTGTCATACTCTTTCTTGCTAACAGCTGCCGCCCACCATGTCTGTTCACCATCGTTGCAGTGAGTGGGACATACGTAGAACGGTGCTTTGGCCATAACTGCAAGATATGTCTCGTGGTCAGACACACAGTCCAGAGCCGGGCCTTCTTTGATAAATCGCTCTTCAATTTCTTCAATCATTCGTTGAACAGGGTCCATTTGCATTTTCTTCGGCTTTACCAGTTGGCACGCTTGATTCGTATTCATGATATACCTCCTTATCGAATGTCGTGTACTCGCCAGTTGGCACCGTAAGGGTCTTCATCCGGTGTTGCCTCGTATGAATGTTTCAATAACTCTCGACACTTCGCCACTCTCTTCTCTTTTTCTGCCCATGTCCGACGGATGTTTCCTATTAACAGAGGTATCGCACATATAGTGACAAGTAGCACTATCAGGCAGATCAGTTGGCCGATTCCGTATGGAAACAGTAATTCTCTCAATACTTCGTACATCTTTAGTCTTCCTTTTCCATTATTTCTCGCATCTGTGTGAGATGTGCATTGGTAGCCGTCAATTCTTTTCTTGCGTCAGCGGCGTCGGGTACGTAACCCTTAGCCAAGAGTGACGTAGCTCTCTCCAATCTCTCGACAGCTTTTGCCAAATGTAACAGTGCTTCTTCTTTCATGACACCTCCTTAGTCATCTTCAGGAAATCCTCGTGGATCGAGGTCTTCTTCTGGTTCAAATCGGTTAGGTACCCTTCTTTGATTTATAGGGTACGAATGCTGTGAGTGTGTACCCGGATGCTGGTACACCATATGTCCGGGGCCATCCTTTATAAGGTCCCATTCAAAACAGCTTCTGACGAACATCTTGTCCATGGCATCATGGCATACTTCATTGATCCAGTCACGTCGGTCTTCAAAGTCGTCTTTCTCTATCCACCGATCTGCACCACACACGGCACAGTTGCCATTCTCATCGCTTTGGTCTGGCACGCGACAATTCGCGCACAGGTAATATAGTTTATGCATGATTATACCTCCAATTCCAGATTCTCTACCATCTTGCGAATATAGCCAGATGTTTGGATGGCGTGGTTCAACTCGTCCACAGGAAACTTACCGGTAATCATAACCATGCCGTTCGCCATATCAGGATAGCCAGCGTTTCTAAACCGCTGAACAGCCTCGTCATGGTACTTCTTTACTCGTTCTGGCGTTCCGTGCTTATGAATCGTCCACATCAGCTCTTCATCTTTGGAAAAACATATGGCCACCTCTGGCATACGTGCCAGGACATCCCCGTTGTCTCGATAGAAGAGGACATATTCGCCATCTTCATAACTGTACAATGGCATGTTATTCCTCCTCACGATTCCTGTCGAGATACAACTCGTCACGGATAGATCTCTCGACACCAAGAAGTTTTGGTACAAAGTCACCGATGTGTGTTTCACCTTCGATCGACGAAATAAAGTCTGGGTCGCCAGACAGGTCAATCCACTTCTGCAATTCCTCCGCTGCCGGCAAACAACCGTTAACTGCTTCTTCATACCAGGAATAAGCCTCGACACGGCTGTTAAAAGGACCTACCAGATATCCAGTGCCTGACTCCATGTAATACTGTTTCGGCATCCCCGTAGGGCATCCACATCCGCACATAGCTTTGTCCTCCTTCTCTGAATCGATATGATCCTGGGCTCTTGCCAGGATGAATTCTTCAGCATTTTCCAGGAGTTCTTTAAACTCCTTACGAAGCGGTGTGTTGACTCGAAGGCAAAGAATCCTCTTCAATGCGTGCCGAAGAACAGTGAGATCTGGAATATTCCATTCATCGATATCCACACTCTTCAGTAGATGATAGAAGAAATCATCAAATTTCAGAGAGTATTTCCGCAACGTGGAATCCTTCAGGTCGTCACGGACTATGAACAGTTTTTCCAGCTTTTTCAACACTGTTCCATAGGTGTTATGATATTCTGCCATGGTATCTCCTAGTCTCGATCACAGTGTTCCCACTCATCGACGCCTTGACTATGGTTCGCGCCATCGTCATACATTCCGCCAAAGTATGGGTCGTAGGGCCCTCCCCTGATTGGATGTTTCTTGTGATATCTATGGATAGCTGTCACTATGCCGAGGGCGACCAGTGCACAGCCTGCCATCATGCCTAGTATCGTCAGTGCAAATGATAAACTCATGGTTACCTCCCGAATAGGTCTTTTTCAGCTTCATCTATAGTGGAATCACCACCTATGTCGTCGCTGTCTTTCCTCCTTTCGGTCAGATTTTCTATCATTTTACGTTCCATTCTTTGTACGTTCGCCCGTTTTTCGCATAACTCCGACCACAATCGCGCTAAATCGCACGTATTCGCGTTGATGTAACGGCGGACTATGCACCTTTCGCAGTTGTCTATCTTTGCCGGCCACGCAAATCTGATACCACAAAAAACAATATGATGGCGGTCACGGCGAATGCGCCAATCAGGAACGTGGGCTCGTGTTCCATGACGTCGTACTCACCTCTTGATTCATCAATCGGCATGGTACAGCGTGAACACATAAAAAACATTGGTAACCTCCTGTAATTACGCCTGTTCGCTGTTACACTTTTTCCATTCGCCGGTCGTGTATGTAACATGTCAGACCTTTCAAAAGGTCTTTCAATCCGTCCGACTCGTGTTCAAGGTTATCAATCTGCCGAAGAATTGACGTATAGACGTACACCTCCTTGGCCTCACGCAGACTGCAGTTGTGTTCTCGGCGGTACTTTGCAATCCATTCGGCGTCTTCCTCGTAATGTAGCATGAATTCTTTCGGTATTTTGTTATCCATGACACCTCCAGTGTAACGGATTTATACAATCGTTACAGATCCTTAGTCCACTCGTAACCAGGAATTACATTAGAGTCCTCCTGTGTACGGTAGGCGTACGGACAATATAACAGTGACGTGATCTTACCACCGCGCGTGTCCTTACAGTAACACGCTTGTCCGTGCCAATACGAGTGTATGCAGAATCCTTTCTTGTTAATTGTCGAGTGTGAACACTTCTCCTGTTTCTTATGGTACACTGACATGTAGAACCTCCATCCGTATGGCCTCACGTACCGTCCAGATGCATATATCGTGTCCTTCCGGCTGTATCAGCACCTTGCCAGAGAACGAGAACTTCACGATTCGTACGCGCAGTCCACCTCTCAATGGAAACACACCGTCATTGGACTCTACGAACTGCATGAACTGTTGCTCACTACCGAGTCCTGCCCAGAAAATAGCACGGTCGAGGGAATCCTCTTCGGTCGTAGCGATATACCCCGATTCAGTGATGTACCAGGTGTTTCTATCGTCTCTCTGAACTGTTCTGGTAGCGCCCAAAGCGTATTCCGGACACACGAAGGCGACCGCAAGATTGATAAGTGATAGTAACATGATAACAATTCCTATGACCTGCAGCATCTTTCCTGTTCTTCTTCTATCCATAATTACACCTCCTAAGGACAAACACGTATCTCAGCGTGTTCGTGATTCTCTGTTTCAACCTCGAACACAATCGTACTGCCTTCGGTATGCCAATCCTGTATCTGACATCCATGTATGGCCATTACAGTGCTGAGGTCACC